>JGI20214J51088_10000342_pt1 | contig 33261 bp, 32 predicted proteins | sample WetSurMetagenome_FD_51088 | JGI IMG/M metagenome (IMG submission 51088) | reverse complement strand
GACCTGGTCGTCCGCATCGGCTGGGTGAAACTCACGGAACAGGAGGAAGGGAGATGAAACAGGTGCTTCTTCTGGCCGCCTTGATCTCTTCCTCTGCGGCCCTCGCTGTGGATCCTCCAGGAATAGTCTGGGAGAACATCTATGGCCAGTACACCGAGTTCAGGGCCGTCTGCGCCATGCAGGACGGCACCTACCTGGTCGCGGGCTCAGGAGGCATCGGGGAGTTCTGCCGGATCGCAGGTACCGGCGAGATCCTGGGCACGACGGACATCCCGCTTCCTGGCACATGCATCTATGCGGCCGAGCCTCTTCCCGACGGCGGCGTGATTGCCGCGGGATGCGGCGGCAACGATCCGTCACTGCTCATCGTCAGGCTGGACGCGTCGGGGGCCATCCTATGGACCAGGAGCTATGGCTGGGTTGGGACGACCGAGGTTGGTTTCGATGTCGAACCTCTTTCCGACGGCAGCTTCGCAGCCTGCGGGTACCGGCAGCAGGCAGGCATGCAGAACCAGGCCTGGATCCTGAGGATGGACTCGGCGGGCGACACCCTCTGGACACGGACGCTNGGCGAGGACCACAACGACTACGCCTGGGGTCTGGAGGACTCCCCGCAGGGAATCCTGGTCGCCTGTGCNGCCAGGCTCGGCACTCCATCGCAGTGGGGATTCCTCGCGAGCTACNGCCTCGACGGCAGNCTGCTGGCTACCTACACATATGACGAGATCTGGTACCCCAACGGTATCGTGGATGTATGTCACAGCCAGGACGGTGGTTTCGTATTCCTTGGTCAGTACTGCTACTTCGATACCAACGTCGTCGGGATCGATTCCGGCTTCGACTTCGTCTGGCTGAACGATACGCCGGAGAACAACTACAATCTGTCGTGGCGAATTCGTCAGACATCGGATTCCGGATACATCGTCGCACGGCAGAACGATTACGCCAGCAACCCTGATCCACCACCGACATACGANGACTGGAATGCCGCACTCAGCCGGTATGATTCATCCGGAGAGAGGCTCTGGAGCCTGAGTCTGGAAAGGCCCGACAGCTGCTTCTTCCACGATGTCCTGCAGCTCTCCTCGGGTGGGTATCTGGCGGTCGGAAGGATCAGGACGCCCGCCGAGGCAGGCTACATGGTCCGGTTCGGGCCGGAGACGGGCATCGGGCAGCAGCCCGCCTCTCCGGCGCTGATGCTCGGGTCCTGTGTGCCCAATCCCGGAACCGACGTGTTCAGCCTGAGCTGGTCCGCGGGGTTCCCGGGAAGCACCGTGGTGCGCGTCTTCGATGTCTCCGGCAGGTTGAGGATGCATCAGGAGCTGGGTCTGACCTCGGAAGGCGGACATTCGACACAGCTCGACCTGAGTCGGCAGCCCTCCGGCTGCTATCTCGTGGTGGTCTGCTGCGGAACCCAGAGTGTCTCCACGAAACTGGTGCTGCTCGACTAGACACGCGCTCCCGGCCCCTGCAGGTGTCGGAAGAAATGAGAGGCCGCCGTCGGCGGGTTGTCGCGCGGGCATCGCAGCACCGATGTTCGGGCAATGAACGGAGGCCGCATGACCGAGCATCTCGACGACTGGGTGCCGCTGGGCAACAAGCATCTCTTCGTGGTGGGGGACAGGCTGCTCGTCACCCCCCTCAACTCCGCCGAGAGGACCTCGACGGGGCTCTACATCCCCGACTCCGCTGCCGATGGCAAGAGGATCTCGGGCGGCTGGGTAGAGGCAGTGGGACCGGGCTATCCCGTGCCTTCATCCCAGATGCTCGACGACGAGCCGTGGAAGCCCGCGGCTCAGCCCAGGCCCCAGTTCATCCCCCTCCAGGCTCGGAAGGGCGACTACGTCATGTATGTGAGGAGCTCGGCATTCGAGCTCAGCCTCGAGGGGAAGAAGTTCTTCGTGGTCCCGTACGCCTCCGTTCTCGTCCTCCTCAGGGAGGACTGGCAGGCGCCGGCGCTCGACCCTGCAGGAGACCGGGAGGTCTGACCCTGCTCCTCGAAAACGCCGGAATCATGCTCGATCCGCTCACAGGGCTGCCCACCCGCTCCATACTCGCAGCCGCCGCATCGGCCTTCTCGAAGGCAGATCCTTCGGAGGAATGGGCCGCGGTCGTCCTGGACGTGGATCACTTCAAGCTGGTGAACGACATCCACGGGCACCTGACGGGCGACGCCGTGCTGCGGGAGACTGCCACCCTGCTGATGTCCTCCTGTGGAGACGACGACTTCTGCCTCCGCTTCGGCGGCGACGAGTTCATGATCCTCTTCAGGGGGCGGGACGAGGAGAAGACCTCGGCAGCCGTTCAGGAGCTGATCGAAGGCATGTCCTCCCTCGCTCTCCCCTCGGGCCTCCGCGTCAGCCTCTCGGCCGGCATCGCCATGCGCCGGCCGGCGGACGTGGTCGTCGAGCAGCTCATGGAAAGGGCCGACAGGGCCCTCTACTCCGCCAAGGAGGCCGGCCGCGGCCGGCTGGCCGTGGCCCGTGAAGAATCCGCCGGGAACAGGCAGGAGCTCGTGTTCTCGCATCTCATCGGCAGGCGCCAGGAGCTCAAGAAGCTCAGGCAGCTGCTGGACGAGAGCGCCGAGAACGGCTCAAGGGCCGCCGTGGTCTCGGGGGAGGCCGGCGTGGGCAAGTCGCGCCTCGCCGAGGAGATGGAGCGGTATTGCCGCCTCCGGGGGAGCATGATCCTGCGCGGCAGGTGCGCCGAGTTCTTCGAGACCGCTCCCTACAGCCTCCTCGTGACGCCGCTCCGCAGGGAGCTGGCAGCCCTGGATGCCGGCGCGGCCGAAGCCCTCTCTGCCGGGGTGCAGCCCCTGCATCCCGCGACGCTCGAGCTCCTCCCCGAGCTCTCGTCCATGACCCGCGACGACATACAGTACTTCCGCGAGGAGAGGCTGAGGTTCAGGATCCTGGAGGACCTCTCGCGCATCCTCGCCGCGCTCTCGGCGCGCGGCCACATGGCAGTGATACTCGAGGACCTCCAGTGGATAACGAAGGCCGATCTCGAGCTGCTGTGCTTCGTCGTGAGGAATACCTCGGACTGTCCCCTGTTCTTCGTCCTCACGCTCAGGAGCGCCGCCGGCGACTCCGCGGAGGTGCTCCAGGGCCTGCTATCCCTTCGCAACTCCCTGCCGCTCCTGCACCTCCCCCTCAAGAACCTGGGAGAGGCCGACACGCGGAACTTCGTGCTCTTCGCCCTCCACGACCCGAACGTGCCCTCCGAGATGCAGGATCTCCTCTATCGGCAGAGCGGTGGCAATCCGCTTTTCCTCAAGGAGTTCCTGCTGTCGCTGGAGCAGTCGGGCTGCATCCTTGCGCAGGAGGGCGGGGGGCGGAGCTACAGGCTGCCTCCCGAGGTCCTCGTGCCGGACAGCCTTGCAGCCGTGCTGGAGACCAAGCTCTCCCGGTTCGAGCAGACGGATCTGGAGACGCTCCGGATCGCCTCGCTGACCTCGGGCGACTTCGGAGCGGACCTGCTCGGCCATGCATCGGGCAGGGGCGAATACGAGACGGCCGTCTTCATCGACAGGGCCCTCAGGGCGGGAGTGCTGGCGGAGGCGCACGGAGGCTCAGGACAGACCACCTACTCCTTCGCCCACGACGCCTACAGGTCCTATCTGTCCGCCGGAGTGCCGGACATTCTCCGGAAGGCACTCCACAGGAGGATGGGCGCCTACTTCGAAGGCCTCTGCCGGGCGGGCGCGATGGAGAACGCGACCGCTGCCGCCTTCCACTTCGTGGCCGGGAAGGATGGCGCCAGAGCCCTCGAGTTCGCCGAGGCCGCCGCGGGGCAGGCCTTCCGGGGAAGGGCCAACCGGGAGGCCGTGAGGTGGTACGAGACGCTCCTCTCGCTGGCCGGCGAGGACGGGCTTCCCCCTGAAAGGCAGTTGCAGGCACTCAAGCATCTAGGCGAGCTGTACTCGATAACGGGCGAGATCGAGAAGGCCGATGGCACCCTTCGCGCGGCCCTGGAGGCATCCTCGGGGGAGGGCATGGCGGAGATCCTGGTCCTCATGGCCGAGAACTCCCGAAGGACGAGCCGCTACGCGGATGCGAGGGCGTCTCTCGAGAGGGTGCTGGAGCTGACGGACGACGTCTTCCTCAGGGTGGACGTCATGGTCTCGCTGTCCTTCCTCGACTACATACGGGGCGATTACGAGACCGGGCTCGCAGTGCTGGCGGACGCCGAGTCGAAACTCGAGGGGGCGCCGGGCGACGATCCGCGCCATGACCTGGTCAGGGCGAAGCTGTGCATGAGGAAGGGCGACCTGACGACGGTCGTCCGCCCCGGCTACGGATGCCTCGACTTCTACGAGGAGGCCATAGCGCTCTATCGCCGCCATGGCGACCGNATGGGAGAGGCGACNGTNCTGAACAACATGTCCGACGTCTTCGTCCACATGGGGGACTACGAGAAGGCTCTCGCCATGCTGCTCGACGTCCTGGAGATCGACGAGCGGTTCGACAACGCGCTGGGCATGGCCATCGTCTGCTTCAATATCGCCGACGCCTACGGACGGATGAACAACACGGCCCAGGCGAGGCAGTACCTCGACAGGTACCTGGAGATCAGCGCGCGCATCCTCAACGAGCTCGGAGTGGGCTACGGCCGCATGGGCCTCGGCATGATAGCCGTCCAGGAGGGTGACTTCGCCGCGGCAGAGGGGGAGTTCGCAAAGGCCTCCTGCGTCTTCTCGGGGCTCGGGAGCCGCGGGCTGGAGGCCGAGGCCTCCATGAGGAGGGCCGAGGCCCTGGTCAGGCTCGGCCGGACCGNCGAAGCGGAGTCTATCCTGGACGGGATCGACCAGGCCTCCCTGGGTGCGCGGGAGCGGACATTCCTGGCCTATGCGCACGGACTCGTGGAACTCGAGGNAGANAGGCCGCAGAAGGCGTCGGCCTTCCTCAGAGCCTCCCTGCAGGAACCCGGGGGAACTCCGGAACGCGAGCTCGCGGCCAGGTATTCGGCCCTGTCCGAGGCTCTCTCCCGCATGGGCGATCCACAGGGGGCCGATTCAGCGCTGGAGGAGGGCAGGAGGGAGCTGGGCAGGCGCCTGGAGGCCATGCCGTCCTCCGCGGTGCGGAGGGCCATCGCCTCCATGCCGGCGGTGTCATCCCTACTTGAGGCTGTCGAGATCGACGCGGACGCCAGGCTGGAATCCGGATGACGAGGAAGGGCCCCGGAAAACCGGGGCCCCGATGCGACTTCGGTGCTGGAAACCGGTTCCTGCTCTCCTACATCCCGAACTCGGGCATGTCGAGCTTCCAGGCGCCGTTCTCCTTGACCAGCTCGACCTCGTCCTCGGTGGTCTCGCCGTTNGCGACCATCGAAACGGTGACGACGGCCCTGTCTCCATTGATCGTGGCGGATCCGATCGTGAAGTCGACGGTCCCGAGCTGCTCCTTCATCATGTCGGAGCCGAGCAGCATGGCGGCGAATCCGAGGCCGTCCATGTCCGCGAGCTGATCAGCGGTCATCTCGACACCCAGCATCGAGGACATCATGCCGAGCGCGAAGCCGGTCGTGTCAGCCTTGAGCTCCTCGAGGCCCGAGCTCATCTCGTCGATGGTGCCCTGGGAGAGGTAGCTCGCTGCCTTTGCGCCGTCTCCGGCCTTCATGGCATCGAAGAAACCCTTGACCGTGTCTTCGGGCTTCAGCCCACCGCAGGCGGCGACCAGGCAGACAAGGGACGCTGCAACGAAAAGCTTCTTCACTATCAACCTCCTGTCCCTCGAAGGGACTGATGGTGTGCGACAGCCCCTGGGCTGTCCGCACAGCGGCGTCCGCACAAGGCGGCTCATCTCACACGGACAAAGATAGCTTCAAGCATGCTGGAACCGTTAATCCGCCAGCTGCCTTCCTCCCAGACGAGATTGAATGTCTCTGATCTCCCTGACATCCATGTGATTGTAACCGCGGCGCTGCGGCCTGTCATGTCGGCCTGCTCCCTCTCGATCGAAGAAGGCTGCCAGGGGGAGGGATCGACCCTGAGCAGCAGGAGGGAGATGAACCCGCCCAGATCCATGCCCGGGATGTCGCCCGGAGCCACGGACGGGAGGATCGGGGCGAGTGCCATGCGCGCGGCGTCGGGATCGCTCTCGCAGAGAGCCGAGAGCTGGTCGAGGCCGGACTGGCACTGCAGCCTGAGGCTTGCGGAGAAGATGTCCACCATCGAGTAGCCGTCGGCCCGCTCCAGCGCGGAGAGGAAGTCGCGGACCGCGTCCACCGGTGTGGCGAAGGCGCCGGCTGCAGCCAGGACGGTCAGCAGCAGAGGCCGCACCATATCCAGGTCCTTCCCTTCCGACGGACGTCCAGGGACACAGGCACCCCGGCCGGGGCGGGCAGGAGAGACCGACCCTCGCCGAGCTGGAAGGGATACTCCCCTCCGCCAGCCCTGAGAAGGCCGTCTCCAGGACCGGGCATCTCCACCTCGACGCCTCCGGTCACGCGCCGCATCCTGAATCCCCTGGCGTCCCCGAGCAGCGCGTTGCTCACGAAGCAGCTTCCGGCGGCGAGAGCCCTCACCAGGTCGGCCTCCGTCGGAAGATTCCCGCCCCCGGCTGCCCGGTCAAGGAGGACATGGGTCCTTATCCTCCCGAACAGCATGCGGTACGGGAAGGCCACCCGCGTCCTCCCGAAGAGCCTCAGGAGGAAGGCGTGGGCGTCGGGACCGCCCACCGCGCAGCCACCGGCCTTCTCCCAGAAGGCCACGGTGTCCCGCGCAGGGGATTTCACGAAGCGGTCCGGCTCCCGGAGCCTCCGCGCCAGGTCGAGTGGCGTCACCCCCGCCTTCCACTGGGACATGTAGTTCCAGACCTCGACCCCGCCCAGCCCCGGCGGTACCGAGCGCCAGCGGATCGAGCGAGTCATCGGCAGGTAACCCGGATGCTCGCAGGGATGGGCGGCTATCGCGATGCCCCCCAGCCCGGCCACATCCTCGATCATCCCTCGGATGCTCCGCCCTGCGGGCAGCCTGTCGACTCCGTAGACCAGCAGGTGGTGACCGCCCCACCACTTGTCATGCATCTCCGCCCCGGAGAGCGCCAGGACTCCCGATATCCGGCCAGAGCAGCCGGACTCCCTGGCCCCCAGGCTCATGTGGTCGTTGATCCCGATGAAGTCGAGACCGCATTCGGCTGCGGCTTCGACGACCTCGGCCGGGCTGCCGGAACCGTCCGAGAATGTCGTGTGGACATGCAGGACCCCGACCAGCTCGACGGAGAGGCCGGAGTCCGGGATGCGTGGAGTTCCCGGAAGGGGCTCGGACCCGGGCATCAGCCCTTGCGCCTGCGTATCTCCCGGATGAGCGCGGGGATGACCTCGAACAGGTCCGCTGCGAAGCCCTGGGAGCAGAACGAGAAGATGGGGGCCGTCTCGTCGCGGTTGATCGCATAGATGGTGTCGGACGACTGCATCCCGACCCGGTGCTGGACTGCTCCGGAGATGCCGCAGGCGATATAGACCTTGGGCTGCACTGTCTTGCCGGTCTGACCCACCTGGTGGGGGTAGGGCATCCAGCCGGAGTCGACGGCCGCCCTGCTCGCGCCCACGCTGCCGCCCAGGAGCGACGCCAGCTCTTCCAGCAGGGCGAAGTTCTCGGGGCTCTTCATCCCCCGGCCGCCGGACACGATCAGCTCGGCCTCCGAGATGTCCACCGAGCCTTCAGTCGAGGCGACGAACTCCCTGAGCACGACCCTGCTGTCGAGCTCGCCCGGGAGCGGCTCGATCCTCTCCACGGTCCCTGTGCGCCCGGGCTCCGGGGCCTGCGCCTTCATCACCCCCGGCCTGACAGTGGCCATCTGGGGCCTCGTCCGCTCGCAGATGATCGTCGCCATGATGTTCCCGCCGAAGGCGGGCCTGGTCTGGAGGAGGGCGTTCCTCTCCTGGTCGAACTCGAGGCCCGTGCAGTCCGCGGTGAGACCGGTGTTTATCAGCCTGGCCACGCGGGGCATCAGGTCGCGGCCCGTGGTCGTGGCCGCGGCCAGGACCATGGACGGCTTCGCGAGCGCTATCGTCCTGCAGAGGAGCCTGCAGGACGGCTCCGTCGAGTAGTGGCGGAGAGCCGGGCTCTCGACGAGATAGACCGTGTCGGCGCCGTGCTCGAACAACGCGGAGCAACCCTCCGCGCCGGAGCTTGTGAAGAGAGCTGCGGACACGGGTCCGCCTTCAGCCTCTGCGAGCATCCTTGCGGCGCCCAGCAGCTCGAAGGCGCTCCTGTCGACCTTCCCGTCGCGCTGCTCGGCGAAGATCATGACCCCCGACCAGCTCGAGAGGTCGCCCGCGCCTTCGCCGCCTCCGCGGAGGACGATGGCCCTGAACGGGCAGGCCTCCACGCACGCGCCGCACAGCGTGCATGCGTCCGAGACCTGAGCGAGACCCTCGACGAGGCTGATGGCCCCGAACGGGCAGGCGCTGATGCAGATGCCGCAGCCGGTGCAGATGTCCGTCCTGATCTCGATCCTCGCGCTCATCTCCCGGCACCTCCCAGCAGGAGGTCGGCCAGGATGGAGGCCAGCTCCTCCGGAGAGCCCCTGTGGATCTCCCCTCCTGCACGGGTCTCGGGAGTGGCTATCCTGACGACCCTCGTGGGCGAGCCCTCCAGGCCGGTCTCCTTCTCGGAGAGACCCAGGTCGGCCAGCCCCCAGCACGGTATCCCGGCGGTCCTCGCCTTCATCTTGCCTCTCAGGGACGGCATCCTGGGCACGTTTGCGTCCTTGAGGACCGTGATGACGGCGGGGAGGGGGCATTCGACCACCTCGACGCCGGCCTCGACGAACCGCTCGGCCACCAGCTTCCCGGAGGTCATCTCGACGACCCTGCCGACGAAGGTGACCTGTGGCCAGTCGAGCGAAGCCGCGATGCCCGGTCCCGTCTGGGCCGTATCGCCGTCGATGGCCTGCTTGCCGGCCACCACCAGGTCGACGTTCCCCAGCTTTCTCACAGCCGCCGCCAGGGTGGTGGACGTGGCCCAGGTATCCGCGCCGGCGAAGGCCCTGTCGGAGAGGAGCAGCGCGGAGTCAGCTCCCAGGGAGATGGCNTCGCGGAGGATCGCCTCTGCCTGGGGCGGTCCCATGGTCAGGGCGATGACCTCCCCGCCGAGGGCGTCCCTCCAGCGGAGGCCCTCCTCGAGCGCATATGCGTCGAAGGGGTTCATGATGGCCGGCACGCCGTCCCGGATGAGCGTCCCGCGCTCGGGATCTATCCTGACCTCCGATGCATCAGGCACCTGCTTCAGGGCTGCGACGATCCTCATCCGCTACTTCCTGTCCTTCGACGCGCTCTCCCGGATGAGGGCGGACGCTATCACACCACGCTGTATCTGGTTGGTGCCTTCGTAGATCTGCGTGATCTTCGCATCGCGCATCATCTTCTCGACCGGGTATTCCTTCATGTAGCCGTAGCCGCCGAATATCTGGACCGCATCGGTCGTCACCCGCATGGCCGTGTCGCTGGCGAAGACCTTGGCCATCGCGGCTTCCTTCTCGAAGCGCTTGGCGCCCGAGTCGATCATCCTGGCCACCGAATAGGTGAGGGCCCGCGCAGCTTCGACCTGCGTGGCCATGTCGGCGAGCATGAACTGAATGGCCTGGAAGGAGTCGATCCTCTGCCCGAACTGCCTGCGCTGGGAGGCGTAGGCAAGGGCCTCGTCGAGAGCGCCCTGGGCTATTCCCACCGCCTGGGCCGCGACTCCGGGTCGGGAGTTGTCGAGCGTCCTCATGGCCACCATGAAGCCCATTCCCTCGCGGGCGATGAGGTTGGCGACGGGGACCCTGCAGTCCTCGAAGACGAGCTCGCGCGTCGCGGACGCGCGGATGCCCATCTTGTCCTCCTTCTTGCCATAGCTGAATCCGGGGGCGCCGTCCTCGACGATGAAGGCCGAGGCGCCGCGGGCTCCCCTGTCGGGATCGGTGAGCGCGATGACCGTATAGACCTTCGCCTCGCCGCCGTTCGTTATCCACTGCTTGGTGCCGTTCAGGACATAGCTGTCCCCGTCCAGGNTGGCCCTGGTGCGGATGCCGCCCGCATCGCTGCCNGCGTCGGGCTCGGTGAGCGCGAAGGCCGCCAGATTGCTGCCCGAGGCCAGGCCGGGCAGGAAGCGGCTCTTCTGCTCCTCGCTGCCCGAGAGGAGGATCGGCATCGCGCCCAGAGCGTTGGCCGCGTATGTCGTGGCGACGCCTGCGCAGACCTTGCTGAGCTCCTCGGCGGCCACGCAGAGGGCCAGGCTTCCGAGCCCCAGCCCGCCGTAGGCTTCGGGGATGTAGATGCGGAAGAGGTCGCTGTCCGCGAGGACCTTCATCACCTCGGCAGGAAANCGGTTCTCGCGGTCGAGCTCCTCCCTGATGGGCCGGATGTGTCTGGCGGCAATGTCGGAGCACAGCTCACGGATCGCGAGTATGTCCTCGGAAAGACGATAGTCCATTTCAACCCTCCCAGGATTTCGACGCGGACAGAGCGCTCTCGGCCGCCGCCTTCCTTGCCTCTCTTCGCGTGTTCCCCCGCCCGCTGCCGGCGCCGGTCCCACGCACCCTGACCACAGCCTCGAACTCGGGCCTGTGGTCGGGCCCCCCGGTTCTCTCCACGGAATACTCGGGGAGACCGAGCCCCCCGGCCTGGCAGTGCTCCTGCAGCCTGCTGCAGGGATCTCCGGCGCTGCTGCTGCCCGCCAGCTGCGGCATCACCACGGCCCGCAGGGCGACCTGCCGCACGCCTTCCAGCCCAGAGTCGAGATATACGGCCCCGAGAAGCGCCTCGACTACGGCGGCGAGCACGGAGTCGGTCATCGAGGACAGCCCCTCGGACTCCACGCAGCGATCCAGGCCGAGCGCCCGAGCACGTCTGGCCAGCGCCCTCCTCGAGACCATGCCGCCCTTGCGGCGGGTCAGGAGCCCCTCGTCGTCCTCGGGGAACAGCTCCAGGAGGTGTTCGCGGACGATCAGCTCGAGGACCGCATCGCCGAGGAACTCGAGGCGCTGGTAACTGCTCCCGTCGGGACGAGCCGACGGATGCGCGAGGGCGGTGGCGGCAAGATCCCTGTGTCCAAAGACGCAGCCGAGCGCGACCTCGGCTGCATCTACGGAAGAGGATGCCGGAGTCATCCCTGCAGCTATATGGCGCCGATCGCCAGAGTCACGTTGTGGCCCCCGAATCCGAAGGAGTTGCTGAGGGCGTAACGGATCCTCCCCTGCCTGGCGGTGCCGGGAACATAGTCGAGGTCGCATTCGGGGTCGGGCTCGACCAGCGTGGCGGTCGGCGGGATCACGCCCTCCCTGATGGCGTAGACCGTCAGGACGAGCTCCATCGATCCGGCGGCGCCCAGCATGTGGCCGTGCACCGACTTCGTGGAGGAGATCATCACCTTGTGCGCGCGCTCGCCCATGCTGGTCTTTATGGCCTGCGTCTCGCCCAGGTCGTTGAGCTTCGTGGATGTGCCATGAGCATTGATGTAGTCGACGTCATCCGGGGTGATCCCCGCATCCTCCATGGCCAGCGACATAGACCTCGCGGAACCCTCGCCGCCCTCGGCCGGGGCCGTGATGTGGAATGCGTCACAGGTCATCCCGGCGCCGCATACCTCGGCGAGGATGTCCGCTCCGCGCCTCTTNGCGTGCTCGTACTCCTCCAGCACGACGACCGCGCCCCCCTCGGACATGACGAAGCCGTCGCGGTCCCTGTCGAAGGGCCGCGAGGCATGCTCGGGGTCGTCGTTGCGGGTGGAGAGGGCCTTCAGGGCACAGAAGCCGCCCAGCCCCATCATCGTCACGGGCGCCTCGGCGCCTCCGGCGAGGATGGCGTCGGCCCTCCCCAGCCTGATGGCATCCATGGCCGTGGCTACTGCGTGCCCGCTGGTGGCGCACGCCGTGACGGTCGCGAAGTTGATGCCCTTCGCGTTCAGGTCGATGGCGACCCTTCCGCTGGCCATGTTGCCTATCATCATGGGGCAGAAGAAGGGGCTGATCCTGTCGACGCCCTTCTCCAGCGCCTTCGAGTGCTCCTCCTCCATGGTTCCCAGGCCGCCGATGCCGGTTCCGATGATCACGCCCAGCCTCGTGGGATCGATGCCGGACTCCTTGAGCCCGGCCGTCGCATAGGCTTCGGCAGCGGCGACCATGGCGAACTGGGTGTANCTGTCCACCCGCGAGGCAGCCTTCCTGTCGAAGTAGTTGCTGGGATCGTATCCCCTGACCTCGCCGGCTATCCGGGTGGAATAGGGCTCGGGATCCAGCAGCGTGATCCTGCGGATTCCGCTCTTCCCCTCGACTGCGTTCGACCAGCACTCGGCGGCAGTCAGCCCAATGGGGGAGATTGCGCCCATGCCGGTTATCACTACGCGCCTTTTCACCTCATCCGTCCTTGGAGTTCAGTGAGGTCGGACCCGGGCTGGTTGCCGGTAGACGCCACGCTGGCGCTACTCGGACACGCCGTGCTGATTGAGGTAGCTGATGACGTCGCCCACCGTCCGGAGCTTGGCCGAGTCCTCCTCGGAGATCTTCAGCTTGAAGGAGTCCTCGAAGGCCATGATGAGTTCCACGAGATCGAGGGAGTCGGCGCCCAGATCGGTCTGGAAGCCCGCTTCCGGAGTAACCTCTTCGGGCCTGGTTCCCAGCTTGTCGACGATTATCTCTGTCACTCTGCTCTCGAGAGACATCTAAGCACTCCTCTCAGGTTGACATTCCGCCGTCTACAGGAAGCACGATACCCGTCAGATAACTAGAATCATCGCCCAGCAGGAAGGCCACCGCCGCCGCCACGTCTCCTGGCTGCCCCATCCTGGGAAGGGGTATCCTCGCGGAGTAGGAGTCGCGGACCTCCTGCGGGAGCACCCTGGTCATCTCGGTCTCTATGAATCCGGGAGCGACCGCGTTGACCCTGATGTTCCTCGGAGCGAGCTCCCGCGCCATCGAGCGGGTCAGGCCGAGGATGCCGGCCTTGCTCGCGGCGTAATTCGCCTGTCCCGCGCTGCCCATGAGCGCGACGACGGACGCGATGCTGACGATCGAACCCTGCTTCTGCCGGATCAGGTGCCTCGACACCGCCCGGGACATCAGGAAGGTCCCGGTCAGGTTCACCTTGAGAACCTTCTCCCAGGAGTCGAGGTCCATGCGCATCATCAGGGAATCCCTGGTTATCCCCGCGTTGTTCACGAGTCCGAAAAGGGCGCCTCCGGCGTCGGCTGCGGCCTTGTCGACGGCTCCGGCGACCTGCTGCTCGTCCGTGATGTCCACTCTGAAGGGTCTGAAGGCGCCGCCCAGCTCCCCGGCGGCTGCTGCGAGCTCGGAATCGAGCATGTCGAATCCGTCCACCGTCCAGCCGTCGGCGGCCAGCCTGCGCGAGATGGCGAGGCCTATGCCTCGCGCGGCCCCCGTGACAATGGCCGTCCTGCCCATCGTGTACCCCCTCACGCCTTCCAGCTCAGCACCATGGCGGCCCAGGTGAGCCCGGCGCCGAACGCAGCCGTCACCAGCCTCTTCGGGGGAGACAGGAGGCCGCCCCTGGCGACTTCGTCGAGCGCGATGGGGATGGATGCCGCAGAAGTGTTGCCGTATCTGTCTATGTTCACGTAGACCTGCTCGGGCTTCAGAGAGAGGGCCCTCGCGGTGGCGTCGATGATCCTCCAGTTGGCCTGGTGCGATATGAGCAGGTCGACCTCGGACTTGTCCAGGCCCTCCATCTCCAGGGCCTTCATGCAGGCATCCCTCATGGCCCTCACGGCATGCTTGAAGGTCTCCGACCCGTTCATCGCGATGGTGTGCATGGCGGCGTCGACGGTCTCGTGGCTTGCGGGATGCTTCGAGCCTCCACCGTGCTGGATCAGCAGATCGCTGATGGCTCCGTCGCTGCCCCAGTGGTAGCCGCCGAGGCGGCCGCCGGGCCCCTGGCTTGAGACGGCCACGGCCCCTGCTCCATCGCCGAACAACACGCAGCTGGCACGGTCCTTCCAGTTGGTGATCTTGGTCAGGCAGTCGGCGCCGATGACGAGCATGCGGTCGAAGAATCCCGCCTCGATGAAGGCTTTCGCCTGGATCAGGCCGTACACGAATCCGCTGCAGCCCGCTTCGAAGTCCCATGCGGGGACCCTGGAGAGCCCGAGGCGGTCGGCGATCAGGCAGGCCGTCGCGGGGAACGGATAATCGGGCGTGACGGTGGCGAGGATGATGCACTGCACATCGGCGGCGGACCATCCCGCGCTTTCCATGGCGTTCTGCGCAGCCAGCAGCGCTATGTCGGACGTGGAAGTCGATTCGTCCGTCATGTGGCGGAACTTGATGCCTGTCCTCTCCGTGATCCAGGCGTCGGAGGTGTCCACGATCTTCTCGAGGTCCGCATTCGTCAGGATCTTCTCGGGTATGCCCCTGCCGGTCCCGACGATAAAGGCTTCTCTGCTCATGAGTTCCCCTCCCGCTGCGGGATCGAGCCCAGCTCCTCCGAGATCTGCGTGTTCACTCCGGATCGATGGAATGCACAGGCAGCCATCACGGCATTCCTTATGGCCTTCGCACCGGAGCTGCCGTGTGCGATTATGGAGACTCCGTTGAGCCCCAGCAGTGGCGCGCCCCCGTATTCGGCAGAATCGAGCTCGCGCCAGAGCTTCGAAAAGGCGGGCCTCATGAGTATGAAGCCGGCTCTGCTGTACCAGTGCCGCTTCATCTCCTCGTAGAGCGCGCCGCCGATGAGATACGCTATGGATTCGGTGGCCTTCAGGAGCACGTTGCCCGTGAAGCCGTCGCACACCACGACATCCGCCTCGCCCTTCAGGATCCCATCCCCCTCGATGTTCCCCGTGAAATTGATGGGGGAGCCGGACAGGAATTCCCAGGCCTGCTGCTCCACAGGTGTGCCCTTGGTCTTCTCCGAGCCTACGTTCAGCAGGGCGACCCTGGGGCTGGAGATGCCGAAGACGCCTCTGGAATAGGCTGAGCCCATCAGCGCGAATTGCCTGAGGTGCTCAGGCTTGCAGCCTACGTTGGCGCCCACGTCGATGACCACGGTGGGGTTGCCCAGGGTGGGGAGCGTTGCCGCGATCGCGGGCCGGGCGACGCCTTCGATGGTGCCGAGCGCCCGAAGGCTCGCCGCCATGACCGCCCCCGTGTTGCCCGGGCTGACCATCGCATCGATGGAGCCGGCCTTCTGGAGGCCGGCCATGACCATGATCGAGCTGTCGGGCTTGCTCCTCAGGGCTTCCGCAGGGTGATCCTCCATCGTGATCACCTGCGAGGAGTGCCTGATGGACAGAGGAAGCCTGCCGCCCGAATGCCGGTCGAGCAGCCTGCGAAGCTGCGCCTCGTCTCCGACGAGCATTATGGACACGCCCTCGGTGACATGCGAAGGGTTCTTCTCGAAGAACTGGACGGCACCCTCGACGACCACGGAAGGGCCGCGGTCGCCGCCCATTGCATCGAGCGCGACCTTCACACCGGAAGCCAAAGGACTGACCAGTCCCCGCCGCGTCCCGGCAGCGCCGGGGCTATTCCGTCCGAGCCTCGACGACCTGACGGCCGTCGTAGAATCCGCAGTGCTTGCAGATGCGATGCGGGAGTCTGGGCTCGCCGCACTGCGGGCAGTTGCTGGTGGAGCCGGCCTCGAGCTTCCAGTGCGTCCGACGCTTGTCCCTCCGGGTGGAGGATGTCCTTCTCTTGGGTACGGGCATGAAACCCCCTCTTACCGGCTGAACCGGCAGGATCTAGCGCACAATTCCGGATTCCGCGGGACCTGAGTGCGCACAGGTCTCCTCGTTCAGGTTGGCCCCGCAGACATGACAGAGGCCGCGACAATCTTCGCGGCACAATGGCTTTCCAGGGACGGAAAGTATGACAGCCTCCCTGACGGCGTCAAGTATACACAGCTGCCGCCCCCCGGAGAAAGCCCGTATCGAGGGGTCGTCTCCCTCCTCCACCGGCTCGGAGGAGTAGTGGGCGAAGATGTCCTCGGAGACGGGAAAGACGGCCGGAGCGAGGCACCGGGCGCAGGATGTGGAGAACACGGCCTCCAGCTTTCCCCTGCAGATGAGGTTCTTCTCCCGGTAGTTCACATCGAGCCTGAGGATGCCCTTCTCCGAGACGGGCTCCAGGTCCTCCAGCTCCCAGCCGATNTTCCTGCAGTCGATCTCGAACTGCCCGGTGTTGCTCCCGGTGGTGAGACTGGAGATGTCGAGGACGAGGCCTTCAGGATCGAGGAACATCCAATACCTCCGGACGAGCTCAGGAGAGCAGGTCTCTCACCGCGGACTCGAGGGATCCCAGGGCAGGATCGGAGGGCGCCTCGAGATATATACGTGCCAGAGGCTCGGTTCCGCTTATCCTCATCAGGACCCATCCGCCGCCTTCGAGCAGGAGGCGGGACCCGTCCACCTTGTCCGAGGAGACGATCCCGGAGTCTCCCAGGGAACGGAGGGCTCCCGGGGCGAACGCGGCCTCCAGCCTGTCCCTCACCCCCTCCTCGAGGGGGATGTCGAGCCTCGAGTGGAGAAGCCTGCCGTATTTCGACCACATGCGCTCCAGCTGCCCGCCGAGCGGCATGCTCCTCAGGCAGATCATCTCCGCGGCGTAGAGACAGGCCAGGATGCCGTCCTTCTCCGGGACATGACCGCCTACCGACAGCCCGCCGCTCTCCTCGCCGGCGAGGGCCACCTGCCTCTCCAGCATGCAGGCCCCCAGGTACTTGAAGCCCACCGGAGTCTCGACGAGGGGCAGCCCGTGTGCCGCTGCGACCCTGTCGATCAGACCCCCGGTCGAGACCGACCTCACGGCCGCCCCCGTGATGCCCTTCTCCTCCACCAGGAACTCGAGCAGCAGAGGCAGGAAGTCGTGGGGCGAGACGTAGCGCCCCTCTTCGTCGACGATGCCGAACCTGTCGGCATCCCCGTCGTTGGCGAGCCCGACGGCCGCGCCGCTCCTGACGACCTCTGCGGAGAGGTCGGCGAGCCCGTGCTCGTTCGGCTCGGGATGACGGTTGTCGAAGAGCGGGTCGCGCCTCTCGTGAATGGTCCTGACGGCGGCGCCGTATTTCCTGAGGATATCGTCGAGGAGGCCCGAGGCCGTCCCGTTGAAGGGATCGTACACGGCTCTCAGCCCGGCGCCCTCGAACGACGACGGCGACACGAACTTCTCGAGATCGCGCCTGTACGGCACAGTCAGGTCCGATACCTCCACGGAGCCTCCCGGGGCTCGCGAAGGCTTCGCTTCGCTCTCCACCAGGCGCTCGAGGGCCGAGGTGACGGAACCCTGAGCGGGTCCCCCGTCCGCCGGGGAGAACTTTATGCCGTTGTAGATGAAGGGGTTGTGGCTCGCGGTGAAATTGATTACGCCGCCGAGCCCGAGCCTCCTCACGGCATGGGAGAGAACCGGCGTGGGAACCGGCCGGTCGGCGAGAGTCACCCGGAAGCCGAAGGCGGCCATCCTCTCAGCCGAGGAGGCGGCCAGCTCCGGTGACAGGAACCTGGTGTCGCCACCGATGACGACGCTCGGACGGCCCTCCTGGAGGAGGTGGCAGGCGATGGCGTCGACGACCGCATCGACCCTGTCCCAGGTGAAATCCCTGGCGATCACGCCCCGCCATCCCGAGGTGCCGAACCTGACCTTCATCCCTATGAGCCTTCCTGCAGCACCTGCAGTGCCTTCTGAATGTACTCGTCATGCGGCGCGATGACCCTGTAGTATGCATCGGAGGTCCAGACCCTGAGGGCTATCTCGCGCAGCAGGGCCCTCTCGATGTAGGGCTGGCTGGCGGCGAACTCCTCCGGCGTGTACTCGAAGCCGGATTCGTCGAGGAACTGCCTGAAGGCGGCGAGGACCTCCTCTCCCGGCCAGAAGTCGGCCGGGACGTCGTTCTCGAGCGTGTACCGGGTGGCGAAGTCGAAGAAGGAGGCGTCCTCCTCGAGCCTGGTCACGAGCTGGGCGTCTATCGCGGGAACCTCCACCTCATAGTCCGGAGAGATGCCCCAGTCCTCCTCGGCGCCGGGCTCGAGGAAATCGTCCCGCAGCGTCCGGTCGATGCAGTGCCCCGACGGGGTGTAGTACCTCGCCGTGGTGAGCTTCACGGCATAATGCCCGAGCCCTGGATAATCGCCGAGATCGGACAGCGACTGCACGGAGCCCTTGCCGAACGTCCTGGTCCCGATGATCTCCGCCGCGTTCTGGTCCTGAAGGGCTCCGGCCACTATCTCGGCCGAGCTGGCCGTCCCCCCGTCCACCAGCACCGCGACGCTGCCTTCGAACAGGACTCCGCGCCTCGCGTAGTAGCTCCTCTCGCCCACGGCCTGGCCTCGCGTGGTGACCACCAGGGCCCCGGCCGGCAGGAAGATGTCGGAAACGTCTATGGCGGGCTCGAACAGGCCTCCGGAATTGCTCCTGAGGTCGAAGACGAGCCGGGTCATGCCGGAGTCGCGCAGTGCGGAGATGGCATCGAGGACCTCGCGCGGCGAGTCCTCGGAGAAGCGCGTGAGCCTGACATATCCCGTGCTGTCCGTGAGCATGAAGGAGGAGGATACGGACGGATAGTCGATGACGTCGCGCTCGATCTGGATGCTCAGGGTGTCGATGACCCCGGGGCGCAGGATCGTCAGGTTCACGGTCGTGCCCTGCGGTCCCCTGATGCGGGAGACGGCCTCGTCCGTGGTGAGTCCTTCCGTGGTCCCCCCGTCGATCGCGACGATGCGGTCTCCGGAGCGGACGCCCCGGCGNTAGGCGGGAGTGCCCTCGAGAGGAGAGATGACGGTGAGCCAGCCCTCGCGCTGCCCGATGGTTATCCCCACNCCTTCGAAGGAGCCGTCGAGCTGTATCCTGAGATCGCTGTACTGCTCGGGGGTGAGGAGCATGCTGTTGGGATCGAGGGACTGGAGCATGCCCTCCAGGGCTGCTTCGATGAGAGCCCCTGCCTCGACCGTGTCCACATACGCGGAGCGGGTCATGGAATAGACATCGAAGAAGAGCTCGGCAGCCGAGGTGCGCGCGGCGGGCTCTTCGGGCAGGGCCTGAGCGGGACCCGCGGCAAGGGATGCAACGAGCGCCATCGCTCCCAGGAGAGCCGCGAACCAGCCTGGCAGGTATTTCCTCATCGGACTAGATCTCCGTTTCGAGAGCGCCCTCCCCGACAGGCGGGGATCGGCGGCAAACAGCCCTCTTCCTCATCTCGTCGAGGAACCCGGCGAGAATCTTCGCATCCTGGATGTCGCCCGGGAGCGAAGCGTCGATCACCCTGATACCCGGCTCCCGCCCGGCCAGCTCCAGATATGTCTGCCTGACCCTCATGTGGAAGTCGAGGCTCTCTCTCTCGATCCTGTCTCGACAGCTCCTTCCGTGAAGCCTTCCGAGACCCTCCTCGGGATCGATGTCCAGGAGGAACGTTATGTCGGGCGACAGGCCTCCGGTGGCCAGGAGGCAGGCCTTCTCCACCGACTCCCGCTCGAGGCCCCTGCCCCCCGCCTGGTAGGCGATGGTGGCATGGGAGAACCTTTCGCAGACGACATGCCTCCCGGCATCCAGCGAAGGCCTTATCACGAGATCGACATCGGCCGACCTGGAAGCGAGATAGAGCAGCAGCTCCGTCATCGCCGGCACCTGGAGAGAGGGGTCGAGGAGCGTTTCGCGGATCCGCTCCGACACCGGCGGACCGCCGGGCTCCCTCGTGTGCACGACCTCCGAGCCCATCCTCCGCAGGCTGTCGAAGAGGGCGCGGCAGCGCGTGGACTTGCCTGCTCCCTCGACGCCCTCGAATGTGGCGAAGAGCCCTCTCACGGTACGGCTCCAGCCTGCGGGAGCGTCACTTCCCCGCTGGAGCACCGTACTGGCGGATGAACTCCTCGGTCATCTCGCGGCACTTGTCGTCGTAGTACTGGACGGGAGGAGACTTGAAGAAGTACGAGGAAGGGGCCTCCAACTGCCCGGAGATGCCATTGTCCAGCGCGAGCTTCGCGCAGCGGACCGCGTCGATGATCACACCGGCGGAGTTGGGGCTGTCCCAGACTTCGAGCTTGCATTCCAGGTTCAGGGGGACATCGCCGAAGGTGGTGCCTTCCATGCGGATGTAGCACCACTTGCGATCGTCGAGCCACTCGATGTAGTCACTCGGACCGATGTGGACGTTGCGCGGCGCCAGGCCGTTGGGGAGCTGCGAAGTGACGGCGTTGGTCTTGGATATCTTCTTGGACTCGAGGCGCTCGCGCTCGAGCATGTTGAGGAAGTCCGTGTTCCCGCCGACGTTGAGCTGGTAGGTCCTGTCGAGACGGACGGCCCGGTCCTCGAAGAGGCGCGTGAGCACCCTGTGGAGGATGGTGGCCCCGACCTGGCTCTTGATGTCGTCGCCCATGACTGGCAGGTTGCGGTCCTTGAACCTCTTCTGCCAGTACGGCTCGCGGGCTATGAACACCGGGATGGCGTTGACGAGGGCGCATCCCGCCTCGAGGATCTGCTCGACGTACCACTTGGTGGCCTCTTCGCTGCCGACGGGCAGGTAGTTCACCACGACGTCGGTCTTGGTGTCTCGGAGGATGCCGACGATGTCCGCGGTGGGGCCGGGGGCCTTCTTGATGATCGGGGCCAGGTACTTGCCCAGGCCGTCATGCGTCATGCCCCTCTCGACCGTGACGCCGATGCGGGGAACGTCGGTGAACTTGAACGTGCAGTTGGGATCGGCGAAAATGGCCTCCGAGAGGTCCTTCCCGACCTTGGTGACATTGATGTCGAAGGCGGCGGAGAACTCTACGTCATGTATGTGGTAACCGCCGAGGTCGACGTGCATGAGGCCCGGGATGCGCTGGTCCGGGCTCGCATTCTTGTAGTATTCGACGCCCTGGACCAGGCTGCTCGCGCAGTTCCCGACGCCGATGATCGCAACTCTTACCTTCTTGTCCGCCATGAAAGTCCTCCCGTTTACGAACCTGGAGCCCGCCCGAGGCGTCAGCCCTTTCTCCCTANGGAAACCCTGTCCTCAGAGAAGACTCTGAGAATCCTCTGTATCCCGGTTGCCCAGGAACCGGCGGCCACGATTGCGCATGCCCACAGCAGAGGCTCTGCGCTCCGCAACAGGCCGGCGGCGGCCAGGCCGACCGAAAGCAGCGCCAGCCGCTCCGTCCGCGTCAAGAAGCCGACGGAGCATGCAATTCCGACACCTTCCGACCTGGCCCTTACATAGCTGACCAGGTACGAGCCCCCAAGTGCCAGCGGAGCCAGCAGGAGNATNCCCGGGCGCAGNCTGCCGGCTGTCCCGGCTATCATCGCGCCGTACATGAGAGTCTCGCCGATCCTGTCGCAGCTCGAGTCGAGCACGGCGCCGGCGCGGCTCACCGCGTTCCGCCTGCGCGCAACCTCGCCGTCGAGCGCGTCGAGCAGGCTGCCCGCGATGAAGACCGCCGCCGAGGCCAGGAAGCGGCCGTAGAAAAGGAAGACGGCGGCGACTATCGTCAGGGCGAGTCCGGCCAGGGTGACCGTCGACGGACCCACGCCGACCCGCACGAGCAGNTCAACCACAGGAGCCAGCAGGCGTCTGCCTGCAGCTCTCATTTCCTCAGCGCCCAAGGAACCTCCAGGAACCGGGAATGCATACGATCAGTGAACATAGACCACCCCACAGAGACCCGTCAATTCGATCAGGGGCGGAAGCCCGCAACCACCAGGGTTATCTCCCCGCGCGGGGTGCGGGNCGCGAANTCCGCAAGCAGCGCCGAGAGCGTTCCCCGGGCGAACTCCTCGTGCACCTTGGTCATCTCGCGGGCGACGACGGCCTCCCTGTCGCCCAGGATGGAGTGCATCATCTCCAGGGCGTCGACCAGGTCGTGAGGAGGGATGTAGAAGACCAGGGTCCTCGAGTCCTCCGCCAGCTCGGCGAGCCTCCTGGAGGCCGGGCCCTTCTTCCTCGGCAGGAATCCCTCGAACGAAAACCTGTCCGTGGGCAACCCCGAGGCCACCAGCGCGGAGATCGCCGCGCACGGCCCAGGGACGATCTCTACGGCGGCCCCCTTCTCGATGGCCGTCCTGACGGCACGGTAGCAGGGATCGGAGATGCCGGGCATCCCCGCATCTGTCACCAGGGCCACCATGAGTCCGTCCTCGAGCGCCCTGGCCAGCATCGGCTGGCGTGATGCGGCATTCGAGTCGTAGTAGCTGAACATCCTCCTGCCGGGGGGAGCCAGTCGCGCGGTCCTCCTCGTATCCTCCGCGAAAACGAGGTCGGCCTCCGCCAGGATGCGGGAGGCGCGCGGGGCCAGGTCCTCGAGGTTGCCTATTGGGGTGCCGACCAGGACGAGCCTCCCGCGGCCGCCTTCGGCCGTCATCTCGAGAGCAGCCTGCGGCGCGTCTCCTCGAGCCTCTCGGTTCTCAGCGCGGTCTCGTCCTCGTCCGGCGTCATCCTCACGAGCAGGACCGTCCCGTCGTCGAGGCCGGGGGGCAGTATCGCCTCCGGGAGATGCCACTGGAATCCGTCGTCGGTTATCAGGACGGCGATCCCTTCCTCCACCCTGTCGAGTGTGACGAAGAAGACGCCGTCGCCGCAGCCCTCAGTCGCCGTCCCCATGCCAGATCCCTCCGCCTATGACCGACTGGGCGATGTTGGTGAGGTGGTCCCCCACCTTTTCGCAGTAGTTCACGAAATCGAGGATCGCAAGCCCGTTGAGCCCCCTCTCCCGTGGCGAGCAGAGGGCCTTCGTGTACAGGGAGCGGGCATCCGAATCCAGAGCGTTCAGCCTGGCCTCCATGGCCAGGACGGACTCGGCGGCCGTCCTGTCGTGCTTCTCGAGGGCCTCGGAGGCTGCCGTGAACATCCTCTCGACGATGGAGATGGCCTTGACGGCCGAATCCAGCAGGTCGGGGTCGGAGCTCTGGATCCCGTCTCCGAGCCTCTCCCTCGCCTCGATCATGTTCACCGCCTGGTCGGACATCCTCTCGAGGTCGTTGATCGTGTGGAGCAGGACGGGCAGCTTCAGCGAGACCTCCTTGTCCAGGTCCTGGCTGAACAGCCGGGAGGCGTAGACGGTTATCGCGCTCTGCATCTCGTCCACCCGGTCCTCCATCGAGAGTATCTCCGAGGAGCGCGGCTTCCCGGTTCTGAAATACCCCATGGCTCCCTTCACGCATTTCCCGGTGTATCTCGCCATCCTCACGACGGTGCGCTCTATCTCGCCGACCGCGAGCGCGGGCTTGTCCAGCAGGTGGTCGTTGAGGTTCACCTCGGACTCCTCCTGGACCCGGTCGGTGCCCGGGACGAGCATCTCGCAGAGTTTGGCGAGCAGAGGTACGAGCGGGAGGAAGACTATGGCGTTGAATATGTTGAAGAGTGAATGCGCATTGGCGACCTGGCGCATGGGCTCGCCCGACGAAGACTCGACGAGTCTCATATAGAAGCTGCCGGGCCTGGCGAGGAGCAGGCCGAAATAGGTGGCCCCTATCAGGTTGAACATCGTGTGGGCCATGGCCGCACGCCTGGCTGCCTTGTTGGTGCCGATGGCCGCGAGCTGGGCCGTGATGGTGGTTCCTATGTTGTCGCCGAGAACCAGGTAGACCGCGCCGTTCAGCGTGATCAGACCCGCCCCGGCCAGTGTCATCACGAGGCCCACGGTCGCGCTGGAGCTCTGGATGACGCAGGTGACTATCGTGCCGGCGAGGATGCCCAGGAACGGGGAGGTGCTGAACGCCATGAAGAAATTCCGCACGGGCTCGCTGTTCCGCAGCGGGTCGAGACCGTCCTTCATCGTGTTCATCCCGAGGAGGAGTATCCCTAGACCGAGCAGCACCCTGCCCCAGAAGCGCGAGGCGCTGGACCGGCCGACGATGCTCCAGAGGAATCCCAGAGCCACCATGGGGAAGGCGAGCTCGGTTATCTTGAAGGCGATGAGCTGGCCTGTAACGGTGGTTCCTATGTTGGCGCCGAGTATGACACCGATGGCCTGCTGGAGGGACATCAGGCCGGCGTTGACGAAGCTGACGAGTATGACGGAGGTGGCGCTGGAGCTCTGGATGATCCCGGTGACGACGACGCCCGCCAGGAGCCCCGAGAACCTGTTCCCGGCGATGTGGCCGAGTATCGTCTTCATCCTGTTGCCGGCCGCGTGCTGCAGGCCGTCGGACATCATCTTCATGCCCAGGAGGAACAGGGCCAGACCGCCTATCATCTGGAACGAGATGACCTTGATGTCCAGGACCACGTGCGAGAAGCGCGTGGATACGGGCCGGCCGCCCCTCGAGAGGACCTGTACGGAGACCTCCGTGTCGCCCATCCCGGAGGGCAGCTCCAGCCTCGTTCCCGCGCGGCCCTGTTCGTCCGTGAGGACCATCAGGCGCAGGATCTTCCCGGTGGCGGAGTCGGTCTCGAGGGCTGCGCTGGCGTAGTCCTCCATGGGGAGGAGGCCGCCGTCGGAGCCCAAGGGGAGAGACAGATAGACCTGGGCATCGCGGACGGGCAGCCCGGTGGCCGAGTCCTGGACGGTCACGACCAGGGGATCGTGCAGGGCAGCGCCGACGTTCCCGGTCTGCAGATCACCCGAGAGCGACACGCAGGTGGAGGCCCGGCAGAAGGCGGCCATCAGGCATGCGAGCAGCAGTGTCGCTTTCAACAGGACCTCCGTTTGGAAGGTGTGAAGTATATCCTGCCGGCCGCTTCCCGGGGAGGTGCGGGGTTGTGCCTGCCGCCTTCCCAGCGTAATTTCCAGTCCATGATCGGCAGAGCATCCGCAACCATCGCAGGGATATTCCGCAGCCTGAGACCCAGGTCGTGGACCAAGAACCTGTTCGTCTTCGCGGCGGTCCTCTTCGGACGGCAGTGGAGCCCGGCAGCCATACTCTCGGCGGCCCTGGGCGCGCTGGCCTTCTCGCTTCTCGCGGGCTCCGTATACCTGCTGAACGACGTCATGGACAGGAAGCGCGACGGGTTGCACCCGGAGAAGAGGCTTCGTCCGGTGGCTTCCGGGGCGCTGAGCCCCGGGGCCGCGCTGGCGGCCGCGGTCGTCATCGCGGGAGGGGTTCTGGGAGCCTCCTTCACGCTTGCGCCGAGGTTCGCCGTGGTGGGGGTCTCGTACCTGGCCCTGCAGGCCATGTACTCGCTCGGGCTGAAGCAGGTGGTGATCCTCGACAGCCTGGTCATCGCCATGGGCTTCGTCCTGAGAGCCCTTGCAGGCGCCGAGCTCGCGGCCGACACGGGTCTCTCGATAACCCTCTCTCCCTGGCTGTTCATGTGCACGTTCTTCCTCGCCCTGTTCCTCGCGTTCTCGAAGAGGAGGGCCGAGGTCGTCTCGCTGGGCGACAGCGCCCGCGAGCACAGGAGCATCCTCAGGGAGTACACGCCGCATCTGCTCGACGAGATGATCGGGGTCGCCACCGCTGCAAGCCTGATGTCTTTCGCCATCTACACCGTCAGCGAGCGGACTGCGCAGCAGGTCTCGCCCATGCTCTGGACGACGATCCCGTTCGTCGCCTTCGGCATCTTCCGCTATCTTTTCCTGGTTCACACAAGGGGTCTGGGCGGGAGCCCCGACCGGATCGTCCTCACGGACAAGCCTCTCCTGGCCAACATCGTCCTGTGGCTTGCCGCCGTGATGCTCATCCTCAGCTTCTTCCCGCCCTCGAACCTGCCATGAAGTCGTCCGCCGCGGGGAGGGCCTGCGCCAAGATAAACCTCGGCCTCAGGATCCTCTCCCGCAGGGAGGACGGATTCCACGAGATCTGCAGCATCTTCCACACCGTCTCGCTGTGCGACGAGATCAGGATCGAGCTCGGGGACGTTCCGGGCAGGGTCACCCTGGCCTGCGACGACCCGTCCATCCCCGCGGGGCCCGGCAACCTCGCCTTCCGGGCGGCTGAGAGATTCCTGGAGGCATCGGGCCTGGACATGTCAGTGCACATCGAGCTTTCGAAGCGGATTCCCGTCGCGGGAGGCCTGGGGGGGGGAAGCAGCGACGCCGCATGCGTGCTGAGGCTGCTTTCGCGGATGACGGAGGCCGATCCCGGGCTCGATGTACTTGCGTCGGGTCTGGGGAGCGACGTCCCCTTCCTCCTCGGAGGGGGGGCGGCGGTGGTCACCGGAAGAGGCGAAGCGGTCCGTCCCATCCAGCCCGGGAGCTTCTGGGCGGTCCTTCTCAACCCGGGCATCCCGGTTTCGACCCCGGAAGCCTATGCATCCTGGGATGAGAAGCACCCCTCCTTGACAAGGAGCGCTCCCTACCGTGATGATCGCCCACCGGAACTTGCATGGCATGAGGGTAGACCTTTCCCCGTAAGCCTTTGCAACGACTTCCTGCCCCTTCTGCTGGAGAGGCATCCTGCGGTTTCCGAAATCGCCCGGCGGCTCGAGCGGGTCTGTCCCGCCTGGGGCCTCTCAGGCTCCGGTCCGACCTTCTACGGGCTGTTCAGAACCGCTGCGGAGGCTGAGGCATTCTGCATCAGCGTCCCCAGGAGCTTCGCCCCGGTGGTATGCAGGTCGTCCGACGCCACTGGGGCGTCGTCCAACTGGTAAGACTCAGGACTTTGGATCCTGTAGATGGAGGTTCGAATCCTCCCGCCCCAGCCACTTACAGGGAAAACAACCGAGGAAAGGATATAGTAATGCCCCAGCAGATCACCGTGTCGAAGAGGTCATCCACCGGATCGGCCGAGTGCAGGCGCATGAGGCGGGCCGGCTACGTCCCGGCTGTCATCTACGGACGCGGCGGCGAGGATGTCCTTGCCGTTTCCGAGTACGACTTCATGAGGAACATCGGGCACTCCTCCCCCGGCGTCATCACGCTGAGCGGCCTCGGCGCGCCGGTCTCGGTGCTCATCAAGGAGGTCCAGTGGGATGTCCTCTCGGGCAGACCCACCCACATCGACTTCTACAGGGTCGAACTCGATCAGATCGTCTCCGTGAGGGTGCCCATCAGGCTCACCGGCACTCCCAAGGGCGCGCTGTTCGGCGGTGTGCTCGACCACATCCAGCATGACCTGCCCATCAGGGTCAAGGCCTCCGACATCCCCTCGGTCATCATGGTCGACATCACCGAGCTGGGAATCGGCGACGCCTTCCACGTCAGCGACCTCGTGCTGCCTGACGGCGTGATCTCCGACATGCCCGGCGAGGCGCCGGTTGTCCATGTCGTCGCACCCACGGTCGAGAAGACCCCTGTCGCCGAAGAGGGCGCGGAGGGCGTCGAGGGCGAAGGTGCCGAGGTTGCCGAGGACAAGGAAGAGGAGAAGAAGGAGTAGGTGTGACTGGTCCCCGCCTGGCCCTCTGCCTTGGCAATCCCGGCGGGAAGTACTCTCTCACCTGGCATAACGCCGGCTTCTGGGTGGCCGATGTGCTCGCCCGTGAAGCCGGCGTCTCTCTTGTGAACGCAGGCCTCTTCTCGGCCGCCGTCCTGCCCTCCGGGCTGGAGGTGGCCCGGCCGATGACCTTCATGAACGAGAGCGGGCGCGCAGCGTCTGTTCTTCTGCGCATCCGCGACCTCGGTCCCGGGGACATCCTCGTTGTCTGCGACGACGTGAACCTCCCCCTGGGCAGGCTCCGCCTGCGTGAGGGCGGCTCCGCGGGCGGGCACAAGGGACTCGGGAGCATCATCGCCTGTCTCGGAACCGATGCGTTCGCGCGGCTCAGGCTGGGCGTCGGCCCCGGACCGGACTCGGGAGACCTGGCCGACTTCGTCCTCTCGAGAGTCCCGGGAGATCAGGAGGAGGAGGCTTCCCTGATGGCCCACCGGGCCGCGGACTGCGTATGCAGGGCCTTCGAAGAGGGCATCGCAGCCGCCCAGGAGATCTACAACAGGTAACGCTTCCGGAGGAGCTCTCCCCCCTCATCCATGGAACTGGGCCGAATGCAGGACGGCGGGCGCGAAGCCCGCCGTCCTCTTTCGTTATCCCGCCTGGTCAGAAGCCGCCGGAAGCCCCCATCGCCGAGATCATCGTGCCGATGTAGCCTGCCGCCTCGGTTCCCGAGAAGGAGCAGGTGCTCGACAGGCCTGCGTCAGTGATGTCGGACACAGTGTAGACCCACACGGGCTCAGAGGATGCGAGAGCCGAGAGGTCGGCTCCGGAGTCGCCCATCACGGCGGCCCAGGACATGATGCCCGTCATGTAGGCGGCGATGTCCATCGCGAAGACGAACTCCTTGTCGAGCCCCATCGAGGCGACGTAGGTCGAAGCCTCGTTGGCCTCGGAGGAGGCCGTGCCGGTCAGTATGCCTGGCAGGAGCACCGGGGTCGGGGCCATCTCGAGCAGGAGCCTGCCGTCCTTTTCCGCCAGCCATACGCTGAACTGGATGGTGGGCATCGGCTGCGAGTCGGTCTGTGCCGCCTGCTCCATGGCCGCTGTGTCGATGATGGTGGAGTAGTAGGTGTAGGTGACGCCGCCCACAACGGAGTCCACCGGAGCGGTGAACGCCATGCCGGGCATCTCGCCGATCATGCCGGAAGCCATGTCGAGCGAGGCCTGGATCCAGGTGCCCACGTCAGCCATGCCGGTTCCCTCCGGCAGCTCGTATGCGGCGACGATATGCATGGGGTTGGCCGGATCGTCGTTGTACCAGGCCATGGCGGTGTTCCTGGACAGGGCCGCCGTGTACGCGATCATCGCCGGGTCGGATTCGATCGAGAGAGCCGAGAGCATCGCGGTCATGGCGGCCGTGGTGAGCTCGGGGGGGATGGACATGCGACCGGACATCACGCCGGCGGGAGGGAGGAGTGCCGTCAGATCGGTCGCCTCGACCGGATTGATCGCGCCGTCGAGGCTCGAGCCGGCGATGAATTTGATGTCATAGGCGGACTTCACGTCCTCGGGCCCGAAGGTGATCGAGAACTGCATCGTATCGGTTTCCCTGAGGAGGAGATCGAAGGCGTCGAAATAGAGGTCCATCACGGGGCCGGCTACTGCCGGTGTGGTTCCGCCCGCTTCGATGCCCGACATGATCTCCGGACGATACATGGCGATCTGGGAGGCCACCATGGGGCCGAACACCTTGACATCCATGTTCATCCAGAAGGTCCCCGGCTCCAGGGCGACTGTGCCGTGAGGGACCCTGCCCTCGACGCGGTCGATCATCGCAGAGAGCTCGGTGCGGGCTCCCGCGACCAGTATGAGCCCGCGGTATGCGGCAGCGCTCAGGGTCATGCCCTGGCCCGCCACAGCCGTCTTCACCACGGCGTCACCGATGGGCTCGGCATCCGTCCACTCCATGCCCCACTCGGTGGTCCTGGTCCAGAAGGCCTCGGGATCGGGTGCGGAAGCGGCTGCCCCGATGGCCTGGGGGTTCATCGAGGTGGCGTAGAGCACGACGGTCCCGTGCAGATCGAGACCGAGCCATGCCGCCAGGGAATCGAGGTTCTCCGCGCCTGCACGGTTGAGGATGAGATTGGTCACCAGGCCCTGCCCGGCGGCGGGCACCCCCGTCTCGATGTACTTGTCGAGGTTGGTGATCATGGCGGCGGGATCGGAGATGGCCATGGTCATCATCGCGGAATCAGGCAGCACGTCGAGCGGGGCGGCTGCCTCCTTCCTGCCGCAGGCCACGGCAAGGAGGCTGAGTGCGAAAACGGCGAGCAGTTTCTTCATAGAACCCCTCCTGTATGTCCGTAAGGACGAACGGCAGTAGCTTATCAAGGATGAGAGTGTTTGTCAAAGACGTCAGGGCACGCTTAGAATACTCGCATGAAGGGATACCCGGACCTCTTCTCCGCCGATGAGGGCCAGAAGCTGTCGCCGGCGATCAGAGTTCTGTACCTGGACACGGAGACCACAGGAGCCGACCCCTCGACTGCCGATCTCTGCGAGGTGGGGGCGGTGCTGACGGGCTACGCGGGCCTGCAGGCTGGAGGCTCCCAGGTGCAGGAATTCTCCTCGCTGGTCAGGCCGACCGATCTCATACCCCCCGAGGCCTCTGCCGTGCATCACATAACCAACTCGATGGTGTCGGGGGCCCCGGCTGCGAAGCAGCTCGAGGCCGCCCTGAAGCCCCTCGTCGACGCTGCCGACGTGATCTGCGCACACAACTCCCCCTTCGATATCCCCATCCTCAAGCGGACGATGCCCAGGAGTTTCGGTCACCTCAAGGATGCGAGGGTCCTGGACAGCCTGCGGCTCGCCAGGCATGCCTGGCCCGACCTCCCCTCCCACGCGCTCCAGGCGCTCCGCTACAGGTTCGGCCTGGGGGACGACATAGGCGGAGATGCACACCGAGCGCTCTTCGACGCTCATCTCGTCAGGGAGCTCGTGGAGTTCGTCGTGGCGTCGAAGGCAGTCGAATGCGCCACCTGGGAGGAGCTGCTCGAGTACGCCCGCTCCCCCCTCGATGTGACGACCTTCACCTTCGGAAAGTACAGGGGCAGCCTCGTGGAGGACATCGTGGCCCAGGACGCCGACTACGTCAGGTGGCTCCTTCAGCAGAAGTGGGTGCCTGCCGATTATCCCGACCTCTTTCACACGATTCTCAGGAAGCTGGGATCGCAGGATCAGGAGAGATGAGCGCGATACCGGCAGATTCCTACAGGGTCGAAGGCGGGGTTCCCCTCGCCGGAAGGCTGAAGCCCTCCGGCAGCAAGAACGCGGCTCTCCCCGAGCTGGCCGCCTCCATCCTCTCCGACAGGCCTGTCGTGGTGCGCAATCTCCCGGCCATCCGCGACGTGGAGACCATGCTGGGCATCCTCGAGAGCCTTGGCGCGCGCGTCACGCGTTTCGAAGGAGGCGCCGGGATAGACGCCTCGGACATCGATCCCGGGCGTCTGGACATCCCGCTCTGCCGCTCCATCCGGGCCTCGATCCTGCTTGCGGGCCCCCTGCTGGCTCGCTTCGGGAGGCTCAGGATGCCTCCGCCCGGCGGCGACGTGATCGGCAGGCGCAGGCTGGATACGCACTTCCTCTCGCTGGAGGCGATGGGAGCCGAGGTCGCAGCCGACGGCGACTGCTACAGGTTCACGTCGTCAGGCCTGAGAGGCGCGGAGATCCTGCTCGACGAGCCCTCTGTGACGGCGACGGAAAACGCCCTCATGGCGGCTTCGATCGCCACGGGGGATACAGTCCTCTACAACGCGGCATGCGAGCCCAACGTGCAGGATCTCACCCTCATGCTGGGCGGCATGGGCGCCTCCCTCGAAGGCGCCGGGACCAATCGTCTCGTCATACACGGAACCGGCGGCCTCCTAGGGGGCTGCAGCCACTCGACTGCTCCCGATCACATCGAGATCGGCAGCTTCATCGGCCTGGCGGCGTGCTGCGGTGGCGAGCTGATCATCGAGGGAGTTCCGGAGTCCATCGTGAGTCCGACCATGAACGGGCTCGGGAGGTTCGGCCTGGAGACAGTCTTCCGGGACGGAGACCTGGTCATACCCGGCGGCCAGCGGCTCGAGGTCCAGTGCGACCGCGGCGGAGCGATCCCGACCATCTACGATGCTCCCTGGCCGGGCTTCTCCCCCGATCTGACGAGCACTGCGGTCGTTGTCGCGACGCAGTCCACGGGGACCAGCCTGATCTTCGAGAAGATGTTCGAGAGCCGCCTCTTCTTCGTGGACAAGCTTGTGGCCATGGGGGCCACGATCATCCAGTGCGACCCCCACCGCGTGGTCGTGGCAGGCCCCACGCCCCTCAGGGGAACCGACGTCTCCAGCCCGGATATAAGGGCAGGGATGGCGCTCCTGACGGCCGCCCTCTGTGCGGAAGGGCCCAGCATCATAAGGAACGTTCACCAGATCGAGCGGGGCTATGAGAACCTCGTGGAGAGGCTGTCCAGGCTCGGTGCGATTATCGAGGCGGGACCNCCCCGTCAGGCCTGATCCCCATCGGAGAAGCGATGAAGAACNCCCGTCTGTCCCTGCTGGNTCTGCTGCCCCTGATCTCGTGCGGGGACGATCCCGTGGAGTTCGAGCCCTGGCCTGACGGAGCGCAGTTCTACGTGGGCTCGTCGTTTCCCGACACCGCCCTCGCCTTCTCCCCTCTGGGCGAGATCCTCCTGTTCTGCTCGGCCAACTCCGGCAATCCCGGCATCTACGGTTTCGACGGGATAGCCGACCCCTCGCTCCGCACTTTCACCGAGTACAACGAGTTCGTCGGCCCCACGGGCTGCTGGCACGCCGACTCTGGCCGGATCGTATTTGCCGCCGTCAGGGATGACGGCAGCGGCGAACTCCGCTGGATGCCGGGCAACCTGTACGAAGTCCACCTGCTTCTGTATGACAGCCTTCCAAACATGCAGCCCTCGTGGTCCCCGCTCGCGGACAGCGTCGTCTATGCTTCCAGGACCGACGGCAGCTGGGGCCTCTGGCACGGTGCCATGAGCTCCTTCGTGCCGACCGAGCTGTTCGTCGACGAGGGAGCGGACTGCACGAGGCCTTCGTACTCCCCTGACGGCGACTGGGTGTTGTTCCAGCGCAGCGTGGGAGGCGACAGCGACATCTGGGTGATCCGCCCCGACGGCACTGACGCGCATGCGGTGGTGGCATGGCCTTCCCGGGAGATCCACCCCACCTGGGGTCCCGAAGGCGGGAGCATCGCCTTCTCGTCCGACTCGACCGGCAACTACGAGATCTATGCGGGGACGATCTACTCCGACGAATTCGAGCGGCTGACCGACGACGAAGCCTCCGACGTCTACCCTGCCTGGAACCCCGTGGGCGACTGGATAGCCTTCAGCTCCGACCGTGTCTCCGGCTCCCTCGCCTACGACATCTTCTGGATCCCCGCCCCCTGACCAGCAGTCNTCAGGGGTCAGAGTTCATTTTGTTAGAAAATNCTTCCATATACTTATTTGCCAATAGATTGCCACNATTCNGNCAATTGTTCGCAATACTGCTGACTGAGCTGCGGGCAATTCCCAGCAAACGACCTATATCCGCCTCTGTAATTCCATAACGAAGCAGAACGTCTGTCACGGCTTTGCGCGCAAGGCTGATCTGTCCCTTCCTCGACCGGCCTTTGAGAGCTTCCGGTGTGATACCGCAATCTCTGCAGATGCTTTCGATCAGCCATCCGATCGCAGAGTGCTCCATTCTTCTCTCTCTGACGGGATGCAGCTCGGATCTGAGAAAGTCCGCAACCTCTGCAGCGAATTCAGGGGAACCCAGTATTGCGCCAGTGTAGGAACAGCCTTCATGGGCATCCCGGGGAACACTCGATGACTCCATCCCCATTCTGCCTACGATGTAGTTCCCGTTGGTGATATCTGAATTGCGTTCCATCTGAACGCCATGTCGAAGATGGTCGACATAGCCTTTCAGATTCCCGCCGAGGGTATCGCCGAAAAGCTGCAGAACAGCTTCCGCCCTGAACCAGGAAGAACATTTCCCGGTGACCAGTTCATAATGGCCGCTCCACTGGAATCGCTCCAACT
>JGI20214J51088_10000341_pt1 | contig 33431 bp, 34 predicted proteins | sample WetSurMetagenome_FD_51088 | JGI IMG/M metagenome (IMG submission 51088) | reverse complement strand
CTCGGGCGCATCGGATTCCGGGCGGAGCTGCGGTGAAGGCCCCGGAGGCCATGGATCCGCAGCATCCGGAGGACATCAGCAGGCTGGCCGGCCTGTTCTCGATGGCCTCGGACCCCACCCGCCTCAGGCTGCTCCTCCTCCTGCTGCGGGGGGAGAGATGCGTCTGCGATCTCGCCGAGCGTGTCGGCGTGAGCGTGTCCGCCGCGTCCCACTCCCTCAGGATAATGAGGACCGCGGGGCTCATACTCCCGAGGCGTGACGGCAGGCACATCTACTACAGGCTGGCTGACGACCATGTCTCGGTGCTGCTCACCCTCGGTCTGGAGCACATCAGGGAATAGCGCTCCTCCCCGCTATGGACCCCGGTGCGCGGCAGTCTTCATAAATGCCCTTCCGGACAGGAGGGTCTATGAGGATTCTGGATGCCGGACTCGTCTCCCGAAGCGCGACAGCATTGTGCAGGAGGGCTTCCACCCGCCCGGTGGCCGGGCTCCACGAGGCCTTCGAGCGAGCCATGGAGGCCTGCCCGGAAGGCGCCGCGCGAGACGCCCTCAGCCTCTGCCTCGAGAACCTGGGGACAGCGTCGGAGCTCGGGCTTCCTCTGTGCCAGGACACAGGGCTCCCGGTCTTCTTCGTGGAGCTGGGCAGCGGGGTCTCGATCTCGGGCGGGACCCTCGAGTGTGCGCTGGGAGCCGGGACGGCCCTCGCGTGCAGCGAGGGTTACCTCAGACCTTCGATCGTCCGCGAGCCTGCGTCATCGCGCTNGAACACCGGCGACTCCACCCCTCCGGTCATCCACATCGAGACATGCGTCGGCGAGGAGGTCCGCATCAGGCTCATCCTGCGCGGCGCCGGCAGCGAGAACGCGAGCAGATCCGCCATGCTGCCCCCTCATGCGGGCGAGGAGGGCATAATCTCATTCGTGGTCGACTCGGTCGCGGCCTCCGGCGCCTGCGCGTGCCCGCCCCTGTTCGTCTCGGTGGGCATCGGGGGCAACCTCGAGGGGTGCGCCATCCTCGCCAAGAAGGGCCTCCTCAGACCTGTCGGATCCCGCAGCCCGGACGCGGGGTGCGCCTCCCTCGAGGACAGGCTGCTGGCCGCCGTGAACGGTCTCGGCATCGGTCCCCAGGGCTTCGGCGGCCCTGTCACGGCCTTCGAGGCGAGGGTGACCTCGGCGCCATGCCACATGGCATCGCTGCCGGTCTCCGTCTGCATGGGGTGCCACTCGCTCAGGACGGCGGAGGAAACCCTGTGAAGGCCTCAGCGATCGACCTCCGGGGAGGGCTGGAGCCTCTGCAGGGCCTGGTCGCAGGAACCGCGGTCCTCCTGTCGGGTCCGCTCATCGCCATGAGGGACGCGGCGCACACCCGCCTGCAGAGCCTGCTCGCCCTGGGCGGCACCCCGCCGTTCGACCTGACCGGAAGGATCGTCTACTACATGTCTCCCGCGCTCGGCTTCGGCCGGCCGGTGTCCTCGGCAGGTCCGACGACATCCGCCCGCATGGACCCCTGGCTGGGCATGCTCCTCGACCTCGGAACCGCCGCGACCCTCGGAAAGGGTCCGAGATCGCCTTCCGCAGCCTCGCTCTGCAGGGATCGGAAGGCTCCCTATCTGGCGGCCGCTGGAGGGGCGGGCGCCCTTTACGCGGTCCGGGTGGCCTCCGCGGGCATCCTGGCATGGCCCGACCTGGGCCCGGAAGCCGTGATGCTCCTGGAGGTGGAGGATTTCCCGGCCTTCGTGGGCATAGACACCGAAGGACGGACCATGTTCGCCCCGGGGAGGTCGGGATGATGGACGGCCGGCTCGAGCGCGCCTTCGCAGAGATAGATGCAGCCGCGGGCGACTCTGCCGCGTCGGCGAGAACGGATTTCCTCTACAGGCTCGCCCTCCTCGCCCATCGCGGAGCCGGCTCCAAGCTCACGATCCTCCCGGCGGCTCTCCCGGTCGATGCGGGCTGGCTCTCGGTCTGGTACACCCCCGGCGTCTCCGCTGTATCGCGCGCCATAAGGGCCGACGGCGACGAGTCGTTCGAGCTGACGGGCAGGGGTTCCCGGGTCGCCATCGTGACGGATTCCACGAGGGTGCTGGGAGACGGGGACTGCACTCCTCCCGGAGGCATGGGCGTCATGGAGGGCAAGGCCATGCTCATGAAGCTCCTCGGGGGTTTCGACGCGGTGCCTCTCTGCCTGGACACGAGGGACGGGGAGGGGCGCTCGGACTCTTCGATGATCGTGGATACGGTGGCCGCGCTCGCGCCTTCCTTCGGGGCCGTGAACCTCGAGGACATCTCCCAGCCCGTCTGCTACAGGGTGCTGTCCATGCTGCAGAACAGGCTCGACATCCCGGTCTGGCACGACGACGCGCAGGGGACGGCCTGCGTGACGCTCGCAGGGCTCATCAACGCCCTCGAGGTCACGGGGAGGCGGCTCGAAGAGGCCAGGGTGGTCTTCCTGGGCTCAGGAGCCTCCAACTCCACGACCGCCCGGCTGATCCTTGCCGCGGGGGCGCAGGCCCGCAACATCTCGCTCTTCGACAGCGGAGGCCCTCTCTGTCCGGAGCGCTCCGCAAGGTACGAGGGGGACGGATGGGAATGGCACAGGGAGCTGTGCAGGATGACCAGGCCCTTCGCGACCCCCGCGCTCGCGCTGGAGGGCGCCGACGTGCTTGTCGCCGCATCGCGGCCGGGTCCCGGTGCCGTTCCGAAGGAATGGATAGCGCGGATGTCCCGGGACTCGATAGTCTTCTCGCTCGCCAACCCCGTCCCCGAGATCTATCCGGCGGAGGCACTGGAGGCCGGAGCCGCTGTCGCGGCCACGGGCAGGGGGGACTTCCCCAACCAGGTGAACAACGCGCTGGCCTTCCCCGGCATCCTGAAGGGCGCCCTCGCGGCAAGAGCAAAGGGCATCTCCGACGGCATGGCCATCTCGGCATCGCGTGCCCTGGCGGGCTGCGCGGCGCGCGGCGGGATCTCGAGGGAACGGATCCTTCCCGGGGTGGACGACCTGGAGGTGGCGCCGGCGGTGGCGGCGGCGGTGGCGGCGGAGGCCGCTGCCGAAGGCCTGGCTAGGAAGCCGGTCGATCCGGACTCGGTGGCCCGGGAGACCGCGGAGAGCATCGCATCGGTCAGGCGGGCCTGCGACGCCCTTGCGGACTCGGGAGCNGTGGAACGGGTGCCCCGGTCGNTGATCGAGAAGGCTTTGAGGGAAACGCTCGACGGGCTCGGGGGGAAGGGGAGGGCGGAGCTCTCCTAGCCCTTCCAGGGATAGCGCACGAGGCCCGCGAATATCGACATCAGAGAGTGTACGAGCGCGATTGTGAACCAGAACACTGTCTTGGGATAGATCAGCCAGAGCAGCCCGGTTGCGGCGAATATCAGCAGAGGGCCCAGGACCACCCATTTCAGGGCGCTGAGCCGGCGCGCTCTCAGATCGGCCTTCCGGGATTCCGGCGTACCCTGCGGAGCGCGGGCAGTCTGCAGGGCCTCGAGCTCGCGGTTGCGCTCGAGAAGGGACCTGCAGTCGATGCAGAGTTTCAGTTCGGCGTCGAAGCAGTCGCGGCAGACGTGCTTGCTGCAGAGGCGGCAGCGGTATATGTGCTCCCAGTTGAGCATGACGCCCCTCGAGCACACGTCGCAGAATACGCTGTTATCGCCTGCCAACTTCCACCCCCATGCGATATTGTGCCTCCGGGGCTCCGATTGTCAAGGAGTCCTGCCCCACGGTATGGCCGGCGACAGGGCCCCCTCCGGATCGAAGAGCCTGCGGAGTCCGGCCATCGCCTCCAGCTCGCGCGCTCCATACATGAACCCCAGCTGGTGGGCCTTGAGCCTTCCCAGCCCGTGCTCGGCAGAAACCGTCCCGCCGAAGCCGACCGCCATCCGGGCGATGCGGTCCATGATCGCCCTGCCCTCGTCCATCCCCGCCTCGTCCGACGGCATGACATTGGCATGGAGATGGCCCTGCCCTGCGTGCCCGAAGATCACGAAGTCGAGGCCGCTTCCCTCCAGCGCGGCGCGCATCTCCGCGTAGTACGAAGGCAGCGATTCGACCGGCACGGCGGCGTCGGATCCGAGCTTGACCACGCCGGGGCAGGATCGCTTCGAGGAGGCCACGGACGAGTTCACGGCCTCGGGGAGCGAATGCCTGAACAGCCTTATCCTCTCCTGCGAGGCCGGTTCCGAGCCCACCCACGCATCCTGCCCCCGCGCATTCTCCAGGATGCCGGACATCTCCTCCAGGACCCCGTCCATCTCCGATGCGGAAGCCTCGACCCGCCAGATGACGGCGGCAGAGGCCCCGGGAGGGGGCACCGGGGCTCCCTCCGCAGGGCGCTCCCTGAGCAGCGAGAGGCATCTGTCGTCCATGAACTCCAGTGCGCGCAGGCGCCTCCCGCATCCGCGCAGGTCCGGGATGAGCTGCCATGCCGCGGCGGCCTCGTCGCAGAAGGCTGCTATCGACAGCAGCCCTTCGGGCTCCCTCTCGAGCACCAGGTCCAGGGTGGTGATCAGGCACAGGGTCCCCTCCGAGCCCACCAGCAGATCGACCAGGTCCATGCCAGGGCGCATCCAGTAGCCGGCGGCATCCTTCTCGCGGGCGGGACCCTGCGGGACGGCCATCCTCATGGTGCCCACCGCGGGGTGCGAGCAGCAGCCGTCAGGGCCGAACAGGTGCTCCCCCCTCCGGACGCGGATTATCCTGCCGCCCGGGAGGACCGCTTCCAGGCCGGACACCCACCTCCGGGTGGAGCCGTAGAGGTAGCTGTCCGAGCCGGAGGCATCGGTGGCCGCCATCCCTCCTATCGTCGCCGTGTCCTCGGTGGGATCGGGCGGGAAGAACCAGCCCGGCATGTTCCTCGAGATATGCTCCCTGAGAGCCTTGAGCTGGAGGCCGGGTCCCGCGGTCAGGGATCCGGGCCTGTCGCCTTCAGCGAGCCAGCCCATGAGCCCGGTGGAGATGACGGGGCCTCCGTCCGGAACAGCGCCACCCACGATGCCCGTCCGTCCGCCGGAGATCGTGATGCCGCGCGCGGAGGCCGGCCCCGAGATGTACTGCGCCGCCTCGAGGGCGCTCTCCGGCCAGGCGGCCTCGTTGCATCCCGCGCCCGAGAGCCTGGACTCGTCGGTCAACATGTCCGCCGCCAACCTCTCGACCTCGCCTCGCCCGGTGATCAGCCTCAAGCACCGCCTCCTGGAAGGGAACCCGCCGAAGTGTTATTAGTAGAATACTGAAAGTGTGCAGCAAGCAGCATCCTCTTCCCGGAAGGAGCGCCGTGGGCAGGACTTTTGCCATGAAGGTCCTGGGCAGGGCGGCAGGGCGAGAAGTCGTCCCCGGCGAGATAGTCTTCGTCGAACCGGACATCGTCCTCACCCATGACAACAGCGCGGCGATCATCGCCAAGTTCGAGGCCACGGTCCCGGGCGGGAGGGTGCGTCATCCCGACAGGATCGCGATCGTGCTCGACCATGTCATTCCCGCCGACACGGGCAGGGACGCCGCGGCGCAGAGCAGGATCAGGCAGTTCGCCCGGACGCAGGGGATAGCGAATTTCTATGAGATGGGCACCGGCATCTGCCACCAGGTGGTCCCCGAGATGGGCCTCTGCCCCCCCGGGAGCCTTGTGGTGGGAAGCGATAGCCACACATGCACATATGGCGCATTCAACTCCTTCGCCACCGGGATCGACAGGACCGAGGCGGCCGGCCTCTGGATAACCGGGCGGACCTGGCTGCGCGTCCCCGATTCGATATGCATCGACCTGGCGGGCGGGCTCCGGAGCCGCGTGTCGGCCAAGGACCTGGTGCTCAGGATAATCGGCGATGTGGGCGCCGACGGAGCCAACTACATGGCCGTGGAGTACCACGGCCCGGGCGTTTCGTCCCTCAGGATATCCGAGCGGATGACGGTTGCCAACATGGGCGTCGAGATGGGCGCCAAGATAGCCGTCTTCCCCGCCGACGGCCGGACCAGGGAGTTCTTCCAGGACAGGGGCGCGAGCTGCACGGGCACCCTGTGGAGCGACTTCGACGCCCCGTTTTCCAGGACCCTCGAGTACGATCTCGGCTCGATAGTCCCCATGGTCGCCCGGCCGCATGCCGTGGACGATGCGGTGCCGGTGTCCGAGCTGCCGGCGACTCCGGTGGACCAGGTGCTCCTGGGCACCTGCACCAACGGCAGGTATGAGGACTTCGCCGCGGCCGCAGGCCTCTTGAAGGGGCGGAAGGTGTCCCCGCGCACCAGGCTGCTGGTGGCTCCGGCTTCGCGAGAGGTCATGCTCAGGTGCATGAACGAGGGCATCCTCCAGGTGCTCGTCGAGGCCGGGGGAACGGTCATACCTCCCGGTTGCGGACCCTGCCTCGGAGCCCACCAGGGAGTCCTCGCCCCGGGCGAGAGATGCCTTTCGACCGCCAACCGGAACTTCCGGGGCAGAATGGGCGAGAAGGACTCCGAGATCTATCTCTGCTCCCCCGAGACCGCGGCTGCCTCGGCCGTCACAGGGGAGATAACGGATCCCAGGGAGGTGGTCTGAGATGGCCGTCTTCTCATATCCCCAGGACGACATCAACACCGATCTGCTCTTCCCTGGCAAGTACACCTACAGCTGCTCCACGGGACCCGAGATCCGGGAGCACCTGCTGGAGGATCTCGACCCCTCCTTCGCATCCGCCGTGCGCCCGGGTGACTTCATCATGGCAGGGGCCAACTTCGGGTGCGGCTCCAGCCGGGAGCAGCCGTCGCTCGGCCTCAAATTCGTGGGAGTGAAGGCCGTCATCGCCGGATCGTTCTCCAGGATCTTCTACCGCAGCGCCATAAACCAGGGCCTGCTCCTGGTCGAATGCCCCGCCGCCGTAGAGGCTTTCGAACCTGGTGACGAAGTCGATGTCGATGCCTCGATGGGTTTGGTCACAGTGGCCGGGAAGGAGTTCCCGTTCCCCGCACTGCCCGCCGAGATGCTGCGGATCCTGGAGGCCGGGGGTCTGCTCGAGTACATATCCTCGACCATCGCCGCGGAAGGGGGTCCGAACTGAAGACCCTCTTCGCGCTCCTCGCGACCGCCGGGCTGTGCGCGGCCGGAGGGCTGTCGGTCCGGGCCGGGGTCCTGGCCTCGAACCTCTCTCCCACGGAGGACGCCTACGAGTCGAGGTTCCTCACGCCGGGCAGCTCCTACGGAGGCAGGGTGGACATCGACGCGCCGGGTCCGGTCTGCTTCACCCTCGGGGTCGAGCACTTCGGCAAGTCCGCTTCTCCGGGCACCGGATGGGATGGGGATATCTCGGCCGTGGTGGTGACCGCGTTTCCCGTGGCGAGGACCAACCTGCTCGACAGGTTCGCCGTGTTCGCCGGCCCCGGGGCGGTCTTCGCCTCCGGCGACTACAGCGGCTCCGATGACTTCGGCAGGATGGTCGAAGCGTCCGGATCGAGCCTCGGATTCGGTTTCTGCGCAGGCGCCGAGGTGACGATGTACGGTCCGGTCTCCGGTCGCCTGGAGTACCGCCGCGCCTTCCTCGACCTCAAGACGGACGCCGCGGTGATAGACGGGGTCGAGACATCGGTCTGGCCCGCCGCGGAGACGGATCTGGGGTTCAGCCAGATAGGCTTTACGATGATGCTGGCGCTGTACGGAGAGCGCGGCGCAGTGCTGGGCGGGTTTTGACGGCAGGCTCTCCATTGGTATGTTTGCCCACCGCGACACGGGGCCGGCGTAGCTCAGTCGGCAGAGCAGCGCACTCGTAATGCGCAGGTCATCGGTTCGATTCCGATCGCCGGCTCCACTCCCGGAGTATCGGCAATGAACAGGCCCATCGTGAGCGGTTCAGGCATCAGGGGCGTCTTCGGCTCCTCCATCGGGGTTGGGGACGCGCTCGCCTATTCCGCCTGCTTCGGGGAACTGGTCGGACCCGGCCCTGTTGTCGTGGGGAGGGATACCCGCTCGAGCGGACCCGCGGTCGAGGCCGCCGTCGTGGCCGGTCTCTGCTCTGTGGGATGCAGCCCGGTGCTGGTCGGCATCGCCCCGACTCCGACCATCCAGCTCGAGACGGCCCGCACCGATGCCGTCGGAGGCATCGCGGTGACCTCCAGCCACAACCCGGGGGACTGGAACGCCCTCAAGCTGATCGGAGGGGACGGCGTCTTCCTCAGGTCCGGCCCGAGGGCGAGGCTGATCTCGATGCTCGAGGAGCCCAGGAGGGCTTCGGACTACAGGAGCGTCGGGAGGCCGCGCCGGCGGTCAGGTGCGATCCGCAGGCACGTGGAGGGCCTCCTCGGGCTTCCGTGGGTCCGGCCCGCCCGGAGGCGCCTCAGGGCGGTGCTCGACGTCACCGGAGGCACCGGGAGGCTCCTCGGACCGGCCGTCATGGAAGCCCTCGGCGTGGAGTACAGCGTGATTATGAAGAGGATGCTCCCGGACGGCGGCTTTCCCAGGATTGCCGAGCCCGTTCAGGAGAACCTCGGCGCACTCTGCGAGGCGGTGCGGGAGCGCAGGGCCGACGTGGGCTTCGCCTTCGACCCCGACGGAGACAGGCTCGCCCTGGTCGACGAGCGCGGCAGGGCCGCGGGCGAGGAATACACGGTCGCCCTGGCTCTCCAGCACCTGCTGCCCTCGCGGCCCGGTCCGGTGGTGGTGAACCTGTCCACCTCCTCCCTGGCCGGCGTCGTCGCCTCCCGCCAGGGGCGCAGCCTCTTCCGCAGCCCCGTGGGCGAGGTCAACGTGGTCGAGGAGATGGAGGCCAGAGGGGCTCTCTGCGGTGGCGAGGGGAACGGCGGAGTCATCGACCGCCTCTTCCATCCCGGCCGCGACAGCGCCGTGGGCATGGCCGCGATTGTCGCGCTGCTGGACGGAGGCGCCACTCTGGGCGGGATGGTCGAGGCGCTCCCAGCCTTCTGCATGGTGAAGACGAAGTTCGAGCTCGCAGCGCCCTTCCGGCGCCTTGCCGGCGCCCTGGAGGACGAGTTCGGTCCCGCCGACGACAGGCGCGACGGGCTGTGGTTCGCCCGGGGGGGATGCTGGATGCATATACGGCCTTCAGGCACGGAGCCTGTCTGCCGCTTCATCGCCGAGGGCCCCGACCGTGATGGTCTTCAGCCCCTGATCGACCGTTTCGAGAGGACAGTGAAGCGCATATGTGCGGAATAGTGGGATTCGTCGGCCGCCGCCCCGCCCTGGAGATCCTCCTGTCGGGTCTGAAGCGCCTCGAGTACAGGGGATACGACTCCGCGGGCTATGCCATCCAGCAGCCCAACGGCCTCATCCTCCGAAGGTGCAGGGGTCGCGTCAGCGAGCTGGAAGCCATGGATCCCTCCGAAGCCCGCAACGGCACCACCGGGATAGCCCATACGCGCTGGGCCACGCACGGCGAGCCCTCCGAGCGCAACGCTCACCCCCAGCTGGACTTCACGGGCAACATAGCCCTCGTGCACAACGGGATAATCGAGAACTACAAGGAGCTGAAGAGGGACCTGCAGAAGCAGGGCATCAGCTTCGCGTCCGACACCGACACCGAGGTGATCGCCCATCTGGTGGGCCTCGAGGTGGCCTCCGGCAGGAGCCTCTTCGACTCGGTGAAGTGCGCCCTCGCCAGGGTGAGGGGTGCCTACGGCATCGCCGTCATGTCCGCCCTCGAGCCCGACACCCTGGTCGCGGCCAGGCTGGGAAGCCCGCTGGTGGTGGGCATAGGGGAGGGCGAGTACCTGGTGGCGAGCGACGTGGCCGCGATTGTCGCCCACACTCGAGACGTGGTCTACCTGGGCGAGGGGGAGGTCGTGAACGTGAGCCTCGCAGGGATCTCCTCGAGCAGGGGCCTGCTGAGGGACCGGGTCGAGACCGTCGACTGCGATATCGCCCTCATAGAGAAGAACGGGTTCCCGCACTTCATGCTGAAGGAGATCTTCAGCCAGCCCGACTCCCTCACGAACGCATTCCGCGGCAGGCTCGACCTCGACGAGGGCACGGCGCACCTCGGAGGCCTCGGCCTCACATCCGCGGACATGAAGTCCATCTCCAGGATCATCATCACGGCATGCGGCACCTCGTGGCACGCGGCACTGATAGGGAAGTACCTGATCGAGTCGTTCGCCAGGGTCCCGGTCGACGTGGAGTACGCCTCGGAGTTCCGCTACCGTGACACGGTCCTCGAGCCCGGAACGGTGATGTTCGTCATCAGCCAGAGCGGAGAGACCGCCGACACCCTGGCCGCGCTGAGAGTGTGCAGGTCCAGGGGCTGCCGGGTGTTCGGCATCGTCAACGTGGTGGGCTCCACGATAGCCAGGGAGACGGATGCCGGGGTGTACATCCATGCCGGACCCGAGATCGGGGTCGCCTCGACGAAGGCCTTCACCTCCCAGGTGATGGTCCTGGCCCTGGTCGCGATCGCCTTCGGCAGGGCCCGGGGGATCCTCAGCCGCAGCCAGGGGGTCGACCTCGCCCGCGAGATCACGGGCATCCCCGACAAGGTCACCTCTATCCTCGACAAGTCAGACGAGATCGCATCCCTGGCCAAGGAGTTCACATATGCCAGGAACTTCCTCTATCTGGGCCGGGGCTACAACTATCCGGTCGCCCTGGAAGGTGCTCTCAAGCTCAAGGAAATCAGCTACATACACGCCGAAGGCTACCCCGCCGCCGAGATGAAGCACGGTCCCATCGCCCTCATCGACGAAGAGATGCCGGTGCTGGTCATCGCGGTGAAGGACGCAGCCTACGACAAGATCCTGTCGAACATACAGGAGGTCAGGGCGAGGAAGGGCCGCGTGATCGCCGTGGCCACCGAGGGCGACGAGGAGATCTCTGCAGGATGCGACAGGGTGCTCTACGTGCCTGCGGCGCCCGATCCCCTGATGCCTCTCCTCACGGTCATCCCCCTGCAGCTGCTCGCGTATCACATAGCGGTGGCCAGGGGCTGCGACGTGGACAAGCCGAGGAACCTGGCGAAGAGCGTGACCGTCGAGTGAGAGCGGCGGTCTGATCGCATGCTCAGGGCGTTCCGCGCGGTCAGGATCTTCGGCAGGTTCTTCATGCGGAGGCTCTACAACCGCTGGACCGACGACAACGTCTATTTCTCGGCGGCCGCGATCTGCTTCAACTTCCTCGTCACCGCCGTGCCCCTGGGATTGCTGGTCTTCACCCTCTCCGGCTATGCGCTCCAGGGCAGCATCGAATTGCGCGACTCGCTCCGCGAGTGGCTGCAGGACGCCGGGCCTCTGATCCCGGGCAGGCTGGTGGGGGAGATCGAGGATTCGCTCTTCTCCAGCACGGGGATAACGGGAATCCTGGGCGTCCTGTCCCTGTTCTGGCTCGTCAGCAGGCTCTTCGGGACCATAAGGACCGCCTTCGACAAGATCTTCGACGTCCAGGCGGGAAGGCATCCCCTGCTCGGGAAGCTGTACGATTTCATGCTCGCCCTGCTCGTCTCGGTGTGTTTCGCCGCAGGCGTGCTGTCCACCACGGCGGCCTCGCTTGTGAGAGATTCGGCCGCGGGCAGGATCGCCTCGCAATGGCCGCTGGTGGGGAGCCTCATCGGCACGGGCTCGGCCATGATCCTCGGCCTCGTGTTCACATTCCTCTTCTTCTTCATGCTCTACTGGGCGGCTCCCAACAGGAGGGTGTCGCTCCGGCAGGCGTTCGTGGCCTCCCTCGTCGCGGAGGTGCTGTGCTGGCTGGGGACCAAGATGTACATCATCAGCATAAGCGCACCCGACTGGGGCGTGGTCTACGGCTCGCTGGCGACCGTGATGGCCACGTTCCTCTGGCTGTACTGGATCTGCGTGATCCTGCTGGCTTCCGGGGAGGTCAGCCAGATCATCCACGAGTGGATGGGCATGCGCAGGGCCCTGAAGGGCATGGCGGGTCCGCAGCCGGCCTGGCGGGACACGGTGGCCGAGTAGGAGCGCATCCCGCCCGAGGGTCTAGACGCTGAACCTGATCTCCAGGATGTCCCCGTCCCTGACGATGTAGTCGCGCCCTTCCAGACGGAAGGCGCCCCTGTCCCTGAGACCGGCGGGGTCGGGGTTGGCCGCATAGTCGTCGAAGGCTGTGACCTGGGCTCTTATGAAACCCCTTGCCAGGTCTGTGTGTATGGCCGCGGCGGCTTCAACGGCCGTGGAGCCCCTGGGCACGGGCCATGCTCTGACCTCGTCGGGACCCATGGTCAGGAAGGAGATCAGGTCGAGCGAGGAGTACGCCATGGAGAGGAGCCTGGAGAGCCCCGACGACTCGTAGCCCATCGAGGAGAGGAAGTCGGACCTCTCGTCCTCCGGGATCTCGGAGAGCTCGAGCTCGAAGGATGCATCCACCGCGAGGAACCCCGCTCCCGCGGACTCGCAGCAGGCCTTCAGCTTCTCCTCGTCGCCCACCGGCGCGGACGAGCGGTTGGAGATGGCGAACAGAGGCTTGAGCGAAAGAGGGGCGTAGGGTGACAGGAGCGTGCGGGTGTCGGGATCGAGCCCGGCGGCCCGGAGCGGCCCACCGGCCTCGAGCACGGACCTGGCTGCCTCCAGGGCATGGAACTCCTGCGATCTGGCCTTGCTCTCCTTGACCAGCCTCTCGAGCCTCTTCTCGATCACCGACAGGTCGGAGATCATGAGGTCGGCCTCGCACAGCGCGAAGTCGGCAGCGGTGGAGCCCTTCGCGAAGTTGTCGATCACGAGGGCGATGGCGGCTGCGTCGTGCATCTCGCCGAGCATCCTGGGCGAGAAGGCCGGGGAGGGGGTGTCGGTGAAGACGACCGTGGCCGGAACCTTCTTGCGCGGCTTCCAGATGTCGTACAGGAGGTCGAGCCTGGGGTCCGGGACCGGAACTGTGAGCGGCTTGCCGGGATCGGCCGAAGGGTTCCCTGCGAGAGCCCTGAACAGGGTGGTCCTGCCGCATCCGGGCTGGCCGACGAGTGCTATCCTCATGTGGTTCTCGAAGCTCCTTCTCGGGATGAGCCCGGCGGAAATGCGCCCGGGCGGGTATCCGATGAAGATACCCGCCCGGGCCGTCCGGGGGTAGGAGGCGTCCTACTCGGCGAAGACCCTCACCTTGTCTCCGTCTGCGCTGTCGACATCCACCGTGAGCTCGCTGAGGGCCTTTGCCAGCTCGTCTTCGTCGAGCTGACCGAGTGCCGACAGGTCGAGCCCCGTCTCGCTCACGGTCTCGGCCGCCTCACGGGGCATGAGGGATCCGAGCTTGATGCCCGTGCGGATGAGGCTGAGCGGGACCTTCACATTCACCTTGTCACCATCCTGGGAATCGACCACGATCCTGAGGAACCGCGGCGCCTTCGAAGGCTGTGGCGCGGACTGCTCCGCAGGGGCGGGCTCCTCGCTGCCCGACAGCTTCTCGAGGAGCAGGGCCGCCTCCTCAACGGTTATCTTCTTTTCCGCCAGCATGTTCAGAATCTTCTTGCGGGATTCGCTCATCTCGATCTCCCTTCCGCCGCCGGGGCGGTCACAGCCAGGCCAGGCCGATGCGCCTGTCCGGGTTCCTGACATCCACAACTGTGCCGGAGAGCATCATCAGTATTCCGAGACCCCTGGGCGCCAGGAGGAGCATCCTGAACTGCCATCGATCGGACAGCGTCGAGCCGATGCCCCCGGCCAGCCACGCGAGCAGCGCGAAGGGCGCGAGGAGCAGCCAGAGCGCGAACCACGGCAGGGGGATGACGACTGCTCCGATCCGGAGCACCAGCAGGAAGGCGGGCATCATCACAGCCTCTCCACGGCCTGGGGGAAGGAGATCTCGCCGCGGGCGAGCTGCTCGAGCACCGTGTCGGGATCCTCGGGGGCGGTCATCGAAGTGTTCATGTTGTCGATGATCCTGTCGATCCGGGCCCTGGCGGTGGGGTAGCTGACGCCGAGTATCTCCTGTATCCGCTTGATGGATCCATAACTGCGCACGAAGGCGATTATCAGGGCCTGGTCCTCCGAAGGCAGCATGACGAGGGGCGAGACCGTGAACTCGCCCTCCAGCCTGAGCCTGCATCTGGGGCACTCGAGCGCCACAGGCGTCATGGCCTTCGAGCAGGATGGGCAGATGGCTTTGCAAATATCCATACCGGTAGTTCCTTTCTTTAGCTCCAATATGCTTTCGCTTGAAGATATGTCAATACGAGTATGAGTATTATTTAGAAATAGATGTCCCAGGATAGAATACTCCCGCATCCGCGCTCTTGACGTCGGGCCGCACCGCGCTATCTCACGCCGTAAACAGGCCACTGCAGGAGGATGACATGAGCAGGATCGTCGCAGTAATCCTCGGAGGAGGCAGCGGGACGAGGCTCTTTCCTCTTACGAAGGAGAGGAGCAAGCCGGCGGTCCCTGTCGGCGGCAAATACAGGCTCATCGACATACCGGTGTCGAACTGCATCAACGACGGGATCCGCCAGATCCTCGTCCTCACCCAGTTCAACAGCGAGAGCCTCAACAGGCACGTGGCGCAGAGCTACCGGTTCGACAGGTTCACCGACGGCTTCGTCTCCATCCTCGCTGCAGAGCAGACCAGCGAGAACAAGGAGTGGTTCCAGGGGACTGCGGATGCCGTCAGGAAAGGCCTCAGGCACATCAAGGACCTCCATCCCGACCTCGTCCTCATCCTCTCCGGCGACCAGCTCTACCGCCTCGACTTCCGCGACTTCGAGCGCAGCCACCTCGCCAGCGGAGCCGGGATCTCCATCGCCACGAAGCCCGTACCGGCCCTGGACGCGCCCGGACTCGGGATAATGAAGGTCTCGGAGAGCTCCAGGATCACTCTCTTCTCCGAGAAGCCGGCGCCCTCCGCGCTGTCCGGCCTCGTGAGCAGAGGCCCGGGGATCCCCGCCGACAGGCCGTACCTCGGCAGCATGGGCATCTACATGTTCTCGCTGGAGGCGCTGCTGGACGTTCTCGAGGACACCTCCATGAAGGACTTCGGCAAGGAGGTCATCCCCTGGGCCATCAGCCGCTTCCATGTCAACGCATATCTCTTCGACGGATACTGGAGCGACATAGGGACGATCAGGAGCTTCTTCGAGGCCAACCTCGACTTCGCGTCAGAGAAGCCCAGGCTGGACCTCTTCAAGAACTATCTCCCGATCTACACCAGGGCGCGGGCCCTGCCCGGCGCGAGGGTCAGGAACTGCCTCGTCGACGGAGCCGTGATCTGCGAAGCCTCCATCCTGGAGGGCGCGACGATAAGGCGCTCCGTCATCGGGCTGCGCAGCCTGGTGAGGAGGGGCGCGGTGCTGGAGAACTGCGTCTTCATGGGATCCGACTACTGGGAGGGCCATTTCCGCGACCCGGCATCCGCCGACAGGTCCCTGCCCCCGCTGGGTGTGGGCGAGGATGCGGTCATCAGGAACGCCATAATCGACAAGAACGCGAGGATTGGAGCGGGCGCGAGGCTCCTGAACGAGGCCGGTCTGTCGGAGGCCGAAGGCGATGGATATTATATACGCGACGGAGTGATAGTCGTTCCCAAGAACGGGGTCGTCAAGGCAGGAATGACGATCTGATCCACTTTTTCTTGACGAATTCTTAACACAACTCTATGTATGGCCAAACACCCGGGCCCCCTCGGTGCTCGGGAAGTCCGTGGGGTATCGCGGAAAACAGAGCAACCAAGGAGGGACCCGTATGAAGCTGGCTCTCATAGCGGTGCTTGCCTGTGCAATAGCCGTTTCGGCCAGTTATCCCAGGCTCACCACTCTCGGCGGCGACGCAAGGCTCTTCGTGAGCGACTACGTCGAGATGTGGGCATATCCTGGAACCATCTCCGGCTACCAGTTCGCCACCGCCGAGTCCGAAGACCAGAACAACAACGACGGCTGGTTCGGCCTCGTCAAGGACTTCGACGGCACGACCTTCGGCGTGACCGTCAACCACGGCGACATGCTCGAGTTCCTGGTGCACCCGGGCAGCTGGGGTCTCATCGTAGGGCTCGACTACGACAAGAACATGATCCTCGGCGGAGAAGAAGGCCCTGACATCACCGACAAGAACATGGGCTTCGACGCCAACTGGGGTACCGAGGTCGGCCTTTTCGGCGACTACAGCGACCTGGCCATCGGCTTCGGCTACAGCAAGCAGGACCACACCGAGGGTGACGTAACCACCGGCCCCAGCGACATCACGTTCGGCGCCTCCGTCCGCGGCCACCAGGACGCCTTCTTCAACCTGTTCCCGATCATCTCCGCAAACCTCGACATGAACTCCGTGGAAGATGGCGATGACGACGTCGACAACGAGTCGACCACCTCGATCGCCTTCGACCTCGGCGCCGGCACCAACCACATGGTCGCCCCGAAGACCCTGATCGTCGCGGGCGCCTTCGTCGGTGTCCAGAGCGAGAGCTACGCCGGTGCGATCGGCGACAACCTCGACGCATCGATGGACATCACCCTCCCCAGGATCACCGGCGGCGTCGAGCAGATGATCGGCAAGTTCTTCGTTCTGCGCGCGGGCGCCACGAGCAACACCGTCCTCCACTCGCAGGGCGACGTCAGCAGCTTCAACACCAACTTCACGACCAACTTCGGCATCGGCCTGAAGTGGGACAACTTCGCGATGGACGCCACCATCGGCGAGGACTTCCTGCACGACGGCCCGGACATGATCGGCGGCACCGGCCCCGGCTTCATGGGCCAGCTCGCTGCCACCTACGAGTTCTAGAACCTGATCCCAGGGATGGGGGCCGCCCTCCGGGGCGGCCCTCTCCTATTACGGGGCAGGGGCCGGCAGGGGGGATGTCCGCCTGACGCGAAGCCCCCGGCCGCGGGACCGGGGGCCTGCCGACGGGAAGGCTCCGGATCAGCTCGTTACGAGCTTCTTGTGGACCAGTATGCCGATCCTCTTCACGCCTTCGCAGATCTGGGCCTCCGAGGCGTAGCTGAAGTTCAGGCGCATGCTGCGGTGGTCGTCCTCGTCGGCGTAGAAGGCGCTGCCGGGGACGTANGCCACCTTCTCCTCGATCGCGGCGTGGAACATGTCGTCCGTGTTCATGCCCTCCGGAAGGGTGAGCCACAGGAACAGCCCGCCCTCGGGCTTGGTCCACTTGATGCCGGGGATGTCGAGGAGATGGTTGTCGAGACAGCTCAGCATGAGCTCGCGCCTGCGGGAGTAGAGGGCCACGGTCTTCTTCAGGCCCTTCTCGAGGGCTCCGCTGGCTATGACATGGTGGGTGATTGCCTGGTTGAACGGCGGAGTGCAGAGATCCATGCCCTGCTTGGCCATGACCATCCTGTCGATGATCCAGTCGGGTCCGTACGCCCAGCCGAGGCGGAAGCCCGGCAGCAGTATCTTCGAGAAGGTATAGAGAGAGAGGACGCAGTCCGGCGCCATGGACTGGAATGTGGGCTCGTCCTTCCCGGTGTACCTGAGCTGCCGGTAGGGCGTGTCCTCGACAATGAGGTATCCGCCCTCGCGGGCTATCCTGATTATCTCGCGCCGGCGCGACTCGGGGATCGTGACTCCGGCGGGGTTGTGGAAGTCGGGGATCACATAGATGAACTTGGGGCGCCTGCCCTCCGCCTCGAGCCTCCTGACCGTGTCGGCCAGCAGGTCGGGGCGCATGCCGTTGTCGTCGAGCTCGACGCCTATCGAGACGCCCTGGTAGCTGCGGAAGGCCTGGAGGGCTCCCAGGTAGGTGGGCCTGCCCACGATGCAGGTGTCGCCCGGGTCGAGGAATATCTTGCCCACCATGTCGAGCCCCTGCTGAGAGGCCACGGTGACGAGGATGTTGGAGGGGTCGGCGGGAGTCCCGTCGGCCTTCATCATGGCCGCGAGGTCCCTGCGGAGCCTGACGTCGCCCTCGGTGGAGCCGTACTGGAGGGCCTGGGCGGCTTCCTCCCAGAGCACCCGGTTCGAGGCGATGGCGACTTCCGAGACGGGAAAGGTCTCGGGAGCGGGAAGGCCGCCCGCGAACGAGATTATTTCCGGATTCGAAGTGAGCTTGAGCAGCTCGCGGATGACCGATCTCTTCATTCCGCGCGCTCTTGCGGCGAACAGCATGTCCCTGTCCAAGAGGGAGCCTCCTTTCGAGAGCCGCCGCCCGGACCCCGGCAGTGCGGAGCCCCGGCGGCAGTCTGGCGATGCAGTCTGCTGCCGGAGTATACTTCCGTGTCACCGTGCGGACAATTTTCCCCGTGCCACACTTTCCGCGGAGGTTTCCGATGTTGCGCCTGGCATTGCTGGCTTGCTCTTCGATGGTCCTTCTCTCGGCCGCCTGCGGGGGCGGAAGCCGCCCCGCGGAGGAGCAGGCAGTCCAGCCCCCCGACACCACGGTCGCTCAGCCCGCTCCGAACACGGTGGGGGCCCGCCACATACTCATAGCCTACGCAGGAGCCGAGAGATCCACCGCCACCCGGACGCGTGACGAGGCCCTGCAGCTGATCACCGACCTCCAGAGCCAGATATCCTCCGGCTCCATCACGTTCGAGGACGCAGCCATCCAGAATTCCGACTGCCCCTCGGGTGCCGACGGCGGGTACCTGGGAGTCTTCGGCAGGGGCGCCATGGTACGCGAGTTCGAGGATGCGGCGTTCGCGCTGCAGGTCGGCCAGATGTCGGGCGTGGTCGAGACCCCGTTCGGTTTCCATCTCATCAAGAGAACCGAGTAACCCCGCCAGGGCAGTGGACCGGCTGAAGCTCACCGCGGGGGAGGAAGACGACGGGCTGCGCCTCGACAGCTTCCTCGTGTTCCGCACGACGGGGTTGAGCAGGAGCTACATCTCGGCGCTGATCCACAACGGGAGGGTGACGCTCTCGGGCAGGACCACCGGCAAGCCGTCCGCGAGGATCAGACCGGGCGACACCCTCGAGGTCGAGATACCCGACCCGGTCGAGATCGACCTCCTCCCCGAGCCCATGGAGCTCGACGTCGTGTTCGAGGACAGCCACCTGGCTGTCATCTGCAAGCCCGCGGGGCTCGTCGTCCACCCCACTCCCAGCTCCCCGGGGGGCACCCTTGTCAACGCGCTCCTCGCGCACTGCCACGACAACCTGTCCGGCATCAGCGGCGAGCTGCGGCCGGGGATCGTCCACAGGCTCGACAAGGACACCACGGGGCTCCTCGTGATAGCGAAGGACGACGCCACGCACAGGGGTCTCTCCGCCCAGCTGGCGGCCAGGACGATGAAGAGGAGATACCTCGCACTCCTCTGGAATGCCCCGCCTGCAGCCGGCGGGCGCATCGACGCCCCCATCGGCAGGGATCCCCGGGAGCGCAAGTCGATGGGCATCGTGGCCGCCGGCAGGCGGGCCGTGACCAACTACGCCATCCTGAAGCGATTCGAGTTCGCCTGCCTCGTCGAGTGCAGGCTCGAGACCGGCAGGACGCACCAGATAAGAGTCCATATGGCCAGCGTCGGATGCCCGGTGATCGCTGACGAGAAGTACGGTGGCATGAAGCCCCGCGGAGTGGCGTCCACGAAGGGGAACAAGGCTCTCGTCGCCGATGTGATAAGGATCGCGGGCCATCAGATGCTGCATGCCGAAACCCTCTCCTTCCAGCACCCCGTGACCGGCGAGGAGATGGAATTCAACGCTGCGCCGCCCCTGGAGTTCAGGCTGGCGCTCAAGAGGCTCGAGCAGGGAGCCGGGTGAGCCCCTTCGCGGGGATGTCGCTCGCGATGGCGGCGCTCGTCGCCGGACCGGCCGGCTGCTTCATGGTCCCCCCCGGGCTTCTCGCGCTGCCCCTGCTGCTCCTGCCCGCGGGGTTGGCGAGATGGGGCTGGAAGTGGCTTGCAGCAGCTTCGGCATCCGTCGCGGTGCCTCTCGCGGGCGCACTGGCCTTCGGACTCTCCGGGGAGGCGGTCTCCGCGATCTCCCTCCTGCGGTGGTCCGCATCGATCTGCATGGGAGCCTTTGCCGCGCGTGACGCGGGAGTCCAGGCCACCTCGTGGTGGCTGTTCGAATGCGCAAGGCGCCTCGGCCGTGGGGGCGGGCTCCTGAGGGATGCCGCCGCCGTTCTCGCCTCCGCGAGACAGCTCGCAGCCTCGGCAGGGGCCGGGATGACCTCCCTCGAGGGCGGGCCCGGGCTGAAGAGGAGGCTTGCCGCCGTTCCCGGGGTCGTCAGGAGAGCCTTCGAAGCGGTTCCAGAGGCGTCACCCATCCCGGCCGCCCCGGAGATGCCCCCCCGGAGGCTCGCCTTCCCGACCCTGGCCTGGCTCTTCGCGATGGCCGGGGCCTCCGGGCTGGGTTCCCGATGAGGCTCCGGCTGATACTCGAATACGACGGCACGGACTTCGCGGGCTGGCAGGCTCAGAGTTGCGGCAGAACCGTCCAGGGCACGGTGGAGGGCATACTGGCCCGCCTCCTGCAGAGGCAGGTGAGGATCACCGGCAGCGGCAGGACGGATGCCGGGGTGCACGCTGCGGGGCAGGTCGCCCATCTGGACCTGGAGGAGCGCGAGTCCGAGAGGGCGGTCGCCGGCCTCCGGGCGCTGCTGCCCCCAGACGTGGCGCTGCTTTCGGCGGAGGAGGTCCCGGAGTCGTTCCACGCGAGGTTCTCGGCCGTGAAGCGCAGCTACGAGTACAGGATATCGAAGGGGAAGCACCCTCTCGCAACCAGGTTCTCCCTCGTGTCCCCCTGGCCTGCTCTCGACACGGGCGCCATGTCGCTCGCGGCTGCGGAGAGCGTGGGGAAGGCCGACTGGCGCGGAATGGCGCGGGAGGGCGGAGGCAACAGGAGCTGGCTGGTCGAGGTGAAGGACGCCTCGGTCGTCGAAACCGGGACGGGCTGGACCCTGCACATAGAAGCGGACAGATTCCTCAGGGGCATGGTCCGTCTCTGGGCGGGCACGCTCGTCGAGGCAGGCCGTGGCCGCGCCCCCGCCGGGAGGATCGCAGAGATCCTCAGGACCGGCGACAGGAGGCTCGCCGGGCAGTCGCTGCCCGCCTGCGGTCTGACACTCGTCGGAGTGGAGTATCCCTGATGAAGGAAAGCGGTTTCGACAGGAGGGGTCTGAAGCTCGAGAGCATCTCCGGGAGGACCTCCCGGGTCTCGGGCGATATGCTCTGGAAGCCCTGGGACGGGGAGACGGCCGCATCGTTCCTGGCCAGCCTCCCGGATGTCCTCGCCGCCAGGTCCCTCAGACGGCTGGCGGCCTCGATCCTCGACGCGCGCGAAAAGGGCGCCTGCATCCTCGTGATGTACGGCGGACACGTTATAAAGTGCGGCCTGGGNCCGCTGNTGTGCAACTGGATGAGGCGCGGCCTGGTCTCGGCCCTCGCCACGAACGGNTCCGGCTCCATCCACGANCTGGAGATGGCCATTGCGGGATGGACCTCGGAGGACGTCCAGGCAGGCCTGGGCGACGGCAGCTTCGGNATGTGGCGCGAGACCTCCNTCCTGTACGCGAAGGCCGTCGACAGGGCCGAGGAAGGCTCCCTCGGCCTGGGCGAATCCCTCGGGGCCGTGGCGGCCGGGGAGGGCGGAGACGGCTCCGTCAGCCCCCTGGTCTGCAGCCTCGGGCAGGGCATGCCGCTGACCGTCCATCCCGCCCTGGGCACCGACATCGTCCACCCCGCGCCGATGCTCGACTGGGGAAGGCTGGCCAGAGCCGCCGAGCGCGATTTCGACACCCTGGGATCCCGCATCTGCGGGCTCGGCGGCGGGGTCGTCCTCAACGTGGGCTCCGCCGTGGTGATGCCCGAGGTCTTCCTNAAGCTCCTCTCCTGCGCCAGGAACCTCGGATCCGAGGTCTCCGGCTTCACGGCCGCCGACCTGGACATGATCAGGCAGTACAGGCCCTCGAGCAACGTCGTGGAAAGGCCCACGGCGGCCCTCGGAGGCACTCCGGTGAGCCTCACGGGCCATCACGAGATCATGCTCCCCCTGCTCGATCTCGCCCTGACGGCCCTCGAGGAGGGGAAATGACGAAGAAGGCCTTTCCCGTGACTCTTGCGGTCGTCCTCGCGCTGACGACGGCCTGCGGGGGAGCCATGGCGACGCGGAATGAAGGCTCCCGGGAAGCCTCCGAAGGCCCGGTCGATCCGTACGGTGATCCGCGGCCCTCGGACAGGGATCCCTTCGCCGGCTACCTGGCGATCACCTCCCTGGAAGTGCCGGCCGCCGCGGATACGNCTGGAGAGGCCGCCGGGACNGCCTCCGCGGGCGGCTGGGCCATACAGGTCGCGGCCTGCTCATCGGAATCCGCCGCCGCCAGGCTCGGCGAGCTGGCCTCCGGCGATACGGGGCTGGACTTCGTCGTGGACAGGGAAGGGCAGTGGTGGAAGGTGAGAGTGGGTTCCTTCGCGACGAGGGAGGCGGCGGGCGTCGCCCTCGAAGGCGTGAAGTCCTCCGGCTACGACGACGCCTGGATTGTCGAGAGGACCGCCGGGGATTGACAGCGGAGTCGCATCCCACCGATAATTGCCGCGCTCATCGGAGCGGGAATAGCTCAGTTGGTAGAGCTCTACCTTGCCAAGGTAGATGTCGCGGGTTCGAGTCCCGTTTCCCGCTCCACCCCTCTCCCGGACCCCTAGTCGTCCCAGTCGAGCCCAACCCAGACGGGCTCCGGGTATTCCATCGTGCCGAACGGCGTATCGATGGAGGGCTCGGTTTCGAGGACCATCCTGCCGAGGTGCTCGGAGTCGCGGATGTCGCCGTCGACCCCGCCCACTGCGATCATCAGCTCGATGAACGCGACAGGTCCGAGCTCCTCCAGAACGGTGAGCCCGTCGAACTCCACCTCGATGGGAACGATCACGGTCTCGCTGTCACCGGGCACCTCGACAGGGTCGAGGATCTCTCCGGAGGCAACCCAGGTGGTGTCGAATCCGGAGCCCTCGTCGGCATCCAAGTAGAGGTCCCACGGCAGGTCCGTGACCTGCACGAGGTCGAGCAGGGGACCGGTGATGCCGTCGTTCGGATTCCTCACGCCGATGTCCAGGGTGAAGCCCACGGGCACGTCGCCCTGCGCCCACGCGGCCGCTACCTGCGCAGCCTGCCCGACCGTGAGCTGGTCGAGATCGTCGAGCAGGATTCCACACACGGTGAAGTCCTCGGTGCTCTCGAGCCTGAAGGTGCACAGGTCGAATACGGTGGACCCGGAGCCGCAGGCGCATGGGAGAAGCGCGCCGGCGAGCGCGATGGTCCGCATTGTCATCCTCATCGTTCCGCCTCCATTCCTCCGGGGGAAGATGAAGTCCCGGGAGCCCGCGGGGAAGTGGCCTCCTCCTCTGGACCGGAAGGGGCGCCTGTCCTTATCTTCCGCGCTCGAGGCGGCGTAGCCAAGTGGTAAGGCAGCGGATTGCAAATCCGTCATTCAGCGGTTCGACCCCGCTCGCCGCCTCCAGTTCCCCCGGGCGCAGAGCCATCCTGCTCCCCCTGCTGCTGATGATCCTGGCCGCCGCCGCGTGCGCGGCGGGCTATCTCCTCGGAGACCCCTCCGCGATACTCCGGAAAGCTGCCAGCGTCTGTCTCGAATGCATCGGGATAGGATGAGGCCGCGGAGCGCCGTCCAGACGGTTTCCGCAATCCTCGGCAACCTCTATCTCGAGGGCTGGCTGAAAGGCGCCGTATATGCCGGGGGCTCGAAGGCCTTCTGCTTCCCGGGGCTCCACTGCTACTCGTGTCCGTCCAGCGTCCTGGCATGCCCGGTCGGCGCGCTGCAGAGCATACTGGCCGCCCCCGGCTTCGCGCCGGGGCTCATGGCAGGGGAGCGCGGCTCGCTGACCCTCCTCGCCGTGCTCGGGTTCCTCCTCGCGATAGGCTTCCTCGCCGGCAGGGCACCCTGCGCCTGGCTCTGTCCCTTCGGATTCCTGCAGGATCTCCTGGCGCGCCTGCGCAGGAGGCATGCGCCCATCCCGGAGGCCTGGGGAGCGGCCCGCTTCGCCGTCCTGGCGGTTTTCGTCATCGCCCTGCCGCTGGCGCTGAGACCGTTCCCCGGTGCGGGAGGCGATCCGTGGTTCTGCAAGGCCGTATGCCCCGCCGGGACGATGGAGGCCGGATGGCCCCTGATGGCCTTCGACGGAGGAGCCACCCTCCAGCCCGGCTTCCTGTTCGCCTGGAAGTCCGCGCTGGCCGTCGCCATCCTGGCTTGGTCGGTCGCCTCCAGGAGGCCGTTCTGCAGGGTTCTGTGCCCCCTGGGAGCTCTCTGGTCCCTGGCCGGGCGTTTCTCTCTCAGGAGGATGTCGGTGTCGGACAGATGCGTTTCCTGCGGCAGGTGCAGGACGGTCTGTCCGGTGGAGCACGAGATCTGGAGGAGGCCCCGCTCCCAGGACTGCATAAGGTGCGGGCAATGCGTTCCCGCATGTCCGGCCGGGGCGATCTCCGAAGGGTGGAGGTCGACCGGATGAAGGCACGCCTGCGCGAACTGGCCTGGATCCCGCTCTTCCTGGCCCTGCTCGTGCCGGTGGCGCACCACTCCTGTGGCGGCGCGGGACCGGCAGGGAGCGGGGGAGGGAGCACATTCACCGGGATGGATGCGCTGGACAGCCTTCTGCGGGCATCCGCCGGGAAGCCTGTCATCGTGAACTTCTGGGCGAGCTGGTGCACTCCCTGTCTGCGGGAGCTGCCGCATCTCGACGCGGCGGCCGGAGCCGCCGGCGATGCCTGCAGGTTCCTCGCGGTGGACATCGGAGATCCCGACTCCGCCGCGATGCTCCAGGTCATCGAGGGCCTGCACCTGGGCATCGACGCCGTCTGGCTCGACGGGGACGAGGCGGACGCCGTCAGGGAGGAATACTCCCTCCCCGGCCTGCTCCCGGTCACGATAGCCCTGGACCGGTCGGGAGAGGAGGCGGCGAGAGTCGCGGGAGCCAGGGACTCCGCCTTCTTCTCGTCGCTCGCGGCCTCCCTCGTCGCAGGCTCCGCGGAGGACTCCCAGGCCGGCAGGGCGGTGTCGGGCCTGCACGTGGTCGTCGTGGGGCCCGCATCGGACAGCCTGACCCGCGCCCTCCTCGACGAGGCCGAAGCCCTCGCGGGCGCCGGGGCGGTCGTCCTGTACGATCCCCTCGTTCCGGGCGACAGAGCGGCCCTCGATTCGCTGGGTCTCTCCTCTGAAGGCGCTCCGTACGCTCAGCCCTGCGTGGGGGACGCCTGCGGACGGCCGGTCTCGGATCCCTCACTGCTCGCCTCGACAGTGGATGAGCTGCTCGGCCCCTGAGATAACGGTAGTCCTGCCCTTCAGGGACGCGGGAGTCTTCTTCGAGGAGGCCCTCGCCTCCCTGGCGGCGCAGGATGCCCCGTCGTTCGAGGTCGTCCTGGTCGACGACCTGTCCGTCGACGGAAGCGCCGACATCGCGCGTCGCTTCACCAGCTCCGACAGCCGCTTCCGACTCGTCGAGCCGGGGCGGCCCGGAATCGCGGGTGCGCTCAACGCAGGCCTCACCGCGGGCAGGGGGCGGTGGGCGGCCCGCATGGATGCGGACGACGTCTGCACTCCGGACAGGCTCCGTCTGCAGCTCCAGCTCGCGGAGTCTCTCGGCCCACGCTCGGTGACGGGCTGCCTCGTGGAGTGCACCGGAACCGCCGGAGAGGGCTGGAGGGTGTACGAGTCCTGGATAAACTCTCTGATCACCCCCGAGGGGATGGAGCGGAGCATCTTCGTGGAGAGCCCCGTGCCCCATCCGACGGCATTCTTCTCGAGGGAGGCGATCCTGGCCTGTGGAGGATACGCGGAGGGCGACTTCCCGGAGGACTACGAGCTCTGGCTCAGGCTGTGGTCGAGGGGTTTCGTGTTCGGGAAGGTGCCGAAGAGGCTCCTCTTCTGGCGTGACAGCCCGTCCAGGCTCAGCCGCACCAGCTCCAGGTACTCCCCGAAGGCCTTCCTGAGGGCGAAGGCACCGTACCTGAGGATGGCGCCTGCATTCCACGAACGCCCCGCTGCGATAGTCTGGGGTGCCGGCACCGCGGGGAAGAACCTCTTCGACGCCGTCAGGGGCCACGGGATCGAGGTCGTGTCCTTCGTGGACATCAGCCCGGGGAGGATAGGCGGCACCGCCAGGGGCAGGCCTGTGCTGCCTCCGGCCTTCCTGCAGGAGGCGAGGCGCCTGGCCGGAGGCGCCCCGGTGCTGGTGGCGGTGAGGACTCGCGGCGGCCGGGATTCGGCGAAGGCATCGCTCGAGGGGATGGGTCTGGTCGACTGGGAGGATTTCGTGGTCTGCTGCTGAAGCCTCCTGCGCGGGGTCCCGCCGGGGCTTTACACGGCCGGCTCCACATCGAAGTATCCCATCGTCGGGAAGAGCGACACATGGTCATCCATGAACGGAGGTCCACCTTGAAGATCCAGGAGCAGGTGAAGGACGGAGTAACCATCGTCAGGCTCACGGGCAAGCTGATCAGCGGTCCCGAGCTCATGGAGTTGAAGACCGCATTCCAGAACCTGGTCAACCAGGACAGGCACAAGAAGGTCGTGCTCGACCTGGGTGGCGTCACCTGGATGGACAGCTCGGGCCTCGGCGTGATAGTGAGCGGCCACACCACCCTGCGCCGCGCCGAGGGCATGATGAAGATCCTCAACGCCACCAAGAAGATACACGAATTGTTCATCATCACTAAGCTAATAACGGTCTTCGAGACCTTTGCCAGCGAGTCGGAGGCGATCGCCAGCTTCAAGGAGCCGGAGAAAGCGTGACGCCGGTCCGGATCGGAGTTCCGAGCGCCGAGGAGTTCCTCGAGCCAGTCCAGATAGTGGTCGAGAAGGTCGGCTCCATCGCAGGCGTCGAGCAGGACGACCTCACATCTCTGTCCATCGCGGTGCTCGAGCTCGTGAAGAACGGCATGGAGCACGGAAACGACATGGATCCGGACAAGGAGATCACCATCTGTCTGGAGGTCCTCCCCGGGAGCCTCCGCGTCCAGGTCGGAGACCAGGGCTCGTGGACGCCTGCGGGTGATGTCGGTTTCAAGCCCGGGGAGGGCGATCAGCTCTACTCCGACAGGGGGAGGGGCATCCTCATAGCCAGGAACCTCGCGCGATGGGTCGACTTCGACCTGTCGCCCGAAGGCAAGACGCTCGCGACCCTGATCTGGCCCATCCCGTGACCGTGTCCCGGCCAGGAGCGGCTCCGGGGCCGGCCCTGGAGGCTGCTGCGGTCGCGCTCGAGCGCAGGATCCTGTAGGTCGGCGATGGACACCGACAGGTTCCGCCTCCTGTTCGCGGTGGAGGATCGCGATCTGCCCGGGGGGCTCGAGGTGCTCCTGCGGAGCGACCTGGAGCGCATGGCGCCCCCGCCCTGGGCCGCGGACATCGAGCTGGTGACCTACGAGGACAGGCCCGATGCCGTCCTCTTCCTTTTCGAAGGCGACCCGTCCGACCGCCTGCGGAGGCTCTTCTTCTCCTGCTTCCGCCAGGGCATGCCCCTTGCCGCGCTGTGCCATGGCGAACCCGCCTCGGGCGAGAGCATCTACTCCAGGCTTCGGAGCAGCGGCACCTGGTGGGTCTTCCGCGACGCGGCAGAGGCCAGGGGGACGGTTTCGAGCAGGATCGCCCCCTGGATCGGCTCGATCCGCAGGGACATCCCGCAATTCCCCTCCGGCTCCGACCTGCTCGCCTCGTACGGCGAGGTGGACCCCTCGAGCATAGATGCAGGGAGCCTNGAGAAGGCGCGCTCGGTCCTCGCCAGGAGAGGTTTCGTCTGCCTCGGCGGTCAGCTGGGCGCAGGCAAGACGACCCTCGCCAGGCACCTCCTCGTGCTCTCCGCCTCGGAGGGGCTCACTCCGGTGGAGCTGATCTCGGTCGATCTGGACGTGACCGCGGTCGAGCGGCTCCTGACGGGTCCGGAGGACTGCGCCGTGTTCTGGGACCTGGACACCCTGCGGAGATTCACGGACCTCTGGCCCTCTCACCTCTGGAATGTCGCCCTCTCGCTGATGATCCGCGCCACGGAATCAGGTAGAAGGCTCATACTTGCCTCCTCCTCCCCGAGGATCGAGGAGATCTTCGACAGCTACGGAGACGCATCCATCAGGCTCCCGGAGCCTTCGGGAAGGCGCGACTGGAGGCTGGAGCAGGGCAGGAAGGCCCTCCGCGACCTCCTCGCTCTCGACCGGATGAAGGCGGCGGAGCAGCTCCTGCTCGCCGCGTTCGACCCGGAGGTCTCCGAGGGCACCTTCCGCCCGGCCCTGATGCGGATGTGGGAGCGGATCTCCATACTCGAGTCCTCCCGGTTCCCCTCGCGCCAGGAGCTCGAGCGGAGGTACTCGGACACGGGCGCAGCCGGAGGACGGACCCCCTTCAGGCGCTTCAGCCTCGCGGGCGAGACCCATCTGACCGCGGGTGACACCACCATGCTGGTCGCCGTCGACCAGGCCCTCGAGGAGCTGATACGGAGAAGGGACCCCGTAATCCGCATACTCGGCGACGTCCTGCTCGGATCGCGCAACGCGAGGTCGCGCAAGGCCGGACTCGCCCTGGCCAACTTCTATCCGGGCCTCGCGGCCGATGAGAAGTCCGCACTGCTCCACTCGATCGCCCGCGAGGAGGACTCCGACAACCTCTGGGACGTCCTCGCCGTCCTCCTCAAGGACCCCGACACCGCGGACGAGGGCGTGGTGAGCATCTGCGCCAATCTGGCCGGCTCCCGCGATCCCGAGGTGAGGAAGGCGCTGGCGGAAGCCTGTGCGAAGCCCTGGGCAAGGCGCGACGCGAAGCTCTCGGGCGTGATCTCCAGCCTGCTGTCCGACGAGAGGGCCGATGTGAGAGGCTCCCTGATGCACGGCATCGGGCTCTGGGGGGTGGAGGAGGATCCGTCCGGCTGCTATGCACGGCTCCTCGAGGACGGCTCGGCTGACGTGAAGGTCCAGATCACGACCTATATCGGCAGGAGGTTCCCCGACATCTCCGCCCGTGAGATGGAGTTCGTGAATGCGCTCCTCCAGGGGGAGGACAGCAGGCTGCTGCAGAGCCTCGCCTGGGGCCTCCTGAACCGGAGCCCTGACGAGTTCACGACCGAGTTCACGGACCTCCTCTGGCTCCTGCTCGGCAGGCTGCCGCCCGGTGGGAAGGGATTGGTTGCCAGGCAGATCGGAGGACGGCTGAGGTACTTCGACGGGGAGATCCGCGAAGCCCTGGTCTCCAACCTGGAGTCGGAGTCGGACCGGAGCGCCGTCCTTCTATGCCTGCTCATGAACCACTCGTGGCTCACGAAAGGCGAGCAGGAGAGACTCTGGACCCTCGCGGCCGGATCGGTGGCGTCCGGGCTGGAATTCGCCACGCTGGTCCTGAGCTATTCCCGGGCCTTCGACCCGGACCAGCGCAGGAGCCTGGTGAGGACCGTCCTGTCGTCCGAGGAGTACGAGGGCAGGGAGGCGCTGGGGCAGCTGCTCGCCAGGAACCGGATCGACCTGGCGGAAACCTCTGTATCGGTCTGCCGGGAAATGCTGGCGCACTCGGGGATCGAGGAGAGGGCGCGCCTCCCCTGGTTCGTCCTGTGGAACTCCCAGTCCCTCGGCGATGGCGGCATCGAGCTGCTCGACCAGCTGGCCTCCGATCAGTCACCCGTGGTGCGCTCCTCGCTCGCCCGCGCGATCCTGAAGCAGGGCTGCAGGGGTCCCGTCCCGGAGAAGCTCCTGGAGAAGCTCGCCGGAGATCCCGAGAGGTCTGTCAGGGCCTTCGTGGGAGAGGCGCTGGGAAGGTTGAGCGGTTCTCCGCCCGCGGAGGCGGGACCGGCGCGCGTCCTGGCCTCTGACGAGGACCCCTCGGTGAGGGCCCGGACTCTCGCCGGCGTCCTGGATTCGACGACCCTTCGCGACGAGGAGAGGCTGCCGTTCCTCGCAGCCGCAGCCGCCGACCCCTCCCGGTCCGTGAGGCGGGAGCTGGTGGCAGGCCTGGCCGCCCATCAGGGCATGCTCGCTCTCGAAGGGGCGGAGAAGCTCCTCTCGAGCCTTCTCTCCGACTCCGACGACGAGGTGAGGATCGAGTCGCTGAAGCTGGTCACGTCGAGCCCCAGCCTCCTGGCTTCTGACACCCTCAGGAGGAAGCTCCCTGACCTGCTCCTCGACCGGTATTCCACCGGAGCCACCATCTCCGAGGAACTCAACACTGCGCGCGAGATCCAGATGGAGTTCCTCCCCGACAGGCCTCCGCGGCTCGAGAGCTATGACATCGAGTTCTACTACAGCCCGGCCCGGGAGGTGGGAGGGGACTACTACGACTTCTTCCAGTTCCCGGAGGAGAACCTCGGGATCGCGGTCGGCGACGTCTCGGGGAAAGGCATTCCGGCCGCCCTCACCATGGCCAGCCTCAAGGGCTACCTCGGCGCCAACGTGAGGAACCTCTATTCGATCAGCGAGGTCATGAAGAGGGTCAACGAATCCCTCTCCTCGGTCGAGGACTCCTCCAACCTCGTCGGTCTGTTCTACGGCGTACTCGATTCCAGGACCGGCCTCATCACCTATGTGAATGCCGGCCACAATCCCCCCGTGCTCATAAAGCGCGAGGGGCAGTCGAAGCTGCTCAGCGAGGGCGGGCTCCTGCTGGGGGCCTTCCCCGATGCGGAGTACGACTACGGGATCGTTTCGATGGAGACCGCCGACGTGCTAGTGCTCTACACCGACGGGATCACCGAGGCCCTCGACACCGGGGGCAGGGAGTTCGGCCTCAGGGCCCTGGTCGAGCTCTGCACGAGCCTGCGCGACCTCTCGTCCAGGCAGATCGTCTCCCGTGTCATAGACGCCGTCAACAGGCACTCCCGCGGGGCGCCGCGCTCCGACGACCAGACGCTCGTGGTTATCAGGCACAGATGACGGGAGAACAGCGATGCAGGAGATGACAACCGTATTCGTCCTCTCCGACTTCGGAGTGGCGGACACCTACTCCGGCCAGATGAAGGCCTCCTTCCTGAAGGCCTATGACGGCCCGGCCTCGTTCGTCGACCTCTCCACCTCGATACCGCCGGGCGACATCAGGGCGGGCGCATTCCACCTGCTGGTTTCGCAGGAGTGGCTTCCGGCGGGCTCCGGAGTCCTTGCGATCGTCGATCCGGGAGTCGGCTCATCCAGGCGCGCACTCCTGTGCAGGGGAGGGGGCGTGTTCTTCGCCGGCCCCGACAACGGGCTCTTCAGCTGGATCTCACTCGATGCCGCGGGCGAGCTCCCGGCCCCGGCAGCGAACGCGCCGGCCACCTTCCACGGAAGGGATGTCTTCGCGCCCGCTCTGGCAGCTGCCATGAGGGTCCCTGCGGCCTTCGACCGTTTCCGGCCGGTTCCGCTGGATGCGCTGATCCGCCTCCCGAGGCCGATGGCGACCGTCGACGAAGGCGTCGTCGAGACGGCGGTGGCGTCCGTCGACACATTCGGCAACTGCATCCTCTGGCTCTCCGAATCGGACATCCCGGGGCTGGTCGTGACCGCGGCGAAGGTGCGAGGGAAGTCCGTCCCGGTNAGGAAGGCCTACACNTACGACTCCGACGGNNTGTCGCTCCTNAAGGGCAGTTCGGGCTTCCTCGAGCTGGCCGTCTCGGGCGGCCGNGCAGACGGCCTGCTGGGGCTNCACGCCGGGGACCCGGTATTCCTGGAGACGGAGGAGGCTTGAAGCATATCAGCCTCCTGCTGCATCTCTACCAGCCTCCCACNCAGGACCCGGCCCTCGTGGAGGAGATCGACGCNGAGTGCTACGGGCCGGTGTCTTCACTGCTCCTCTCGACCGGGGCGAGGGTCGTGGTGAACATCAACTATTCCCTCACGGAGCAGCTCGCCCGGACCGGGTCGCCTACACTGTCCCGGCTGGCCGGCTGCGGGAACGTGGAGTTCACGGGCTCCGGAGCCTGGCACCCCATCTATCCGCTGATCCCCGAGCCGGAGATGGAGAGGCAGACCGCCCTGAACAACGAGGGCAACCGGATGGAGCTGGGCTGGAAATCGGACCCCGAGGGGTTCTTCCCTCCCGAGATGGCCCTCTCCCGCAAGGTGCTGCAGGTGCTGAGACGGCTCGGGTTCTCCTGGACCGTGACCGACGACCTGCCCTTCCTNACNGCCGGCGGCTCCGCCCCGGGCGACTGGATACCGGCCTGCGAGGGCATCCCCGTCTTCCTCAGGAGCAATATGTGGAGCAACAGGATAGCCTTCCACGGGGACGACGGAGCCCGTTTCGCGCGCGATATCCCGGCCGGCCTCTCGGAGTGGCTCGGGCCGGAGGCCGACGGATACCTGCTGGTGGCTCTGGACGGGGAGACTTTCGGGCACCACAGGAAGGGGGGCGTCGAGGAGTTCCTCGCCCCGTTCCTCGAGGGCGTCACGACATCCGCCGGGGCCAGGCTCTCCTCGCCTTCGGATCTCCTGGGGCTGTTCCCGCAGCGCGAAGTCGCGATACCCGACGGCTCATGGTCCACCACACCGGCCGATTCGGCTGCAGGAAAGCCCTGGCCTCTCTGGGACGATCCCGGCGTTCCCGACCATGCCGCCCTCCGCGCACTCAGAGACGAAGTGCTCGGCTGGGCGAGAGCCTGCGGCTGCGACGGCGTTGCCCTGCTGGCCGACAGAATGTTATACTCGTGCCCGTTTTGGTGGGCTGCGCCGGGCCGCAGGAGCGACATCGAGGTCAGGCGCGGCATATCGTCAATGCTGGAGACGGCTTTTGCAGCCCTCTCCTGCACGGGCGACAGGAAGAGGATGGACAGGGTTATGACCCTCGCAGGCTCGGTCCCAGCGATGACCGGGCGGGATGGATGCTCAAATGCCTAAGAAGGAGAGAACATTCGCGGCCAAGCTGGCCCACGAGGCCCGCTCGATAGTGAAGGAGACCTGTCCGGTCTGCGGCAAGGAGAGGGTACCNGTCGTGATGATCGCCTCCATCACCGACGACAGGGGCAACTGGCGCCCTCAGCGCAGGCGCGTCAAGCTCTGCGACTGCAACAAGAAGCAGATATACGGCTGAAGCTCCGCATTCTGGTCTCGAAGGGGTTCTGCTCCTGACGGCCGGGCTTGGCCGCAGAGCCGAGCCCCTTTCTCTTTTGCGCCCGAAGTGCCTCCTGCCCTGGCATGGGGGCACGGTGCTCGGAANACTGGCCTCCGGACTCTCGTCCCTGCTCCCGGCGAGGTTGTGCGCCAACGCGTCCAGGTGCCCGGGGATGGTCGAGGCGGAGGTCCGCCGCGCGGCCCGCAGAGGTTGCGAAGTGCTGTTCGAGCCCAGGCCCCTGGGCGTCGTCGGAACCCTTGCGAGGCTCGGGGAGAGCCGCCCCGAGGGGGCGTGGCTGGTCTCGAACACAGATATGGTCTGCGATGCCGACTGGGCCGCCATGCTGTCGGCGCACATGTCCTCCGGCAGCGACTGGACAGCGGTCGTGGGCGATCCGCCCGGTGAAGGCGGCTACGGGACCGTCCCGGTTGCCGACGGGGGCTCCTTCGGGGTACCGGGCGGGAAACCCATGCACTACTGGGGCATATCGATCGTATCTCCACGGCTTCTGTCCATCGCCAGGGGGCTTCGATGCGGGACCTTCTTCGGAGAGCTCGCCGGGGCGGCGCTCTCAGCCGGGTTGCGGCTGAGGGCATGGACGGAGTCCGGGCCGTGGCTCGATACCGGAACCGCCGAGTCGTACAGGC
>JGI20214J51088_10000340_pt1 | contig 33540 bp, 30 predicted proteins | sample WetSurMetagenome_FD_51088 | JGI IMG/M metagenome (IMG submission 51088) | reverse complement strand
CAGGGTACCCCCAGCTTTTTTTATAACAGGAACCGGACCGAATCCCCTCTTGTCCAAAAAACACTCCTCGATTTGTTGTCTAAGGTTTTTTTCAGTTCCTGGGTAAAACTGGCCTGCGACCACCGCATTTCGTATTGTTTTCACGACCCCACGTCCCACCGCAGACATGAGACTGAAACACATTAACCTTGCGCACAAAACATATAAATATCATTGATGAATACGGGAGTAAAACAGGACGGGGCAAGCATGGAGACGGTCTGTCACATTGAAATCCTTAAAGATGGGCGAGATTTCGTCGCACGAGCGCATCTTGCAAACGGTTCAGTGAAAGAATATCGCCATCAGATTTTCGAAGATGTCCTCACTGAAATGGTCATCGACCTACAGGAAGAACTCAGCGAATAAATGAAATTCTCTATTTATTTTTCTTCAAAAAAGAAAAAAAGATTATATTTTCAGGTACGGTGCTATAAACAACACTGCGATCATGACGAAAATTAACGCGTACATGATATAGACCCAGATTTTTCGTCGTTTCGTCAGGTTTTGGTACCGTTTTTTACATTCGTCAGAACACATCGTTTCTGTATCTGATGCTGTGATTGCTTTTCCGCAAATCTGACAATGCATATGTTGTGGGATTTTCTCAGTCATATCAATCACGCCCCCTATACCTTTCTACTATATGAAATATGTTCCTATGACTTCAGAACGACTTTTCCATCCACGACATCTATGGTAATGATTGAGGTTATCGGAACAGAAAATTCTTTGCTAATCTCTTGTAGGTGAGAACCTTTATTGATTGCAATATACACGCATTTTACGTTCACATTCATTTTTTTAAAAACAGAGAGAACTGCTCGCAGTGTGCCGCCCGTACTTAAAACATCATCAACGATCACAATTGTGTCCCCTTTCTTCAATCCATTAATGTACATCTTTGATTTTGAATATCCGGTCACTTGTTCCACAGAAACCTCACCAGGCAGCCCGTATTGCCGTTTCCTGATGATCGTAAACGGAACCCCTAGGTCAAGTGACAATGCGGAAGCAAGTGGGATTCCCATCGCCTCCATCGTCACAATTCGGTCGAACTTCCCACATTTNTTAATATGTTTCTTCATTTCATCAGATACTTCTTTGAGAAGCTCAGGGGNGATATAGGGTACTCCATCGGTTATCGGATGAATCACATAATCGTAATCGCCTTTTTTCACAATCGGGGCTTCATACAAAGATTTCTTCAAAAGCTCAAGACTCATATCTCTCCAACCTCTTCACACGTTTTTTGTAGAACTGGAATGAATTCATCAATAATCTGTTTTGTGATATGCGGCATCAGAACGAGCCTTATGCAGGACAGTCGTTTGACCTTATTTAGCTGCCAGCCCTGTTCAGAGAGTTTTTTTACCACAAGTTCAGGTTTCTTAAGTTTCACACCAATGACATTCATCGTAGGCTTCATTACCAGAGCAAGTCCCAACTCCGTGATTCTTTGTTCTGCATATTGTGTTACCTCCATGCAGGATTGAACCATATTTCGGTACCCCTTATATCCCAGATATCGTGCGACTGCGTAAGCAGCAGCGACCGGCGCACCGGATCGAGTCCCTAGGATCCCTGCTTGCTTCTCAATGCTGATATAGGGCGATTCCACACTGATACTCTCAAGCCACTGTTTCTTCCGAATCATCAACGTCCCCAGAGGAATAGCTGCATATCCCATTTTGTGAGAATCTATTGAAATCGTTGTAACTCCTTTGAGTTTAAAATCAAAATCAGGCACCGTATAGTGTAATTCTTTGAGGAAGGGAATGACAAAACCACCAAATGCAGCATCCACATGAAAGAAGACATGTTCATCATTGCAGATTTCACTCAGCTGAGGGATTGGATCAATGGTCCCTAGCTCAGTCGACCCAGCAAGACCAACCACCGCAGCAGTCCTCTTGCTTATTTTCTTTTTCAATTGTGCGACATCCATGACATACTCTTTCTTAAGAGGTATTTCAATGAGTTTCATATCCATGAGGGATGCGATTTTTTGAAACGAGAAATGAGCGCTCTGTGGCAGAATTATCTCTTTTTTCCCAGAAAGCTGTTTGGCAATCCACATTGCAGTGATATTTCCCTCGGTTCCTCCGCTGACGATTTGTCCGACCGATGTTTTCGGAGCATGGAGGAGTTTAGAGATAAAACCGATGAATCGCGATTCAATTTCTTTGGTCCCTGGACAAAGCGCTGGATCGCCAAGGTTTGTTTCCAAGAATTGTAGATACGCCTTCTGTGCTATCGGATGCGGTACTGTACACATGGAACCAAGGATATGACCACTGGAAAAACAAAAATCACGCTGATGCAATCGCTCTAGTTCGTCGAATATTTTTTGTCTTTTTTGGCTATCGAGAGAAATCATTACGGGGGATAGGAAATAGCAGCTCAAAAAAGATTCTGTTCATTAAAACCATCACATTTTAATATAGGTAAATGTATTTTGATTACATGATGCAAAAAGACACTTGGAAACCGGAAGAGGTCACCTCTTTCCTGAAACTACCTGTTTATACCCGTGAAGGAGTCTATGTTGGTCATGTCAAAAACGTGTTTTTAGAGTTAGAGGATAAGAGAGTCGGAAGCCTGCTGGTCACAAACACCAATCCAGCGTTGGTTGAAGGCAGCGTTGATGTTGCAGTTCCGTACCGTTGGGTCAACGCGGTTGGCGATATTATAATTCTCTCCAATTTCCCTGGAAAAGTCGCAACGAAGAAAGACAAGGGAACTGAGAAAACGAAGAAAACACAAGAAGGCGACCAGAAAATCGACGTGATCGAGTAAATAGTGTATTGTTAACTGATTTTCAGAAAAAAGGATCAACATACCTCCTTTTCTCCTTTTTAGAGAAAAAGGCATTTTCTTATGCAAATATTTTTATATCAAGTAGGTTATATATTAACATGCACATACTACTTCTTCTTCGAGTAAGAAGTGTACAACAACCTTTAAATACTTAGAAAAGAAAGTAATATGTGTATAAACGAAATAAAAAAAAACTGGTGACTAAGATGATAAAACATCTGAAAACAATAAAAGCTAGTATTATAATTGGGATACTATTAATTTCACTTATTCCGTTCCTTGTTACTCATGATTCAACAGCGTCAGCAGCATTGATTAGTTTTCACTCATACATGGATTTAAATTATGATCCGTCAATATTAAACAAACCCCTCGAAATCGATGTGGCTATGTCCATCCCTATAACCGTAAGCTATTGGACCGATATACCAGATATATTTAGTAAAATTCCCTATCCACTCAATAATTTAATTCTGTTTGGCAATCCTATCGGTCCGATGCAAAAAATTCATTTAGAATTACTTCAAACACCTGAATGGGCGAATATTTATTTTAGTTCACCGGACATTATAACAGATATTCCATTTAAATCAGATGGAGTTTTTACAAAAAACACAACTCTCATCATCTCACCTAAAATGGAGGCACCGGCTGAACCCCAAAGAATTAGTATCAAAGTATCATGTGAATCAATAAAAAGAATAAACGGCTTCTCTTTCCAAAAAGACATTCCATTTACACCATCGTTCATCCCAACAATATCCATTCAAACAGACAATCCAATTCGAACATCTGGTCCACATCAATCTATTTCTTTTAGGATTGTTGTACAGAACATGGGAAATAAAATTACCCAAGTTACACCAAAAATAATTGGAGCAGATGAAAAATGGACTACTACAATAAATCCTCCGAACTTAAGAATTTACCCAAATCAAGAAGGTGAATTTGTTTTTTCACTGATAACCCCGTACGATTTTGGGTGGCATAGTGAATATGGGCGTTTCGAAATAAATTTTCTTTCCGAAGTGTACCCCATCTCCACATCAGGATCAGCAAGCAGTAGCGAAAGTATCTATCTCATTGTAAATAATAATGGATTTTCTCTCCCGGGATTCGAATTCCCCCTCCTGATCATAGCTTTCGCAATCATATTAGTATTTTTACAAAAAAGACGTCATAGAAATTAATTGCACAAACATCCAGAAAAGGTAGTGATAAATCTTGAATCGATGCGGAAAACAAATTATCTCTCTTTCACTAGTTTGCTATATATTATTTAGCGCAATATCAGTACACGCACAAGAAACACTTACCGAATCGGCCGAAGTTGTCGGCACTATAGATACTCCCGCAGATCATAAAATCCCATCGATTAAAACCTCGGAATGGACAACTATTAATCTTACGGTCTTGGATGGATACGGTCTTAACTGGACTCGCTTACAACAAATATTTCCATTCCAAACAAAATACCTCTGGCCAATTATACATCCGAGTTGGAAAGCTTTTTTAGGTTACAGCTCTCTGCGGTTTGAACCAGAAATTATTAGCGGTAATCCACGGGGATGGTATACAAAAATAACACCAAACACCATAGCGAATGCAGACCAAGGAAGAACTTATAAGCTGGTATTGGAAGTAAAAACTGATGATATCGCAGTTGATTACGCAGTTGTTGTTGGTGTTAAAGTTATCAGAGTAGAGCCGTCTGGTAAAGACTATGGCATGTCATATATTAACGTTCCAGTAAAAGCATCATCACTTAATAATCTTGAAATGACTTCAGACATCACGACAAAAGAAGTTGCACCCCATTCGTTTGTAAATTTTGATATCTCACTGACCAATCTTGGTTATTATAGAGATATGTTTAAGCTGGAATTCGTTAAAGAAAACGGATTAACCATTGCAACGTCCCAACAAATAATTGTTCTAAGCCCCGAAGAATCACAAAATGTAAGAATTGCTATTTTAACAGAAGAAAAATTCTTTGATATCGGAACCCCAAATAAAATAACTATTTATGCAACTTCAAATTCAGATCCCAAACCACAACTCATGGGGACTATTGTCGTTGTCACAAAAGGGATGTATCTCTCCCCACTCATCGGGATTGTCCTTGTTCCAATAATTCTCATAATCGTACTTTTTTTCCTATTTTGGTTTTTTATAAAAAAACGTAGAGACATGGAAATTCTTGGTAAACCAGAAAAACCCTGGAACATCCCAGAGGAAAAAGCATATTTACAGGATTTAAAACAAGATGATAAAGAAGCATACGAAAAAGAACGAAAAATGATGGAAGACGATTACAAATCCTCAATGTTGTGGTATCAACATTACCGACAATCATTACAGCAAAAACCAGATGAAGAAAAATCAATTCTGAAAAAAATATTCAATATATTCAGCAAGAAACTGTTTGTTCTATTTAAAAGACCAGAAAAAAAACCAACTAAGAAGGAAAAACCAAAGAAAAAACTGCCGATCCTGCTGAAAAAACCAGCAGTAAAACCAAAAGAAGAGACCGTAAAATCTGTCGTCCCAATCCTAGACACCGATAAAGAAAAAGCACTTGCCAAGATAAGAAGCGAACAGGAAAAACAACTCCGCAAACTAAAATAACAATTTACCTCTTTTTTTTATTCTGATACAAATATAAGCTAACAGTCGTGATAAGAACCAGACCGGATATCACATACAACCAGAACCCAAACCCAGGTCCCCACTGACATAACACTGGAACTCCAGCATCTTCACCCTGCACCGAAACATCGATTGTCCCTTGCCCAATAAAACTACCGACACCCACCTCGGTAAACGCAGACATTGCGTAAACAAATAACACAAGGGAGCAGAACAGAAGAATCAGCATAGCTATCAACAAGAAGCTTTGCCATTGTTTTTTATTTAAGCGGTTCAACAAAACAGTTGGTATGGCAAGCAGACCGATGATGACCGTAAATGCTGGAATCAGGGTCATAACCGTGGTAAATATCTGAGGGAAAAATGTAAGTTCCCCTGCGATGACCTGTGATGTTGTCGTCCTTGAAATTAGATCAAGGGGAAAAAGGAACAGTGTTGAAGAGGTCTCAATATCTGAGGAGGACCCTTGCAACGACCACCAGGGGAATATTAACGCAACGATCAGGATACTTACCGCAAGGACCAAAAGAAAGTACAGGGGATCTTTCTTCCTAACACTTAATACTAAACCAATAAGAACCATAATACCTGAAACAACAATGAAAATCAGTGGAAATATCGGCTCCTGATTCGTAATCATATCAACACTGCGTTCACCCATCACTGTTAATGATCGCTGACCGATGACCGTTCCCTGAAAGAATGTTTTTATCAGATAAAGTCCGGGAGGGAGTGATAAAATGCTAACAGAGCCATTACTGACTGTTTCCTGGGTCTTCCCCCCACGACTCATCTGGAGCGTCACCCCACTTAATGCCATGCCTCGAGAATCAAATATGCGGAACTCAACCGAGAACTCCGCGGGAAATACCAATGATTCATCGTTTGATGGAATTTTAATTTCTTTTTCAACAACAAATGACTTATACTGAATCTGCAGTTGATATGTCGAAGGAAGCAGATCAGTGAAATGGAAGATGCCAGGACTGCTTTGTTCAGAACGAATCACTGTCTGAGTCTGCATCCCATTACTTGCCAGTCGGGGGATAATATCGATTTCAGGTGGTAGCCCCCACAGGTCCACCAGCGTTAACGTCCAATCATACCGATCAAGTTCTAATGATTTTTTCAGTGGAAACAATATGCGTCCATATAGCAATTTGATGGATTCATTCATCACCTCAAAACCATGATATAAGATTTTTAACTGATATGGTTCCTTTCGACTACAGGGCGCAGCAAGACGCGCAAACCCGTTGGTATCCGTACTATTTTCGGCTATCACCGCACCATCCGACATCAACATCACTTGAGCGTCACTGACACCAGTCCCTTGTTGATCGACAAGTGAGACTGAACATGACCCTTCTGGTTTACAAAACACATGGATCTTGGAATCCTTCGTTAGATCAACAACCATATATCCGATAAAATGCCGTTCGTTTCCTATTCGTGGGTTCTCCTTAAAAATTTTGATGACATAGCGACCTGCTTCAAGTTGCTGAAAATAAAATCTTTTGAACAACGAAAGGTTACGAATGTCAACCATACGAACCGCAGCGGAGAAAATATCCTTGATGGAAGATCCTCCCAAAGATACAGAAGATTTCAAAGGCAACCGACCAGCTGTTCCAGAGTAGATCAGCCCATTATCATGATAGACTTCAACATTGACATATGGAAAATTACGACCCGTGATTGCTGACAAAGCTGACCCAAATGGAAACGATGGCGCTTCATGAACATATACCATGAGTGAAAAACGCTCTGCCGTCTTGTTCTCGTTCGGAGAACCATCATTCCGAACCGATGGCTTCATCGGCACAAGTGCCTGAAAGATACTTGCCTCTTCTTCAACCATTGGATACCCACCGTTGGGTGAAGAGAAGAACTCCGCATCAAATTCAGCGATAAAGCCCTGAGGAATCATTGTATCGACTCCAGAGGCGTTTTTTTCATAGGCATTCCGAGAGCATTGCAACGCCGCGATTGTATAATCAAGGCCAGGGAGATGCGGATAATCAGACTCGTATGCTTTTAGTTGCATCCCATCGCGCTCATCAGTTCCAGTCTTTACAACAGAAGAAGAGCCAAAGACCAATGCATGGACGGTCCCCGTGGTCCCTTCATCAAACGAGACCCAGGCGTTCTTCCCAATGTCGACATCATCTGATGTCTGAACAAGCTGAACCACGGGGTTTTCTTGATTATAGTCTGGGTTGAGGTCTACTTGGTACTCCTCGACGACATCCTGTTCAGAATAGAAATGATAATAAGGATAGATCTTCCCGAAATTCAGGTCCGCAATCGATGCGCTTCGCATCCCACCGCACTGCAGCGAGGCATAAACCCCATCAGTATTTGCTTGGGCATAAACCGGGCAATCCTTCAACGCCTTATGGATCACATGGACTTGGATCCGTTCAGAGGGCGTTGGACAATAGAAATATTTGTAGACCGCAGTAGTCTGCAGATCGCCTCCTGTTGACCTGCTGATAATCTGACATGATACCATTAGATTTCCATCGCAGAGGATATCCTTTGCGGTAAGTACCTGGCTTGTAGAATTATACTCCCACATATCATATCCGTAATAATAAACAAATTCAAAAGAGGCGATAGCTTCCCCGTTTTTTGGCATCACCTCTGTTGAGCCTTCCTTGAGTTTTGTCACACACTGCGAGGTCGAATACCATAAGAACTCACCCTCCTGGGCTACGACATAGCGAATGGAGTCATTTTGGGAAATTTTATAAAAATGGGATTCCAGAGGGTATCCAGGAATTGGCTCATAGAAATAGGACGAATCCTCGATAGACACATGGTCCGGATAGTCAGGAGGAGCGGTTGGTGAATCATCGTAATAGACATAATACTGTTCTGTTCCATCGGCCTGTGGAGGAATGAGAAACACAAGATTGCACGAACTGATATGGGCATCATCGGTGTGCACAAGGTCATAAAGTTGGGATTCAAGTTCGAACTCATCGTTTTTTAATTGACAGATGACTCGCACAGAGTGTTGAGTTTCGTTTAACGTCCAACAAGGAGAATCAAATCGTATGGTGATATCGACAGGCTGGTATTGTGCTAAGGCTGTGTTTGTTTTAAAACCAAGGATGATTTCCTGACGGAACGACCAGGTGTCATCCCACCAATGATCCTGCGCAGCGGATACCGGGAGGTTAAACAAGGAGACCAGGAATAATCCGATCAATAATGAAACTCGTAATGTCTTTGCCATCATGAAAGTCAGCAAACCNCCAATTTTNAATATATTCCTCTGCAAATAATTATTGGTTTGTATTATATTATCCTTTTTACAGCAAAAAAAAGGGAAAAATCAGAGNACATGACCTTTTTTAATCACGGTTTCCACCAGATTCACCCCAAAATGATAGGGGAGGAACTGATNGTTCGGACAATCAAGGATAAGAACATCAGCCTGTTTGCCTATCTCCAGACTTCCGACCGTATTTTGCATCCCAATAGCACACGCGGCGTTAACCGTCGCTGCAGTGATCGCTTCAGCTGGAGTCATCTGCATCTTCAAACACGCAAGCTGAATCATCAGCTGCATATTTTCGGTCCAACAATTCGGGTTCAAATCAGTCGCCAGTGCAACNGGAACACCACAGTCAATGATCTTTCGCGCTGGTGCATACTGCTGCATCATCAAACAAAATGGAGTCCCAGGAAGAAGCACCCCGATTACATTTTTCTGTGCCATTGCCTGCAAACCAGCCTCTGATGATTGCAACAGATGATCTGCACTAATCGCACCAACCTCTGCTGCAAGAGACGCTCCTCCAGTATGAACGATCTCATCAGCATGAATCTTCGGGACAAGACCGTACTGTTTTGCCGCCTCAAGGATTTTTCTTGCTTGTGGAACCGTAAACACNCCTTTCTCACAAAACACGTCACAGAACCGCGCCAGANCCTTGGTTTTCGGAAGCATCTCCGCAATCACTGTTCGGATATACTCGGCTGCCTGTTGATGCTTTGGGACTGCATGCGCGCCCAGGAAAGTCGAAACCAAATCCATAGGATGGGTCTTCTGAAGCTTCTTCTGAACCTTCAACAGCTTTAGCTCAGTTCCAACATCCAGCCCATACCCAGTTTTCGCCTCACAAGAAGTCGTACCATATGAAAGCATCGTATCAAGACGTCTTTTACTCTGTTGCAACAGCTGTGNCGGTGATGCTTTTCGTGTTGCCTCTACGGTATGAAATATACCGCCACCGCGTTTTAGAATCTCCATGTAGGGGACCCCAGCAAGCTTCAAACCCAGCTCAAACTCACGAGACCCTGCGAACACCACATGTGTATGAGGATCCACAAACCCCGGCATGACAAGCTTACCGGTGGCATCGATGATTGTCTCAGCATCGTACCGGAGATTCCGCCCGACATCAACGATCAGGCCATTTCGTACGGCAACCGATCCATCTATAATGATGCTAAGTTTCTTCATCTGTTCCAGTATCCGGGGTTTTTTTGGCCCTTTCAACGTCAGCAATTCATTTGCATGAGTAATGAGCAGGTCGACCGATTCCATACGTGTTCCCAAATAGTTAAATGAATGACACTTGATTAAGGTTTACGGTGATTTGCCTATGGCACGACTCATAGAATGCGTACCAAATTTCAGCGAAGGAAAAAATAAACATACGATCGAAACAATCCATGCCTTGATAAAGAACCATACGGACGTTACCTTACTTGATTTTACTGCTGATGCAGATCATAACCGCACCGATGTCACCCTGATTGGTGCTCCAGAAGCAGTCAAAGCAGTCGCTTTAGAAATCGCACTCAAATGTGTTGAGCTTATCGATATGAACAAACACAAAGGGGAACACCCTCGCATGGGAGCCATCGACGTCGTCCCGTTCATCCCGATCACCGAAGTCGGTATGAGTGAATGCGTCCAGCTCGCCAATGACTTTGCTAAGGAATTCTCTGAAAAAACCAACGTCCCCTGCTACCTCTACGAGGAAGCAGCTAAAAGAGAAGACCGGCGAAACCTCGCTGATGTACGACGAGGTGAATACGAAGGACTCAAAGCAGAAATAGGAAAAAACCCCAATAAAGTTCCAGACTATGGCCCAAACAAGATACACCNGACCGCAGGAGCAACCGCTGTCGGAGCACGATTTTTCCTCATCGCCTTCAACGTCAACCTTGGNACAACGAACATAAAGATAGCAGATGAAATAGCAAAAGTTGTGCGCCACAGCAGTGGCGGCTACCGCTATGTGAAAGCAAAAGGATTTGAGATCAAAGAGCGAGGCATCGTCCAAGTGTCGATGAATCTGACGAACTATCAAAAAACATCGATCTTTCGCGTGTTTGAAACCATAAAAAACGAGGCAGAACGGTACGGGGTTCCAGTAATCGGGAGTGAAATCGTCGGACTAATTCCCCTGGAAGCATTGGTTGATAATACAAACCATTATCTCAGACTTGAGAAGTTCACGGTCGATCAGGTTTTAGAAAAAAGGCTCTTAGAAATAAAAAAGTGATCCCTATGACCAAACTCGTGAAGCAGAATATAAAAATGTTCCTTGACGAACTCGCATCAAATAGCCCTGCTCCAGGTGGCGGGAGTGTCGCAGCTTTGTCAGGCGCGTTAGGCGCTGCGCTCTCCTCAATGGTCTGCAACCTCACCAGGGGAAAACAAGGCTATGAAAATGTACAGGCTGAGATAAAGGAAATATTAGAAAAAAGTGAAAGACTCAGGAAAGATCTCACTGAGCTTATTGATAAGGATACTGATGCATTCAATGAAGTCATAAAAACATTGCAAATGCCAAAAGAGACTGAAAGCCAAAAAGAACTCAGACGACAGGCACTGCAAACCGCGTTTAAACAAGCAGCAGAAGTTCCATTAGAGACAGCACGAAAATGTACTCAACTCCTTGATATCGCCAGAATTGCTGCTGAAAAAGGAAATAAGANTTCTATCAGCGATGCAGCGGTCTCAGCGTTAATGGCACAGACAGGAGTGCAGGCNGCGATGCTAAACGTCCGCATCAACCTCAGTTCAATCAAAGATACCGATTACGTCCAACAGGTTTCTAATGAGCTGCATGATCTCCTGCAAAATGCGATGCAAAAATCAGCAGAAGTCCTTGGTATCGTCGAAAAAAACCTATAATATCTTCAGGAAGAGCTATGACGACGATTTCACCAAAGCATCTCTATGATATATTATTGGATGATTTTGGGCCTCAGCACTGGTGGCCTATCGATAAGCAGTACCATCAAGACCAAAAAAGCGACACTCGTTTTGAAATCATGATCGGCGCCATTCTCACCCAGAATACTGCCTGGACGAATGTGGAAAAAGCATTACACAATCTGAAGAAACAAAAGGCACTCACGATTCATGCCATAATGCATACAGAGGAAGAAAGCCTGAAAATCATGATACAGCCCTCAGGGTTCTTCAATCAAAAAGCAGGGCGTCTCAAGCTCTTTTCAGCCTACATCCATAAGGAATATCAGGATGACCTGCAGAAGTTTTTTTCACGAAATACAGCAGAGATCCGTACTGAGTTACGCTCCCTGAAGGGGATTGGTCCTGAAACAGCGGATTCGATTCTTTTATACGCAGGAAACCACCCTGTTTTTGTCGTAGATTCTTATACGAAACGTATCTGTCAGCGACTCCCTTTTGAAGTAATAAACGATTCCTATGACGATATCCAACATTTTTTTGACCACGAACTTCAGTGCATAGTCCCAAAAAAAGAACTGGTGTCGACCTACCAAGAATTCCATGCCCTGCTCGTGGAACTCGCAAAAAGGTACTGCTGGAAAAAAAACCCAAGCTGCAATAGGTGCGGCCTTACCAATTTATGCGAGAAGCTCCTCTAATTTACCGCGCAAGACCTCAGCAGGGATATCAGGAAGAGAGATGAACTGTGAGGCACCAACCTGACCTTTCCCAGAAGGTTTCACTCTGATAAACCCAGCTTGTTCGATTTCCTTCAGATAGTTCCAAAACATCGTATGCGCCCTGGCATCCTCGTGATACTCCTCGCAGGTGATCGCATATGTCTTCTCCACTTCACCAGTATTCGCGTACGCAGCTCCTTCCTTTTGCAGTCGTTTGGCAATCGAGAGCAATGCAAGCAATTGATGCCTTCCAAGATTCTTCAACTTCGTTTCCGTGACGACCGAGTATGTTTCTGCTTTTGCCGCACGCACATGCTCTGGCACCACCTGTTTTGCATGTTTCTCATCTGCATACATCCCTGCTTTCCATAGCAGCTCTATAGAGAACCGTGCATCGCCAAACTCACTGGCGATATCGGCGATGAGATCAATGCTCTCACCCAGGACCGTGTTTGTATGGAACGCAAGGCTGACACGCTGCCGTACGATATCATACAGCTCATCGCGTATATATTTCTCTAAAACAACTATGTTGCTCCGTTTAAACGTGCTGAGTGCCGCCTCTTCTAAATCAGCGAATATATCCTTCTGAGAAATCATGATAACAGACACGGGATTCCCTGTCTTCAGGGTTTCATCGTTGAACCTGGTGAGATCGTAAATCAGAGTTGATCCGCCTTTTTTCATCAACGCATCCACCTCATCAAGCACAAGAATGAGTTGCGCTTCTTTTCGTTGGAGATGCGTACGAAGAATTTCCAACATTTCCTGTACAGAAAACCCTCGATCAGGGAACCGTGAATCAAAATGGTTCAAAACACCAAGAAGAACCATCGCATACGAGGACCGTTTCCGGCAGTTGATATGGACGTATTCGACTATTTTTCCTTGTTTCCGCGCAATCTGAACAAGAGACTGGCAGAAATACTTTACCATCGCGGTTTTACCGGTTCCAACCGGTCCTCTAATGAATGCATTTTGCGCCATGTTTGCAAAGAGAGGTTTAAACATCTGAGCAAGTTTTTTGAGCTGCTCGGCTCTATGAGGTAGCTCGCTTGGAACATAATCAAAATCAAGCGCATGAATATCTTTGATTACGGACGATGAAAACAGTTCATCTTCAATAATATTACCCATGAGACAGGGTAATGCCTACTGTTAATATAACTTTATCTTCCAGGGTGGATAAAGATTATACACCGGTATGGTATTTTGATTGTTTGCCATGGGAGACGAAAATTCGATTCAAAGATCAATTGAGTTTTTAAAAAACTCGTTTCAAACGTATTACGCATCCAATAAAGTAGTACTCCCAGACCGTTTTGGGCGCAGAGAGTTTGCTTTTATCCTCTTTGGCGGAAAGGGTATGGTGCGACACCTGGGCTTTGAGAAACGAGAAATGATCTGGAATTTCTTTACCGAGCGGGCTCCTCAGCACGCGTACTATTCCTCTGCATATTACCAGCATCCAGATGCAGCGAAAATGACTGATAAAATATGGATGGGTGCTGAACTTATCTTTGATTTAGATTCCGATCATCTCCCCAATGCAGAAAAAATGGGATATGTCGAATCCCTCATCGAAGTGAAAAAAGAATTCATCAAATTGATTGACGAGTTTTTACTTGGTGATTTTGGGTTTAAAGAAAAACATATGGAACTTTATTTCAGCGGGGGCAGGGGCTATCATTGTCATGTGAAGGATACTGCGATTCTTGATTTGGATAGCAATGAACGACGAGAGATCGTGGATTATATTACGGGTCGTGACCTACAGGATTCCATCATCTTCCATGAGCAGGCGACCGGGAGAAAGAGCTACGGGGGCCATTCATTTGCGAGCGGAAAAAGTCTGAAGATGCCGACACCTGATCAGGATGGATGGAAAGGCAGGATTAGCCGAGGAATTATCGAACTGGTTAATGAAATTAAAAAAAGCGACAATCCCGAGAAAAAATTAGAGGAATATGGGGTGAATGCTCGTGATGCAGAACGACTCGTGCAGGACCTCTCAGAGGAGCGTGTGCAACGGATAAAAGACGGGATGCTTGATCAATCAAAGACCATTCGTAAGTTCTTCTTGAATAGTGCTCTGCGGAAAACTGCGGTATCGCTGAGTGCAGGGGAGACCGATGAGCCAGTGACGTGTGATGTGAAACGCCTGATTCGGTTGCCGTCATCGTTGCATGGGAAGACCGGGCTAAAGGTTGTGAAAATCGATGTTGACGATTTGAAAGACTTTGATCCGCTCAGAGACGCGGTCGTGTTACCTGAGGATCCTGTCCAAATCAATGTTCATCGAGAGGTAAACATGGATATGAACAACCAGAATTACCACTTAGGTGAAGGTAAACAGGAGGTCCCCACGTATCTTGCGGTCCTTCTGATCGGACGAAAAGAAGCAACCCTTGTGTAGTCCGTCTTTTTTTCATGGAAAACAGTTATCTTTATAAAGGAGAAAGAATAATAAAGAGGTAGGTCTGTTATTAAGAGGCTGATTTATGAGAAAAAGCACGTTCGCTCTAACCATCATGTTCATTGGATTACTTATTGTACCACCTATACAGGCAACATCTTCTTGGAGGACACAAGAGAGCGATTTGCTGCTTAGGTCGGTCCGTGAACAACGTCTGAAGGACATACATGACCCCCTACCATTGAAAACCCCTGCAGGTCTCTATCATACCTATGACGAATTGACCGTAATCCTCCAGAATCTCGCGATGAACCACTCTGACATCATGTCTTTAAGCTCGATTGGGAAGACCTACGAAGGAAGGGACCTGTGGATGGTGAAGCTCTCCGATAACGTGAACCAGGAGGAGGTTGAACCGGGCGTTCTGTTCATGGGAGCGCATCATGGCAATGAAAAACCAAGTTACGAGGTGTGTCTATTTTTTATCCAATACATGGTTGAACAGTACGAAAACAACAGCCTCCCCGAGATACGGTCCACCATCAACAGCACACAGATCTATGTCATCCCTATGGTAAACCCAGATGGCGTCGAAGCTGGAACACGAAAAAACCTTGAACCAAACCGTGGTTCATTTGGATATAAAACAGAAATAACCTCTGTTGGCGTAGACCTGAATAGAAACTATGGTTATCGCTGGCTACGTTTTTTCCTTTTAGCTCCATTATATATTGGTTCGACCAGTGTCTTTGATAACAATGACGCTTACCGAGGGCAACGACCATTCAGTGAAAACGAAACACAAGCCATCCGACAGTTCATGGACACACACAAAATTACTATTTCAATATCCTATCATACCTATGGAGAATTAATTCTGTTCCCCTGGGGCTATACCATACTTCCTGCAAAAGACAAACCAGTTTTTGTTTCCATTGGTGAAAATATCTCCAACATCAATGACTACCATTATGATCAATCAGTTAATTTATATCCAACCATCGGGGATGCGTCAGATTGGATGTATGGGACCTATGGCGTGCTTGCGTACACGATTGAACTTGGTAAAAGCTTTGCTCCAAGCGACCCAAACGTTATACAAGAGATGTGCGTGCTTCACACAAAAGTGAATCTTTACGTCTGCCAGCGTGTCCAATCATTATAAAAAAAAATGGTTTTTAAACGAACCTGATGCTCTCGAGATTGAAGGGAGCTGCCGTGTTTATGTTCAGTCGTTTATGAATCGTCGATGACAGATCAACACATTTTGATTCCTCACCATGACCAAACACGACGCGTTCGGGACGCGGAGACATGTTGTTAATGTATCCAACGAGCTGTCTGCGGTCGCTATGCCCGGAGAACCCATCGCATGTTTCCACGTTCATCTCAACAGGCAGGCTTACGAGATTACCTCCGATATTCATAGGTATCTCCTTTGCGCCCCGTTGGATCCGGCGACCAATGGTACCTTCCGCCTGATATCCGACGAACACCAAGGTGTTCTTTGCTTCCCCTGACCAGTGCTTAAAATACTCCATGACCGGACCACCGTTCATCATACCACTGGTGGCAAGCACGACACAGGGGTCTTTTTCAGCAAGTATTTTCTCTCGCATCTCACCGCTGTCGACTCGTTTGAAAATCTCAGAAAGCAAGGGGTTATCCCCCTGTTGGAAGATTTGCGTCCTCAGCCTGTTGTTCAGATACTCCGGGTAAGCCGTGTGAATAGCGGTAGCCTCCCAGATCATCCCATCAAGATAGACCGGGACTTCAGGTATCTCTTTCATTTTCACCAGGCTCTCCAGGACGATCATAACCTCCTGGCTTCTTCCAACGGCAAACACAGGAACAAGGACTTTTCCTTTTTTCTTCATCGAAGTGCGAATGATATCCTTTAGTCGATCTGTGGCTTCTTTCCGGCTTGGCTGAAAATCATCATGACCACCATAGGTCGATTCAATGACAAGAGCCTCTGCGCGAGGGAAATGATTTATCGCCGGGTTAAATAACCACGTGCGCTCAAATTTAATGTCACCGGAGAATGCAATGTTGTAGAGACCATCTCCGATATGGAAATGACAAATCGATGAGCCGAGAATATGCCCAGCGTTATGGAACGTGAGCCGAATATCAGGGGTGATATCGGTCGTATCTCCATAACCCATCACGATGCAATGTTTAATCACATTACGTATATTCTCTGATGAGTAGGGAATCTTTTTAGCGTCTGCAGCGGCAACCTTGATGTAATCCATCTGCAGCAACGTCATAAGGTCTCGTGTAGGTGGCGTACAATAGATAGGACCATCATATCCGTATTTGTATAAAATAGGGACTAACCCGCAATGATCAAGGTGAGCATGCGTGATGACAACCGCATCGATTTTCTCTAAAGGAAGCACCTCGGGGAGATGAATGTAGGGTGATCCGTTATTCTCCGAAGAAACATCAATACCACAATCAATTAACACTTTGCTATCCTGGGTGTGTAACATCGAACAGGATCGACCTACCTCTCGGAATCCACCCAAGGCGATCATACGGATGTATTTCTCCCCAGTTGAAGAACCACGATGAATCTTCCGACCGATTTTTCGCAGAATATCTTTCCGTTCATCACTCATCGAGCGAAGGTACCCACGTATCTCCTGAACGGTTTTTGATTGAATCGGTGGCGCGCGAACTATACTTGGAGCCCAGTTGATCTTCTTACGTATCTCGTTTAATAGCTGGCCTTCTCGTCCAATCGCAGCACCAGGCTTCAGAGCCTCAATGGTGACTTCACCGACATCAGGTTGAAAATAGATATTGGTTATTTCTGCATCTTTAGGGATAATCTGCCGTATTTTCTTTTCGGCGATATCAATGTCAGTAAGAACTGTTGGGTCAGGACGAACCACGATACGCTTCTGAAGACTCTTTGCCATATTCTTTACAAGATCCTTATTATTGGCAAATTTATCAGGCGTCTTGGTGTAAATTACAAGAAGCGCCCCTTCAAATTCTACTTCGGAAATATCAACACTTGCTGGTATTGAACCTCGAATCTTGCCTCGAATTTCTGCTAAAACATCATCAACGGTCATTTTCTACCTTTTTTAAAGCTTGTAAAACGAACTTTGCACGCTTATCTAATTGATAAATTTCCTCTGAGAATACGGATTATCTACTTCCCCATTTTCTGCAAACGTTTTTTTATTTCATCTTCAGGTATCATCTTAAACTCTTTTTCGGTAATCACTGCCACATCAGCCCCATTTCCTGAAGCTGAATCACGGCCCATCGCAGCGGTGACCGCTCTTAGAGCAAGATCGATACCATCATTTACCGTCATATCATCTCGGAACGAGTCCTCTAGCACACCGAAGGCATAGGGTGATCCGGAACCGCCAGCAGTATATTTATCAGGTATAGAACCACCAGCTGCATCTAATGAGTACACATGTCCTCCACTGGAGTCCCACCCGCCGAGAATCAACTGGACATAATAGGGATAGAATTTTCTGGAATTCAGGATATTGGACATGAGTGTTGCAGCGCTCTGCACTGACATTTCCACGTCCCTTTTTAAGCTATATAATTTCGTTTCTGCACTTAGATACCGTGAAAGAACCTGAAGGTCACCAACAAGTCCTGCGGTAGCAAGAGCAAGATGATTATCGATTTGATAGAGTTTTTTTGTCGCTTTATGAGCAATGAGCGTACCCATCGTTGCTCTTCGTTCTGTTGCTATAACAACGCCGTCTTTACATACCATACCAAGAATTGTGGTACCAGTTTTCTTTAACTCTTCTGTCATAAATTACTCTCCAGTAAACACCAGAAAAATACTGGGTAACGAATCTCATATCTTTTATATATACTTTGTGTAAAGGTGTGATAAGGAGAAAAGCACGATGCTTTCTCCTCCAATGCATTTAGATGATAGATAATTGTTTCCCTAGTTTTTCGAATTTATCTAAGGCAAAATCAAGATCCTTCTTTGTAAGACCTGCATTTACCATGGTTCGAATACGAGCCTTATCTCGAGCGACCATAGGGAACACAATCGGAAGTGCAAATACGCCTTCATCATACAACTGGTTGCTTAATTCTTTTGCTTTTCCGGAGTCACCAACAATGACTGGAGTGATCGGTGTTTCACTTTCACCGGTATTGAACCCTAACGAATTCAATTCATTTTTGAAATATTTTGTATTATCCCACAGTCGTTTCACATGTTCAGGTTCTGTCTCTAGCACATCGATTGCAGCAAGCTGAGCACCCGAGACCGCTGGTGGGTGTGAACCAGAAAGCAGCCAGGTTCGTGATTTGTTGTAGGCGAAGTTCACCAAGTCTTGGCTACCGGCGATTAAACCGCCGACGACACCAAACGCTTTACTGAAGGTCCCCATCTCCACATCAATTTTCCCTTCGATATGGAAATGCGCGCCAATTCCCCGTCCATCAGGGCCGATGACTCCTTCACCATGAGCATCATCAACATAGGTCATCGCACCATATTCATTTGCAAGCTTCACGATCTTGTCCATCGGAGCGATGTCTCCATCCATACTAAAGACCCCATCGGTAATGATGAGGATGCGCCGATATTTCTTATCAGCTTCTTTCAATACCTTTTCAAGATCACCCATATCACGATGTTCATAGACCGCTCGTTCAGCTTTTGTAAGTCGGACGCCATCAATAATACTGCCATGATTCAACTTATCGCTCACGACGATGTCTCCATCGCCGACAAGTTGAGGAATCAGGCCAGCATTTGCGGCAAAACCGGTTTGATAAATCAATGCAGATTCTGTTCGTTTGAATCGTGCGAGGCGTTTTTCTACTTCTTTATGAATTTGTAAAGTACCCGCAATCGCTCTAACAGACCCAGATCCTGCACCATATTTCTTTGCAGCCTCTATCGCACCTTTCACCAATCGAGGGTGATTGCTCAAGTTCAGGTAGTTATTTGAACAGAGCATAATAACTTCTTTTCCATCGACAATCGAATGAGGTTTTGATCCGCTCTCAAGAATACGGATATTCCACTCAAGATGGTTCTTTACTAGTTCATCGTATTCGTCTTTTAAAAATTTGTTTGCATTTCGTTTTATAATTTGTGTCATAATGTTGCCTCCAATAGTGATATGTCCCCTAATGAGGGTCAGTGAATAAGATTCGCATATTAAAAGCTGTTGGTCTGTAGCTTCACTACTCTGCTAAGACGATATCCAATAACCACCATAAGATACTCCTGCGCGGTGAAAAGACGGTCGAGTTTCTTATCTCCAGTATCTACGCGCAGAATGGGAGTATACATAAGCTTTGATGGGGTTGCAACAACGATGATGTTTTCGATTCCAATTTTGTTGATAACCGCAGGGCTGAGCTGTAGATTTCCACGACCGAGGATAAATCCCTGTGCACCGATTGGGCTGAGGAGGATTTTCGCTTTTGGATATTTTTTCATAAGCGCCAGGATCTGTTCTTCGTTGACATCCTTTCCCACAAGGTGTTTTTGGTACACCGCATCGATACCTAGCAGGGTGTGCTCGATGTTCAGTTTTTTTGCGATGTACTCAATGGTTCCTCCTGAACAAAATAAAAACAACCAGTCCATATGTTTTTCCANCTCATCGTTGATATGGTCAGCAAGCTCGTCTTTTACTTCATCATCAGACACTGATTCAAAACAAGCTTTGCCCACCTGTACATAGGTCGGTTCGATGATCCCTTTTGCAACCCCGAACAATCTGACCTTCCATTCCCCTCTTCGATATAGTTCTTCATCAAGATCCATGATTTCAACATCGCCAACCGTAAGGTGTTTATTGATGAATTCCTCCAGCATTTTTGCGGTGGCTTTTGTGCTGATGCCAAAGACACCGGAATGCATTTTTACTCCTGCAGGGATGCCCAGGAGCGGAATTTTATTTTCGACGATACCATAGATATCTCGTGCGGTTCCATCCCCGCCGCAGAAGACAATCAAATCAATATGATTCTCAAGGAGTTTTTCACAGGCGTTCTTCGTATCATCAGCAGACGTCGCATTTCCAGAAGGCGAGTAGACGATCTGTCTGTTTTGTATTCCTACATATTCTAACTCGTTATTCCCCATATCCCCGCCACAGGTGACCCACTGAAGATCCTGGTGATTTGATGATAGTGCACAAAACTCCCGGAGTGTTTCTTCTGCCTTTTGACGAGCGGCAGGTTTTGCTCCTAACCTGACTGCTTTGTCAACAACACCATCGGTTCCCTTTAGCCCAACCCGACCACCCATCCCTGCAATGGGGTTGACAAGAAAACCAATTTTGACTGCCATCATAGCTCACATGAATTGTTCTCAATATGAATCTGATTTAAAAAAGAATTGGTCAAGGTTGTTTCATTTTTTCATTTTGAGATTTTACCGCGATGCTTTTAAATAGTGTCGTTGACAAATAGACTAGTGGTGAGGAAGGGCGACGTTCGGTGGGATCTTGTCTTCCCGATCTGCGCTCTTGTCTTCAGGTGACGCTGGTGTTGCGCGGCTGTGTTTTGCCGGTTTGGCGGGTTGCTGCGTGCTTTGGTTCTGCGCCTTCCTTACCTTTTTTGGTTGATGGTTTTGTATTTCAACTTCTGAACGTAGGAGTATTGACTTTATCAAAGAAATTGAATTTATAAGGTGTAAAAGAAAGAATTCTCCCGTTATTATTCACTCTTCTGACGGGGGACTCCCCAAGACAAGAAATCATAGTCAGAAGATTAAGCGGACCTATGGGGATTTGAACCCCAGTATCCGGCTCCGAAGGCCGGAAGGATATCCAGACTACCTCATAGGCCCATAATGCAGAATGGAATTGTACATGTAGTATAAAACTTAGATTGGTGTTGTTACATTTGTTTGTTTTTTTCAGTTGTTCTATCTGGCATTTTGTCACAGCATCTTTATATATCGCTTCTGTAAAAATATAGTACGTTAACGAATAACACTGCTGAAGATCAAAGGTGGCAATCTATGAGGAAAAACATACTGATCGTCGACGATGATGCCGATGTCCGTTTATCGCTCAAAAACATTTTCGAACATGAAGGATACGAAGTCATAAATGCGGAAAACGGAGCCGAATGTCTTGAGTTCCTTAATAGAGGATTCACCGGTATTCTTCTTATTGATCTTATGATGCCACAGATGGATGGGTGGGCAACCATCAAAGAAATCGTGAAAAGAGGGTTTGAAAAAAACATCAACATCGTCGTAATCACTGGGATTGGGACGTTCCACCATCACAAGATGAAAGGACTTGAACCCTACATCCATGATTACATTACAAAACCCTTTGATATCAGAGAGCTTGTAGAAAACATTAAAAAAATAAACTAAAAAAAAATGAAAAGAGAAGCTACGAGTGTAGCTTTCAGCTTTTTTTTACCGGACAAAGTCGATATTTCCGACTTTGGGGTTTGTCATGATTTTTCTTGCAGGGATATTGGGAGCGGTCGGATTTGTGCGCCGCTCAGGTCGCGAGCTGAGCAGATTTGGTGATTGTACGCCGGTCATGATTGCCATCACTCTGCATTTACCTTCAAAGGCAGGGTCCACTCGGGCTCCAAGGATAACGTTGGAGTAACAATCCATATCCTCGGTGAGTGCCTTAGCGACATCCTGAACGTATTTTAAGCTCATGTTTGGGCCACCAGTGATATGAACGAGTGCACTGTGCGCACCATGATAATCTACATTGAGCAGTGGGTGATTTAATGCCTCTTTTACAATAGTGTCGACCCCTGCATCCTCATCAGCTTCGCCCCAGAGCATAACAGACAGACCGCCAGAATCCATGACTGCCTTCATATCAGCAAAGTCAAGGTTGATCAATGAGGGCACTGAGATGGTCTCAGAAATTCCCTTCACGGTTTCTGCAACGAGTTGGTCCATCACGGAGAATGCTTGGTTGATTGGGAGGTTAGGTACAAATTCAAGGAGTCGGTTGTTGTCGAGCACAACGGTGCTGTCTGCGGTGACACGCAGTTTATCAAGGCCTTCATCTGCTTTTACTAACCGTGCGCGCTCTACGTTGAACGGTGTGGAAACCATACATGTGACGATAGAGCCAAGTTTCTTTGCGATTTCTGCAACCACTGGAGCAGATCCGGTTCCTGTTCCACCGCCCATTCCAGCGCAGACAAAGACAAGGTCTGCACCTTGTAACATTTCTTCAAGTTCCCTGCTTGATTCTCTTGCAGCACGTTCACCCATCTCGGGGAACCCTCCTGCACCTAGTCCTCTTGTCAAGCTTTTTCCAATAAGAAGTTTTTTATCAGCATCGACGAGATCAAGTGCAATTTTATCGGTGTTGATTGCGATGGTTTCTGCTCCTTTTACACCTAATTTGTGGAGCCTGGTAATCGTGTTCCCTCCCGCTCCACCACATCCAACAATTACAATCCGAGCATTACCAAAGAGTCCGTCATCAATCTTCTGCTTGCTTTCCTCACTTACTTTGTTTTCTATTGCAGTCTCAACAAAGGACTGCATCTTATTTTCGGCCATTTTCTTGTTCCTCCTATTCTGGTAGTTGGGAAGGCCGCCCGAAAAGGGCGGCCTTCACTAAAGGGGTGCATCCCATCCCCTGCTTTTACCTTGATATTATTTTTTCATGTAAGGTTCTATAGCAGCGGCCGCAGCTTCCAATTCTTGAATTTTTTTGAATTTGTCGGCTTTTGCAAGAATACGGGTTGTGTGATTCTCTATATAGTCTTTTACCGCATGCCGTACTACCTCAGATCGAGTTGAAAATTCGCCAAGTCGAATTAAAAGGTCGATTTGTCTGAGATCGATTTGAGGCAATCGGATTGTGATGCGGTCGTTTTCCATAGTTCTCCTCACATTTTTTGTGTCTGTCAGAAAGACATCATTTTTGCGTCAAACGTACGTGATATGTACGTCGGACAAATGCCAAACGACATCATTTGTCTGACAAACGTAGAGCGAATACGTCCTTATCTTTATATAATTTTCTATTTTTCTAGTCCCGTTCAATAAACCATGCTACAGGTTGTTCGATGCAATAAAATAAAATTTTTCTATCTGGAAATTTGAAAAAAACATCGACGTGATTTACAAAAATACGCAGGTAGTAATGCACGTACTGACGCGTGTACTAAACCGGTGATATTTCATTTTTCATAAAAGATGATAGCATTTACTGCGATATACGACCAAAGGCGACAGTACCAGAAATCTTTTCTATTTTCACTTTAACGGTAGCGCCTTTTATCGCCCCCGGGACATAGACAACGTATTTATCAAAAAACGCCACACCATCCCCACGTTTTCCGATATCCTTAATCGTCAGTTCGTAAATCTCCCCTTCTTTGAACACCTCGCTGGGGACTATCGTTTTTCTTTTTTTCATAGAGCCAATCGATCGAAACGCCCCACATGCATCACAGCGAATTAACAGTGTCCGGTCTTTTTTTACCAAATGGGTATCAGGACGGTTGCATTCCGAGCAAATCACATACGTATTGACGTACTCATCGAGCCGCTCTTGAATGGTCCTCATCGGGATCTTTCCCTGGAAGATCACCCGACCATTCGAGATGTCACCAGCAGTTCCAACGCTTCCCAGTAAAAATTTTAAAAAATGATCTGCATCACGATTCAAGACATCGATAATTTTATCAAAATTTTTCAAAACCGTGGTATTTCCTTCATAGAAAACATCGACTTTTGGGACTTTAAAGCGATCATCATCGATGCGTTCCTTTGCTGTTGCGCTATGCACTCTTTTTAATAGATTATTGTAATTTAGTTCAGCCATGACCTAAGAAGGTTAAATACCTAAGACGAATAAAAATCTTCCGTAAATAAAAAAAAGAAAGAAAAGATAATGAAAAAATATTTTCTACGACTCCAACGGATTAGGACGCACACGAGCACCCATGACAAATAATCCATCCTTCATCGCTTGTTCAGCTAGTTCGACTTGTGTTGTATAAACTCTTTTGTTTCCTTTCGTCCATTGCCAAATAAATTCGGACATGAAATACTCTCCCCCAACCAGATTGGTTGTAAACGGAGAAAACAGCACCTATTTATATATTTTTTTAAAAAAAAAGGTCAAGATTCTAAAGCTGTACTCTTTTAGATAAGTACGCACCATTATCAGAGAACCCTAATTTCCGATAGTACTGTTTCGCACCAACGCCGCTCAGCACAAACAAATGTTTCTTGTCAAATTCTTCCCAACAGATCCGTTCTGCTTCACTGAGCAGTGTTTTACCGTACCCACGATGCTGGAACGCTTCGGATGTCCGTTCACCAAGCGATGCTTCGCGTCCGAGCACCTTTAGTTCACGGACAATCATACAGGGTTCTTTTTGAAGCTCGAAACGATGCGGGGTACCGACGTTCCGTAGTCGAATATATCCAACCAGAATATCCTGTGTTACGTCCTCGAGAGATACGAATATCTCATCACCGGTACTTGCCTTATATCGACGATGAACGCTGGTGAGAGATAGACTCGCTAGCTTCTTTGTTTTTTCGACCGACACATGACCAATTTCTCGACAGCGAATACACCGACATGATGTCGTATCCTTCTGCATTTTTATTTCGACTAATTGCCGAAGATTGCTTTTTTTTATACCCGCGCAGATTTCATGAGCAGGGATGTCGCGCTGAATTCGTTGGATCCGGACCCATTCCGGGACATCCTTTTTTATCCGGGCAATGAGACATGATGCTTGCTCCGTGCTGAGTGGTTCGTATTTTCCTTCTTTCCATAGGTCATACAGTTTTGTACCTTTAATAATCAGCGTCGGATAAATCTTTATCATATCTGGTTTGAAGCGTTCATCAGCAAAGATCGTTTGAAAGGCGTTGAGATCTTTTTTTTCAGTGCTGCCAGGGAGCCCAGGCATCATATGATAACAGACTTTGAAGCCAGCATCTTTTGCGATACGCGTGGCAGCGATAGAGTCAGAAACCGTGTGCCCTCGTTCGATTTGAAAAAGGATACTATCGTCAATTGTTTGTACCCCCAACTCCACTCGTGTCGCCCCAAGATCTAACGCGTGATCGGCCTGTTGTAAACGAAACCAGTCAGGTCGTGTCTCAACGGTAAGTCCTATACATCGTGATGATGCTGTTTCGTTGCTCTTTTTCGCCTGCTCCAATGTTTTTGATCGTTTATTGTTCAGTGCATCGTAACATTGTTTGACAAACCATTGCTGATAATCAGGGAGACGTGCAGTAAAGGTCCCGCCCATAATAACGAGGTCAACTTTATCGGTCAGATGTCCAATCGCATGAAGCTGTTCCACCCTGCTTTGTATCTGGAGATACGGGTCGAAATTGTTACAGCTGGCACGCATCGCCGCTGGTTCATAACCGGTGTAGCTCTGAGGTGTATTGCGGTCCGGACCACCAGGACAAGGCACGCATCGACCGTGTGGACAAGCTGCTGGTGAGGTCATGGTAGCGACAATGGAAACGCCGGAAAGGGTTCGCATTGATTTCTTTCTCAGCAGCGAACGTGCTCTACCGTTCTCTATTTGATCCGTGGGAAGATGCGCAAGAATTTCACTATCTCGTGGTATTGTTTTAAGCTTGTATTTTTTACACAATTTCACTTTTGCTTTATGAAGCTCGTCTTTGGTCTGAATTTCTTTGGAAAGAATCAAATCAATGATTTCCTGATGAAATGGCATAGGCTGGCGGTATACTACCCCGAGGTAAAAAGTCTTTGTAATTATAATCTAAAAAGGGTTTTTCCTCCACTATATACTTTGTTTAATCAAAATCAAAATTATCAAAAATTTCTTCTGTGGAAATATACAATAGTACGATAACTTCTGTACAATTGGCCAGTGTATCATCGACCGTCACGATAGCTTCTGACGATGGACTACAACTGCCTAGACGTTTACGGTCCAACTACCGAGTAATGAGTTTGTCGGTACGTATCTCAAGGTAATTTTAACGTTGCCACCTGATGGATACCAGATGAAAATATAGTCACCAGCGGTAACATTTGATGTGGGCATAACATTTGTTGTCTGATTTGTTACCCCGCCACCATCATAGATTGCCCAATGACAATTTGAAGAGCCGGTATCATTCGTAATTATGATATCATTCCATTTGATATTAGCATCTGCAGTCGCCACTGTTATTCTATTTGTCGTAGAATCCGTTGTACAGGCTATATTCGGTGTTTGTGGTTGTTGGGATGGATCAATAAACCCTAAGAGAATACCTATCTTAACCCACCGAAGAAGCCGAATACCCCATGTCATCGTTCGCATAAGAGTAAATTTCGACTGGAAATAGATAAACAAACAGGTACTGATATATAATCGGAACAGACGATAGTTAAACACCTTCCAAAAGATTTTTTCAAGCAATGTTTGATTGTCACTTTTTTGTTGTGGCCCCTGATTTTTATTGAGCTGTATATCACTGACGTGTTTGGTGACTATTGATGAAACCGGTGTGTTTTTCATTTCGTCTACATCATGCTGAAATTCTTCATAGAGCTGCGGATAGTTTTGCGCAAGAGTACGGATAAAAACAATGAGTTCATCAGCATCCATGTTTTTTAAGGCATCATACGAAATGAACGACGTTGACAAGTCCTTTTCAACGGTTTTGATCTGAACCGCGTTTGTTACCGGAACAAGTAGTATCAAAAAAATTGCTACTAAACTACCAACAATTATCCTTCCCTTCATACCTAATCACCATTTGTATAATATAAACAATGTTCATATAAATATTTCCCTGCAGGTTACACATCCCAAAAACCACGTGTTTTAACATACAGGAGCTCAGCTTGCAGGATGTCACGTAAAAATTTTATTTCCAACTCCTCAGATTTCGTCAGCTCAAGTTTATTATAGCGACCAAGAATCCGTGCAGCCGTATCAGGACCGATGCCGCGCCCGACAAGCGCAAGTATCGCGAATTTTCCATAGCTTAAGACAAGACTTGCGTTCTTATGTAAACGCTTTACGTCCTTGTTTTCCTCAGCTGTACGGTGTTTCTTGGATAGCAGCGGAAGAGACTTTTTACTATACCTTCGGACCACCGCGATTTTAATCGCACCACACCTCGAACAGGTTGGTTGCATCGATGCTCGCCCTGCAAAAGTATTCCATGAACGATGACAGTTCGTACACACCATCGTGACATCTGTGTCCTCCAATCGTTTCTTCAACGCCATGAGAATCGATCGATCCGCACGCTGCGGGACCATAAGACCACGCATAGTTTCAAATCCCGTGAGCGCTATCGGCGATAACCCTTGGATATGAATCGGGATTTCACCGTTCTGTATTCTCAGTAATACCTGAACAGTTCGTTCAATGTCCATGCGCTCCCACATCAATTTATCCAATGCCTCTTCAAGGATCAATGATTGTTCAAAAAGGTTGAATAACCGTTTCATCCCGACGGTTTTGTAATCAAAGTCCTTGCGTAGTGCACCGAATTTTCGTGCAACATGAATAAGCTGCCACCGGAGGTACGTCGAATTTCGCAGAATCGTTTTCATGAGGTATTCCAATGTCTCTGGTTTTACAGTGAAAAGGATTTCTTTGATACGCTCAGGAGGGATACGACCAGGCAGCTCAAGATTGATGCGATAGGCATCACTATTGATCCCGATGCTTTCACCGATGGATTGTGCAAGAATCGCTGAAATCAATCGTCCGACAGTCTCATTGACTTTTGTGCCAAAACAGGTGTTGAGCACCAAGGTTTTTTCNTCAACATCAAAGGTAATCGTCGTATCGTCAGGNACGATAAATCCTTGTTGTTTTTGAGCACCGACATACTCAACAAATTTCTTCATGGTTTCCGCGGCACAGGGGTAATGGTAGATATCCTTGTTTTCTGCCACCAGTCGCCTAAGCATTCCTACTTCTTGAGCTACCTCAAACGGTACCGGGATATCTTCACCGGCCCATGAGGGAATCGTCCCGATTTCCTTAATCGGAGAGACCAGTAGTTCAGTATCCTCTCGTTTGACAATCATCCATGGCCTCCCCCGGAGGATAAATTTTTCTCCCTCAAATCCACAACTTAGCACAAAGCGCTCATCCAGGGTACCAATGGATTTTCTTGTACTAATATCGATGACCGGATATGTTTTTTCATCAGGGATCATGGAGATATTATCAAGGAAATAGTATCGTGAATTTGTCCGTTTCANCAGGAATATTTCGTTATTTGCTTGTTCCAACCATATTGATCGCTGGTCTTTTAATTGATACATGACCGATTCAAAGACAGTCCATGGAAGAGTAGTAAACGGGTATGATCGTGTGATTATTTCATAAGCGACCCTTGCTTGGATGCGACCGTACTCCAATGCAATTGAAATCATTTGATTCGAGAGAACCGACAGAGGGTTTCGTCGCACGGAAAACTGCTCTAACGTTCCTGCAAGTGCTCGACGGGCAATAACCAGGCTTTCTGAGAGATCCTCAGGATTTGTCGCAAGGATCGTTCCTTTAGACGTCCGGCCAACCCGGTGCCCTGACCGACCAATCCTTTGGACAATGCGGGTAACTTCCCGTGGTGAGTTGTATTGAATCACAAAATCAGTGTCACCAACATCGATGCCAAGCTCAAGAGAAGAGGTGCATACCAATGCTTTTAATGTCCCATTTTTAAAGTCGTTTTCTGCTTCAATGCGCGCGTGTTTCGACAGTGACCCATGATGAACACCGATCTTCTGATCATCCTGCCAGACATGGAAACGAGACGCAAGGATTTCTGCACCATCTCTGGTGTTGATAAATAAAAGTGTGGAGGTATGTTCATCAATCAGTTCTTTACATCTTCGGAGCAATGCAAATGAGATCGGTTCAATTGATAAACGATTCGCCAGCGGATAATCATCTTTTTTAACCGAAGGCATCTCCACACGTATATCAATATGTCTGGTGACGTCGACTTCGAGAACATCTACTTCACGAAACAGAGTTTTTTCTTTGCCACCGAGATATCGTGCTATCTCGCTAGGCAGACCGACTGTTGCAGATAGACCGATCCGTTGAAACTCATGTCCTGCCTCCTTGGTAATCTCCAATAATCGTTCCAATCCCACCACAAGCTGCGCGCCTCGTTCATCACCAGCCAGCTCATGGACCTCATCGACGACGACCCAACGAACACTCCTGAGGTGTTTGCGTATGCGTTTGCCTGTGAAAAGGATCTGCAGGGTCTCAGGAGTGGTAATCAACATATCGGGGGGGGATCTTGCTTGTTTAGCGCGCTCACTCACTGAGGTATCTCCATGGCGAACCGACACAGAAATTCCCAAGTGTTTGCCCCAGTCGAACGTCCGACGGAGCATATCCCTATTTAACGCACGCAGGGGGGTGATATAAAGAATCGAGATACCTTTTGCGTCCTTCTCCAAAGAACAAGACTCTTTCTGAATCAAATAATTATGAAAGATAGGAAGCAACGCTGACTCTGTTTTCCCCAATCCGGTCGGTGCAATCAGAAGCACATGCTGCCCCTTCAGAATCGAGGGGATTGCGATTCGCTGCGGCTCTGTCGGTTGTTCTATTTTGTTTGCAGAGAGCAGCTCTCGGATACGACGGTCAAGGAGGTCAAAAACTGAGTTCATGGACACGGGTGCATTATCATCCTCTTTATAGAATTTTTTCCTTAAGAAAGATTGATGAATTATCGCTGAACGGAACGTGAAGAGCTCGCAAATCAGGGTTGACGTCTATTTTTCGGTTTTTTTCATCGTTAAGCAGATTTCAATTGAGGACACGTTTGATTTCCTACCTTCCTCGTTGGTCACGACTTCAGTTCCGATATCGATATTGGTGACCTCAGCGTCTGTCAAAAACCGATTGTGGGTTATCTCTGCTGCGTCAACCGCCCTGCTAATCGCGTTTCCTCTCGCTTTTAGCACCACCTCAGAATAGCTCCCTGAACTCAAAACCGCCATAATCGCAGACACATAATTCATCGGTGGTTTGTTCCCGACATAGATGATGTTGTTGTCGGAATCCATTTTCTTTTTCTCTTCCTTAGTCATACCAAATCATGCTCCCCCCGAAGGATGGTTTGTTTCTTTGTGATATGACAAAATAAAAGAAATTCCTCTTTAATAAACGTTTTGTTNTTTTTTTGGCTTTACTTGTGGCGGCTTTGTGCCTTATCCGTAATAGTGACCGCTTGGTTCTTTGTCTTCATCTGTTCCTTCATGCTCTTTTGCATCCAGGACATCAATGGCAAGGATCGCATGTAAGGGAACAATACGGAGTTTATCTTCACTTTTCTCATGCTCTGTACAGAGTTCAATAACTAGCCCTGCTTCTTCTATACCGATTGTTGCATATCCTTTGAAAATTCCTTCGGTTTCCAAAGAACTATCTCGTCCACCTATGGAGATGATCTTATAGCGGGATCCTTCAGTTAGTTTCCAGTCTTCCTTTTTATCCATCAGTTCACTTCCTTTTTGTTTCGATTAGGCTTTGAAGATGCTCAACAGTCTTGCCGTAATTCTCAACTGCTACTTTAATGTGCGCTTCTACAAAATTCCATGCTTTTTCAAAATTTCCGTATCGCAATCGATACGCCTTTTTCTGTTGTTTGGACACCTCATCAAACACCGATACTTCTTCAAGGATATCGAATCCTTTCAATTTGTTCAAATGTCGATAGACGGTCGGCCGTGATGTTTTCAATGTCGCTGCGATGTCGTCAACAAACCATGCTTTCGTTGGGTGTTTGAGGAAAAAATCTGCAAATATCTTATAGGGAATCAGAGGATCAGATCCCTTAGAAAGATACCCAATTTGCTCAAAGAACATCTTTGCAGCGGTATCAAAATCCTCTTCGCCAGTCAGAGGCGTATTGCTGACGATTTGCATTTCAAATGTCATTGAATCAACCTTGTTAACATGAATACCTTCTCCGATTAATAACGTTTCTTTAANAAGGACAAGGAAAAAAAATAATAGAGTAGTGAAGCAAGCTTTACTTTAGAGGATTTGGAGGTAACTGTCCANCTCCCATTTCGTCACTTGTAGGCGGTATGCATCCCATTCTTTTCGCTTCACATGCAGGAGGTTTTCGAACACATGGTCACCGAGGGTTTCTCTTACTAGTTCACTTTTGCTCATCACCGCTAATGCATGACCAAGGCTCTCTGGGAGTTGTTCAATACCGTATTTATGACGTTCCTCTTCTGACAACGCATAAATATTTTTTTCAACAGACTCTGGTGCTTCAAGCTTGTCTTCAATTCCTTTCAGTCCTGCAGCAAGCATCACTGAAAACGCAAGATAAGGATTACAGGAGACATCAGGATTCCGAAGTTCACATCGTGTGCTTTTTCCTCGTTTTGATGGAATACGAATGAGCGCGCTGCGGTTCTGGTTTGCCCATGAGATATAGGTCGGAGCCTCATAACCTGGGACGAGTCGTTTGTAGGAGTTCACAGTTTGATTTAGAACACCGGACAATTCTTTAATATATTTCAACAGACCTGCGATGAAATGATACGCAACTGGGCTTAACTGGTTTTTATCTGAAGGNTCATAGAACGCATTTGTACCATCAAGGGTGAACAATGATTGATGCGTATGCATCCCAGAGCCACATTGTCCATAGAGCGGTTTTGGCATGAAGGACGCATGTAAGTTATGTTTCGTGGCGATGACCTTGGTGATGTACTTCAACGTGATCACACGATCAGCGGTGGTGATCGCATCCGCGTAATTAAAATTAATTTCCTGTTGACCGTCTGCGCATTCATGATGCGCAGTATACGGCTGGATTCCAACCTCTTCAAGTGCGAGAGCGATGTCTGCCCTAACACCTTCTGCAAGGTCCCGATGTGACAAATCAAAGTACCCTGCCGTATCATTCGGTATGATCGTAGAGTCATCACCATTTTTTTTAAATAAAAAGAACTCACATTCAGGACCAGTGTTGTAGATGAAACCGAGCTTTGATGCTTTTTCCACCATTTTTTCTAAAATGTATTTCACATCACCTTCGAATCGTTTCCCATTTGGTTCGAAAATATCACAGTTGAGTTTCGCTGTTTTCCGTTGTTCAACACTATCGGGAAGAATCACAAAACTCCCTGGATCTGGTTTTGCGATTTTATCAGACTCTTCAATGGTTGCATATCCAGCAATTGAGGAGGCATCAAAGGGGATACCCTCATCCAATACGGACTCTAGCCCACTAACCGGTATAACGATGTTCTTGGGCGCTCCCAAAATATCAATGAATTGCAATCGAACAAAGAGGACTTTCGCATCCCGTACCATTGTTAAAACTGATTCCTTATTCAATGATTTGGCAGTATTTTTTACTATCAATTTCCTCACCCTTCTAATGTTTCCGTTTTGACAAAAATAAATTATTTTTGTCGCACAGTCTGTATGATGATTGTATATAAATAGATTGTTGATTTCACACGCATAAAAATTTAAAACGGTGTATTTCTTTGAGCACACCCCTTATGTCATTCAGTCACAAATCTCTGAGATTTTTTTTAAAAATCAATGAAAAACTACACAACAATCTGAACAATTCTGCCCTCACAGGTCCTGCTAAAATGATTGAGTCATAAATGGGAAAAAACTTCAATTTTGATGAATTCATCAAAAAAATAACGTAGGAAGATTTAATTATACAATACTCATTAAATTATAGTATAATATTGTAAAAAAAA
>JGI20214J51088_10000337_pt1 | contig 33698 bp, 33 predicted proteins | sample WetSurMetagenome_FD_51088 | JGI IMG/M metagenome (IMG submission 51088) | reverse complement strand
TTTATCCTGACGGTTTTTTCAACGGCCCCCACGATCTCATTCTTCGACGAACGCGGGTCCACCTTTACCTCTATAATAATGCCGTCCTTCGCCCTGCTATAAGGAAGATCCATTATCGCGTCCTTCCCAACGCCTATAATATAACTCACCCAGAGTCACCGACACAACGGCCAGGACAACCCCGCCCAGCACATCCACAACATAATGATACCTGCAGAAAACCGTTGCGCACATAAGGAGCAGCGCAGGGACCAGGATGATGAATGCAAATTTCCGGTCGTACCTGAACGCGGAAAACAGCACTACAAGCGTGATGGCGGTATGCCCGCTCGGGAAAGCGTCACGTTTGACGCCCTCAAGGAGATTCAGTATGTCCTGGATGGGCTGTGAGACCATAAACCCGGTGATGTCGGCAGCCTGGAGATGCTCCATGGCGTATCTTGGGCCGAGGGCCGGGAAGAGCATATATCCTATATACGACAGGTAATAGCAGAGCAGGACGAAAAAGAGGTATCTCGAAAACGCCTCGTGCTTACCCTGCGCCTTCAGCAGGACGCCGAAGGCCGTTGCCGTGAAGTAATAGGTGGAATATGCAACCTGAAGGATATCTATCAGCAGCGGAGGCGAAAACTCTTCGAGAAAAACGGTAGGATAACAGCCGAACAGCTGATAGTCGAGGCGTATGAGCAGATAATCTATGTCCTGGGGATTGATCCTGTGAACGATGGGGCCGAGGCAGTCAAAAAAGATGACGACGCACAAGACAGGGAATATTATGTCCCTTGTCACGGAGAGAAATTTGTTCATCCCGCTGATGTACACGAGGACCAGCTGGAAAAAGGCCATCGTGGAAAATATAACCATGAGTATCACTGCAGACTCGATACGGGAATAAAAAACAGCAGTGATTGCCGCAAGCAGCACGCCGAATGATATCGTCAGCATATCCGCAGGCTTTATTGATTTGCGTATCATAATTTGGTCAAGACCTTTCTGATCAACCTCTCCCTCTTTGAGAGCCTGTGCGGATTTCCCCTCCGGTCGGGGCCTTCATTACCGCCGTCATCATCTTCTTCGCCGGCTTCCGGGACTTCATCCGCAGCCTCCCTGCAGCGCCTTTCGATAATAGCCATAAACCTGTCGGGAGGCACAGGCGCAGACCCTGCCGACCAGGCGTGATCCACTATGTCCCTGTCCGCGGTCACGACTATCCATCCCCTTCGTTCCAGCGACACCGTCTTTTTTATCACATCGTCGGCCCTTTCGCCAACCCTGGTGAAGATTACATGGACGCCGCCGTAACAAGAGTCCTGCTGCGTCGCCATGCCGCTTTTGTAACCGTCAAAAACAACGGTGATATCATGAGGCCTGATCTTTCTGTATTCGGCAAGCTTTGCCAACAGGGCCGTGCGCGCCTTTTCCATGTCCCTGCTCATGATCCCGGTGACATTATACCCGTCTATAATAATGTAGGAAATATCATAACCTCCGGCTGCTATTATAACCGGTTTTATCCGGATGACGGCGTCAGTGTCCGCCCTTTCATCAATTCATTTACCAGCGGGTCAAGATAGTATTCGGCAATCCATTCGACCGGCAAATAGTTTCCAGGCTCATCCGAACCCGACGGATTATGATCACACGGCGCAGGCAATGTCCTGATATTCCAGTTTATATCGGGGTTCTTCAGGATGAAACCCGTAAGGGCCTTTGGCCTGACCGGACTTTCATAGATGGATACCTGCTCCCTCACCTCTTCGACAGGGATGCAGGATTCGAGTACCGCGATTACAAACAGACGTTTGCGGCCTTTTGCCGCCGATGAAGATGTTTCCATCACAAATGCGTCACATGTATAACCAAGCTTGTTAAGCGCAAGCAAGGCTTGCCTGAAATCATCCCCCTGATGGAAAGACAGGACACTCGCGGCAAATCCGAGAAGGATGATCGGGGGTTTGCGCTTCTTCATATCTTCAAGTGTGGAGATGAATATATTAAACAGGGAAGCGGTTTTCGCATGAGAGCCTTTTTTGCCGCCGATGGATGAGAGATCGTTGCGGACAAACGAAGCGGTTGCAAGGGTTACGGAGGGGACAAGTTTTGCAACCGTTTTATGCGCGCCTGAGCCTATTGCCGTCCATCCTTTACGCTCCAGACCGATTCGCGTAATTCCCCTGCCTGAAGAAAACCCGGCAAAAGTCCTCTTCGGAATAATGGAGACGATATCGGCTTTCCGATTCTTTTTCGAGGCTTCGATTACGGTCAGAACGCATCCGTCTATGTCTTTCCTGATCCGGCTCTCCCACAAGCGTATCACCTTCCAGCCCTCTTCAAGCAGCTTTTTGGTATTGCTGAAATCCCTGTTCACATTGCGCCTGATCTTGTTGATCCAGTAATCCCCTGAAGGAGCCTCTTTGAACTGGTCTTCAAGAGAGGCAAACTTCCGCTTGCGCCATTGCCCGCCGTGCCAGAAATCTCCGTCAACAAAGATAGCAATATGCTCTTCAGGCAATACAATATCCGGCTTGCCGGGCAGATCCTTACCGCTGTCGCTCAAATGCAGACCTTTGACTTCAAGAGCCGAGCGCAAAGCCACCTCCGGCGACGTGTTTGTCGAGCGCACCTTGCGCATGATTGCGGAAACATCCCGCGTGCCCTTATTTGACGCTGATTTTGCCATGGCCTTAATTAATAGATTTTATCGGATTGAGTGGTTTTATGGAAAGGAAGAGAGTGAGAGTCGAAAAGTCAGCGCTCTGCAGGAAAAGCTTCTGCGATCAGGTTGGCATCTATTATAACAGGGATGAGAAGGTGAAGACAGCAGTTGACAACTGTAACCCATATGGTTACAATATAGACGTGATTGTTTCGTTCCTGCATAAGGGGCTTGAAAGGTTTTATAGATCCGGGAATGCCGCGGGGATACAGGTCATTCATGCTAAAAAACTGCGCTTGATCCTGACTCTGCTTGATGCGGCAACTGAGATGAAGGCAATGTATGCACCCGGTCTCGGGCTGCATAAGCTTAAAGGTGATAAAAAGAATCTTTGGGCGGTCACAGTGCAGGCTAACCGGCGCGTAACATTCCGATTCGTGGCTGGAAATGCCGAGGTGGTTAATTATGAAGATTATCATTAAGGAGGAGCTGTCATGACTATGCATAATCCCGCCCATCCGGGTGAGGTTTTAAAAGAGTTGTTTATTGAACCCCTGGGGCTTTCAATTACCGAGGCCGCGGAACGTCTGGGGGTTGCCCGGAAGACCGTGTCCAAAATAGTAAACGGGCATGGCGCCGTTACTGCTGAAATGGCCTTGCGGATAGAGATTGTCTTTGGCTCTACGGCGCAGACCTGGCTGAACATGCAGGCGGCCTATGACCTCTGGCTTATCAAGGACCTGAGCAAGTCTTTGCGGGGATCTCTGCAGCATGTCGGGGCTGAAGCATAGACGAGAGATTGAGGTCAGGCGCTGTTATTAATAGAACCGGCCCCGAATATGCCGTGAGAGGTTCTCATCCATTTCATTATGGCGGGGGACCGGTTGTTTCCTGCCTGTTTTGGGATTGAGGTAAAGGTCGTGACTCTGCCCGTGCCGAAGGAGAATGCAGCCGGCAGCGGTCAATCTTTTTATCAGGTCTTTTCTTTTCAAACCGAAAGTGTAAGTTCTTTGACCTTGTGCGTTGACGGCACATCATCCATTGTCATAAGCATATAGGCCTCTTTCATATTCTCTTCAAGTTCTTCGAGAGTTCCACCTTGTGTCATTATTTCGGGATGCTGGAGCAGTTTTCCCACCCAGAATTTATCACCTTTCCAGTAAATCATCTTTAATTTGGTTTTCATCTTTTCACCTCGCAACGTCATGTATATGCTTTATGATAACACAGACAGGCAAGGTCGTTTCATTCCGATTTAGGAATAGGCGGGTTGTTATCCTTTACTTTAATTTCGCCTCATATGCGTCACATTCAAAATTCTTTTCCCCTTTTTGGTCCCTTCGCGTCAAAACGCAGATTATTTCCTCTGTCCCGCCGGCGTCATCTTTTCTGCAGGTCATGCACAAAGCGGGTTTTGGAAGCAATTCCGGATTCATCTCTGTCCCATCATCGTCATAGAATCCACAAATATCATCATTCATTTATGATTTCCCTCGTAATGTGTATGGAACAGTCCCCTGATTTCTTTTTAAAGTGTAACAATAAATTCAATATTACACAATTCTCAAAGGCAGAACCGCGGGCTGAACCATTGCCGGTCCAACCTGTTCCAGCAGGACAAAAAAGATCCGGGAAAGGGTATTGAGTGAGCAGCGGATATGACAAAACCGTTATTGCTTCAGGACCGCATCAACCCGCCGTATGTCCGAAATCGCGGACAGCGTCAACGCTTCTCTTCAGCCGTGATTATTTCGCATCGGGGTTATCAAGTTTCTCCAGGGCCCTGGCCGCATAGTCGCGCGCAAATCTGTCGGAATCGTTCAGAGCCGCCCTGAGCGGCCCCACTGCCCGGGCGTCACCGATTGCCCCAAGCGCCTCGGCAGCCCTGATCCGCACCGATTCATCAGGGTCCTGCAAAACTTCGATAAGCGGCTCCACTGCGCCGGCCCCGCCGATTTCCCCAAGCGCCGTGGCAGCGCGATAGCGCACAAATTTATCGGAAGCCCTGTCCCTAAGAGCTGCGATGAGCGGCCCCACCACTCGGGCGTCACCGATTCTTATCAGGGCCTTGGCGGCATTATTGCAAATGTCCTCATCGGGATTCTTCAGGGCCGCGGTTAGAATTTCCAATGCCCGGTCATTACCGATCTTTCCCAGGGCCTCAACAGCCTTCTTCCGCACCTCTTCATCAGTATCCTTCAGGGCCTCTCCAAGCGGCTCCACTCCGCCGGGGGCGGGCATATCTCCCAATGCAACTGCGGCATCAAAACGGATAAACCTCTCTTTATACCGGAGGGCCTCTATCAGGCCTTCCACATCACGTTTTTTTTCCAGCGTCGCTATATTGGGTCTCCGATTAATAAGACCAAACCATTTCATTTCCTGTCCACCTGTGTTATTAAAATTGACGGCTCCCACCCTGAATTGCCCGGCGGCGAGCACATTGCAGTCCTGCCGTCCCCTGTGAAAAGGCCGCAGATTGCATTTGCATATCGAATAATAGAATATCTCTTTTTTTATATCTAAATCCAGAGGGGCGGCATTAAGCACCGGGTCGAGTCCGCCATAAGATCAGCAATAACAATTCTGTTCGTTCTCGGAACCCGGATGCAAACTGCAAATCAATTCATAAGGTCATTTAATAGAGTCAAGCAGTTTGTAATACTCCCTGATCGTACGAATGGATTCCATTGTGGCCTGGAACAACAGCCAACTGATAACTATAATAACTATCGTGAGGCCGATCTTCCACTCCGGCTTCATATTCGGCCGCCACCAGATCAGGGGCAACGCCAGAGGCCCAACAGCGCAAAATGCCAGTATTATGAAGCCTGTTCTGAAATACCACGGCATTGTTTCTTCGGCCGGGCGAGACGGTCCGGAAACATTCAGAAACTCCCCGCAGTGTTTGCACTTTATCGCAGCGTCCTGTATTTCTTCAGCGCAAAAGGGACATTTTTTCATTGTTGCGGCTCCCGGTAAAATATGCGTCCTCTCTGCTTCCAACTTCTTTATAATACCTTCCCCCATGCTTCAGTTGCCAATACTGCATCATCCATCTTCCGCCGGGCATGACTTCCGGTCAGCCCGTCATGAGCGGGCAATTTTTCTCTGTTCCCAGGACATTCCTGATCTTGCCTGCAAGGGACTGCATGGAATATGGCTTTCCTATGAAATTGAGGGCCGACCCTGCCACTCCGTGATGGACTATTACATCTTCGGTATATCCCGAGGAGAACAATGTCTTCATTTCAGGATGACGCTCCGTCAGTCGTTCGGACAATTCCCTGCCGTTGATACCGGGCATCACGATATCCGTCAGCAGCAGATCGATCTGCCCGATGTGCTTTTCCGCAAGCATTAAGGCCTCTTCGCCATTCCGCGCTTCCAGCACATGGTATCCAAGCTCATCCAGCATTCTCATGCCCACCTGTCGAACACCCTTCTCGTCTTCCACAAGCAGTATCGTCTCGTTTCCTTTTAATCCGGCGATGGAACGTCTCTCCCTGACAAGTCTCTCGGCCTTTTCTTCCGTCAGGGGAAGATATATCCTGAAAGTAGTCCCATGCCCCGCTTCGGAACAGACTTCTATCATCCCTCCCGCCTGCTTGACCACTCCGAATGTTGTGGCCAGGCCCAGCCCGGAGCCGTGTCCTCTGTCTTTTGTTGTAAAAAAGGGCTCAAAAATATGTTCCTTTACCTCTTCACTCATGCCCTGCCCCGTGTCGCTTACGCAAAGCATGACGAAATTTCCGGGCCGGACCTGTGGATGGGTTGCGCAATAGCTTCCATCAAAGGTTATATTCGCGGTCTCGATCATGATTTTGCCGCCGTCCGGCATGGCGTCGCGGGCATTTACGGCCAGGTTGACCAATACCTGCTCGAACCGGCCGGGGTCGATCCTGACGGAGCCCACTCCTTCGGAAAGCACAACTCCGAGTTCTATATTTTCATCGATAAGCCGCGCCAGCATCTGCCTGACATTCCGGACCAGGTCGTTCAGATTCAGGGCCCTCGGTTCAATAATCTGCTTGCGCGAAAAGGCCAGCAACTGACGGATCAGCGACGCTGCGCTGTCGGAAGCCTTCATTGTCTGATTAAGATAACCCATCAGCGGATCGGACGGGTTCATTCCCATACCGGCCAGTTCAATGTTGCCGGAGATGACGGTAAGGATATTGTTGAAGTCATGCGCTATCCCTCCGGCGAGCCTCCCGATCGCCTCCATCTTCATGGCCTGCTGCAATTCTTCCCTGAGCCTGTTTCTCTCGGAAATATCCCTGACATTTATCACTGCGGCCTTTACAACCGGATCATTCAGAAGATTGGACGCAATCGCCTCAATGGTGATCCATTTCCCGTTTTTATGCAGTCCGCGGTATTCAATGGTGCGGACGGACCCCGGTTGTTGTATGCACTCGGCAAATGCCTTTTGGACGTTTTCCACATCATCAGGGTGAACAAGATCAAACCTGAGGCCGGTATTTGTAAATTCCTCGAGTTTGTATCCCAGCATCTTCTCCAGAGGACCGCTTATGAATGTCTGTATGCCGTTTTCGTCCATCAGGATGGCAACATCGTTTGAGTTCCGGACCAGCCGTCTGAATCGTTCCTCGCTCTCAGCCATTGCCCTCTCCGCCCTCTTCCGCTCGGTGATATCCCAATGAATACCGTGTATCTTTAAAGGGTTACCGGCTTCATCCCTGACCACCTTCCCCCGACCGGTGATATAATGTATGCATCCGTCGGGCCATATAACGCGGTATTCGGATTCATAAGGGACGCCATTTTCGATGGTTTTGGCCAAAAGGCTTCCGATATAAACTCTGTCGTCGGGATGCACTACATTCATAAACGCCGACCTGCTTCCATCGAATGTCGAAGGATCGAGACCAAGCAGCCGGCAGGATTGTTCACTAAAAATGCGCCTGTCATTAATGATGTCCACATACCAGACGCCCATATTGGCCGATTTCAGTGCGAGATCAAGTCGCTCAAGATCCTCTCTCAGTCTTTCCCTTTCCTGTTCCGGGTCGCTTGAAGTGTTATTGATTTCATGGTGAGCTTTTTGTTCGTTACTGGGTCCGACATGCGAGCTCAGCGGCAGATCCAGCTGTTTGCGCCTTTCTCGCGCATCAGCGCATAAATCGTCGATAACCGCATCAGAGTGGGCCTTCTTTTTTTGATCTGCAGGCAAGAGATTAGTTAACATGGCAGGAACGAGCAATAAAAATATAAAATAGCTATACTTATAGCTATGCTTAATGATAAGTAAACTAAGGTGGTCTCTATGATACAATCCGCTCGGCTGCGCCCATTGTCAAGCCGGAGTTCATTGACCATTACGCCTTGCGCTTCATCTCTTGACAGGCGTATGCGCAGTAAAACCTTTATGCCTGATAAATTCATTAGCATAAAGTCGGGCTTGATACTCAATTATTCCCGCTTTTCACACTACACCCCACTTTTGCGCGCTATAAAAAACCGATTTTTTCGGTCTGGAATAATCCTCTTTTTAAGCTCTATCATTAGAATATAGTCGAATGGATATAAAAAGTCAAGTTAAAAATAGCCATACGAATACTTTATTGTTTGAACGAATAAGATTGGCCCGCAAAACAGCAGGCATGACGCAAGAAGCTCTGGCCCAAAAACTCGAAATTGCCTATCCTACACTCAATAAATATGAAAAGGGGCGCCGGATACCGGACGCCCGTTTACTCAACCGAATGGCTGCAATTCTTGATTGCGATCCGGGCTGGCTGCTGTCCGGAGAAGGAGAGATGATCCGTCCGGATCAAAAAAAAGTTTTACGGCCCTTTAAACAATGCGCCATAAATGATCACGGCAACCCTCCCGATAATGTAACGGAACGAATTCTATCTCTGCTATCAGGCATGTCCGGCCCGGATCAGCGGGAAGTACTGCACATCATCGAAGAGAAAACACTCCTGCGTGAGCTTATCGAAGAACGAAAAAAATGGATGAAAAAAAAGCAATAGCCGGCATGGGTGGACAGATCGAAAGCCCGGCTCCGCTCGTTCTCACGCCGCCGAGAGACGGAGTCCCCCGCCACATAAATCAGGCAAGAGGCCTGTCATCAGGCCCATGCGGCAAGACTTCAGGACAACTGGGAGTTCCCCTGCCGTCGTTCATTCCGATAGGTTCCGCAGTCTTCAGCAGCCTGATGCAGACCCTGACGTTTTCAAAGATGATGATGGAAACAAGGATAATAACCACCGCGCTCAGAACCATGTTAAGTATCATGCCCTTCTCCATGGAGTCCAGGATGTTCATGAAGCCGGCTGCATAGGTTGTCACCGTCACAAAGACGCACGGCGCTGCAGTTATCAGCGCATAGACCTTCTTTTTTGAGATCCTGAGTATAATCGTCGTGCCGATGGCAAGGGCCAGGGCTGCGAGGGCCTGGTTTGTTATGCCGAACATCGGCCAGATCGAGGAGATGTCGCCGGTAAAAAGTATGTACCCCCACGCAAAAGAGACTGCGGCGCTGGTTATGACAATGCCCGGAATCCATTCGGTCTTTTTCAGCGGTTTATAAAAGGTCCCGAGGATATCCTGCAAGAGGTAACGCCCCACGCGGGTCCCGGCGTCGATAGTGGTAAGGATAAACAGGGCCTCGAACATGATGATAAACTGGAACCAGTACTTCATCGTGTGCTGCAGGCCCTCACCGATACTGGAGAAGATATAGGCCATGCCTACGGCCAGGGATATCGCGCCGCCGGGACGATGGGCGACATCAAGGCCGACAAGCGCACTCAGTTCATCCAGATTTTGCACCGGCATATTGAGTTTCTCAAAAACAGCCGATGAGGTATTAATGGCAAAGTAATCATTGGGTATTAGTGTTACAGCCGCCAGAAGGGCCATCAGCCCTATAAACCCCTCTGTAAGCATTGCCCCATAGCCTATCATGGGGATTTGACTCTCTTTCTCGATCATCTTGGGGGTTGTGCCCGATCCGATCAGGGAGTGGAAGCCCGAGATGGCCCCGCAGGCAATGGTGATGAAGACATAAGGCCACACAGGGCCGTTAATAATAGGTCCGCCGCCGGCGACAAATTCAGTCGCAAAGGGCATCGATATTGCAGGGTTCACAAAGAAAAGCCCGACTGCCAGCGCCCCTATAACGGCTATCTTCATATAGGAGCTGAGGTAATCCCTCGGGGCCAATAGAAGCCATACCGGAAGCGCGGCAGCGCAGAAACCGTAGACCGGCAGGATAATCGACAGTTCCTCCCGCTCGAAGCTGAACCACCCCGCTATTGAGGACCCGGAAACAGGCTCTCCAAAATAGACCGCGAGGCAGACGGCTATGACTCCGATGACGGACCCGGACAGAATCGCCCCGGGCCTGATCCTGAACATGTACAGGCCCACGAACATCGAAACAGGGATAGTCATGGCGATGGTGAATACTCCCCACGGATTCCTGTAAAGGGCATTTACTACAGCCACGGCAAGACCCGACAGCGCGACAATGATGATAAACAGGGTAACTATCGCGGTCGTAAAACCGGTGAGTTTGCTTACGTCCTTTCCGGCAATGACTGAGAGAGACTGCCCCTGATGGCGGACTGAAGCAAAGAGGATGATCATGTCATGCACGCAGCCGGCGAATACGGAGCCGAGCACGATCCAGAAAAAACCGGGGCCCCATCCGTACTGTGCGGCAAGGGTCGGGCCGATCAGCGGGCCGGCGCCTGCAATGGCTGCAAAATGATGGCCGAAGACAACCCATTTGTTTGTCGGAACATAGTCCCTGCCGTCATTGCATGCAACGGCCGGGGTGATGTTCCTGTCGTCAAGCGCCAAAACCTTTGCGGCAATGAATGACGCATAATATCTGTATGCAAGGGCAAAGATACAGAGAGCCGAGACCATAAGCATTAATGCGCTCAAGAGTTCCTCCCAGTAAAGCATTGACTGAATTGTGTCTGTAGCGGCATGGAGTCCGGAAATACACCTTACCGGCAAGACCGGGTGTTACATGAAATTATATCAGAGAAGAGCCCCTGAAATCCGGCAATCCGCGTTCCCATCACATCATCACCGCCTGCTTTAAGCCCGGCTTTGATGCGCCGGGTTACACAAGCAGGGTGTTTTCGTTGATTATCTCTTTGGCCACTTCGGTATAAGCGCGGGCCCCGGGAGAGTCCGGCGCATGGACAACGGCCGGCTTGCCGTATCCGGGGGCTTCGGCCAGGATTATATTTCTCGGTATGGTTGTGTCGTATACCTTTGACCTGAAGGCCTTTCTGACATCATCGGCAATCTGGTGCGACAGGGTCATGTGCCTGTTGAACATCGTAAGCAGTATGCCCTCCAGATCGAGGGCCACATTGAAGCCGCCCCTTATGCGCCAGAGCAGCTTTATAAGCAGACTCAGTCCGTCCAGCGCGAAATATTCGCACTGTACCGGGGCAAGGACGGATTTCGACGCCACCAGCGCATTGAGTGTAAGCAGTCCGAAAGAGGGCGGACAGTCGATAAATATATAGTCATAGTCGTCAAAAACGGGCGTTATTATTTGCTGGAGGGTAGTCTCACGTTCGCTCCTTTCGAGCAGGTCCATCTCGGCCCCAAAAAGATCAGAGCCGGCCGCTATGGCGTATAACCCGGGCACTTCCGTTGCAATGACGGCATCCCTGACCGGAGCGCCGGATGAATAGACATCATAAAGCCCGTACCTGATCCGGTCTTTCCTGATCCCAAGCCCGCTCGTCAGATTGCCCTGGGGATCGGAATCTATGACCAGTGTCCTCTCTCCCTGAAGGGCCATCGCAGCCGAGATATTTATGGCCGTGGTTGTCTTCCCGACGCCGCCCTTCTGGTTTGTTATTGCTATGACCTTCTTCATTGTTGCCCGCCGCGCATCCTTCCGATGATTTCAGCCCTGAGATTGAGAAACGAACCGCGCAGCCTGCCGGTCCCGTAAAAGGTCGTGATATCTCTGGTCCTGTTATTTGAGCCGGACATATCGTGTAGTCTAAAATATTGCGACAAGGATGTAAAGTTTATACGCAATTGTAATGCTTTCCCGTGCGACCGCCCATTGGACGGCATAAATGAAAGCCGCAGGCCAACCTGTTGGTTCCACCCCTTTTTGTGGTACAATTGACCATACTGCAACCAAACAGGAGGAGACTCTATGAAGCGGTTATGGACGGCTATGACACTGGTATGTATGGCTCTTCTGATGGCAGGCGCAAATCAGATTTCCGCCTATGACAAAGCGGCTGAACAGCCTGCGGCGGTTTCAACTCCACCTTCTGTCGGGGAAAAGGCTGTTGCGGATAAGCCTGACTACAATGAAGCCGGACGGGAATATTACAGGGAAGGCAATTTCGGGGCCGCAATCCTCGAATTCAACAAGCAGCTTGAGCAGAATCCGGGAGATGTTAACGCGCTTGTCAATCGGGGGCTCAGCCTTGCGAGAAGGGGCGAATATAAAGTCGCCATCGAGAATCTGTACAACGCGCTCATCGCGAAAAACAACGATGTAACCATTCTTAAATATATTGCAGCCATTTATTATCTGGACCGCGCGTTTCAAAAATCCGTCGACACTTACAACATGGCGACAACAGTGGAAAACTCGGACTTCGATGCCATCGCGGGCCGCGGGTTCGGCAATCTGTCAATGGGCCGGAGAGATGACGCCGTCAAAGACTTTACGGGAGCGCTGTTTATTGCCCCCCGGGACAAAAAGTCCTTCGTAGGACGCGGTATTTCGCTGATCGCCGTCAGGAACTACAGGGCGGCTATCGCCGATTTCGGGGCCGCACTCTCCATATCGGCAAATGACCCGTTCATTTACATAGCAAGGGCTGAGGCCCATGCAGGCAACGGCACATATTCCGGCGCGGTCTCGGATCTGAACCGGGCCTGTTCGCTTGGATACGCCGCAGTCTGCGTGGCGGTAAGTCAGGCAAGGTCCGAGATAACGGGCGCGGCAGAGTCCTTTGTTTTGCAGTATTCAAGGAAGGCCCCCGACGAAGAGCTTTACGACATATCCAGAAAAAACCTCGAAAAGTTTTATGTTGCCAACCGGACTTCCGAAATCAATAAATATTTTATAGGCATGCTCAAACCGTTTAAGGATTAGGCCGTCGGGCCTGATCCTGCATCCAATACCCGGCCGTCATGACGATACGGAACATAACGTCATGACGGCTTTTAACATGTCCTTCAGGCCCCATAATAGCCCCTGTACCAGTCCACAAATTTCCGCAACCCCTCTCCTATCGGCGTCGAGGGCCTGAAGCCCGCGTCCGCGACAAGGTCATCCACATCCGCAAAAGTTGCAGGCACATCTCCCTGTTGTATCGGCATAAGGTTCTTTTCCGCCTTTATGCCGATGCAGTCCTCAAGGGTTTCTATGAATCTCATCAGTTCCACCGGACAATTATTCCCGATATTATAAATACGGTAAGGCGCGTAGCTCCTCGCAGGATCGGAAGCGTCCCCCCGCCGGGTTTCATCAGGCTCCGGACAGCGTCCCATAACCCGGATAACGCCCTCGACCACATCGTCTATATAAGTAAAATCGCGCTTCATCTTTCCATGATTGAAGACATCTATCCGCCTCCCCTCGATGATGGCCTTTGTGAAGAGGAAATACGCCATGTCCGGACGGCCCCACGGGCCATAGACCGTAAAGAACCTGAGCCCCGTGCATGGTATGTTGTACATGCTCGCGTAAGCATGGGCCATAAGCTCATTCGCCTTTTTGGTGGCCGCATAAAGCGACACCGGATGGTCCACATTGTCGTGTGTCGAGAAAGGCATCTTTGTGTTGGCTCCGTATACGGAACTGGAAGAAGCAAAGACCAGATGGCCGACGCCGCTCATCCTGCATCCTTCAAGCACGTTCAGGAAGCCGCTTATATTGCTGTCTATATATGCATATGGATTTTTCAGGGAATACCTGACACCTGCCTGCGCAGCGAGATTGACCACTGCCTCATACCCCCCGGCCTCAAAAAGGGTCTGCATCCCGGTCCTGTCCTTCATGTCCAGTTTCAGGAACCTGAATCCGTCCCTGCCTTCGAGGCGTTTCAGGCGGTCGAGTTTCAGCCCGGTGTCGTAGTAATCGTTGATATTGTCTATGCCGGTGACATCAAATCCGAGGGAGATCAGCCTGTCGCAGAGATGAAACCCTATAAATCCCGCCGCGCCCGTAACAAGAACTTTTTTCAGCATCCGGCCCCCTTCAGCCCGGCGTCGCAAATATATCTGTCCATCGCGTCCTGCCACGGGGCAATATCACGGCCGATGGCAGTGGCGAGTTTGTAACTCGACATGGCGGAGAAATAAGGCCGATTCGCAGGCGAAGGGAAGATCGCAGTATTCACAGGCAGCACAAGAGAATCCACGCCCACCCCCTCGAGAAAATAGCGGGCGACCTCGTACCTCGATGCGTAGCCGCTGTTTGTAAGGTGATACAGCCCGGTCAGGCTCCTGTAACAGGTAGTAATTACGGCGTCCACCACATCGGCCGTATATGTCGGGGCAGACACCTGGTCCGACACAACCTTGAGTACATATTGTTTGCCGGACCACTCCATAAGCCTGCGCAGAAAGTTCTGTCTGCCGTTCCCGTAAAGCCAGCTCGTCCTGAATATCAGATACCTGCCGGCCTCTTCCGCAACAAAGAGCTCACCCGCCAGCTTGCTCTCTCCATATTTGTTGATCGGGCACGGGACATCATCCTCCGTGTAAAAACCTTCCTTACTGCCGTCAAAAACATAGTCCGTGCTGAAATGGACGAACAGGGCCTTATGTTCCCTGCTTGCAGCGGCAAGTATCCTGGGCCCGAGCGCATTCACCCTGTAAGCAGTGTCATAATCCCCTTCAGCCCCGTCGACATTGTTATACGCCGCGCAGTTGATGACGATATTTGGGCATGCCTCATCAAAGGCGCGCGACACCGCAGAGACATCCGATATGTCGAGTTCCTCTTCCGCAGGGGCATACACCTTATAACATTCAGGCGACAGCCTCTTCTGAAACTCCAGAGCCAGCTGCCCGCCGCTCCCGGTAATCAGGACCTTCATAAAGTTCCCCCTATCCTGCATGTTGGTAAACAAAATCGTTGTCGGCGCCGCGCAGCTGCGGATGACCGGCGTCCCTTGGCGACAATACCGGAGAAATCACAGGCCATTCCACGCCGATATCGGGATCGTTCCAGGCTATGCCGCGGTCATGCGCGGGTGAATACCCGCAGGTGCATTTATAGAAAACCTCAGCCGAGTCGGAAAGGACCACAAACCCATGCGCGAATCCGGGCGGCACATATAAACACAGTTGATTGTCCCCGGTCAGTTCAGCGCCCGCCCATTGCCCGTAAAACGGCGAGCCCCTGCGGATATCCACCGCCACATCGAATATCCGTCCCTGAACACACCTGACAAGTTTACCCTGCGCAAACGGTCCCTTCTGGTAATGCAGACCCCTGAGCACATCACGCGAGGAGCGGGAATAATTGTCCTGCAAAAACGGCTCGACAATGCCTGCCTTCTCAAAATCGTCCTTTTTGTATGTTTCGAGGAAAAACCCCCTTTCATCCCTGAAAACACGCGGTTTTACCAGGATGAGATCAGGGATGGAGAGACACGTAAATTCGAAATTACTCATTGATTATCCTTCTCAGATAACGGCCGTATCTGTTTTTCATGAGGGGGTCCGCCAGCCTCAAAAGCTGTTCTCCGTTGATAAAACCCTGCCTGTAAGCTATCTCTTCGATGCAGGCCACCTTGAGCCCCTGCCTCTTTTCAATCGTAGCTATGAACTCGGAAGCCTCCAGCAGGCTTTCATGTGTCCCTGTGTCGAGCCAGGCAAAACCCCTTCCCATCAGCTCTACACTGAGCCTGTCCCGTTCGAGGTATTCCCTGTTCACATCCGTGATCTCGAGTTCGCCCCTGCCTGAAGGTTGAATACTCCGGGCAATGTCCACCACTTTGTTATCATAAAAATAGAGCCCGGTCACGGCATAATTGGACCTCGGCTTTTGAGGCTTTTCTTCAAGACTGATGACCCGGCCGGTCGCATCAAACTCGACAACCCCATACCTCTCCGGATCGCTGACATAATAACCGAATATCGTAGCTCCCCCATCCCTTTCCACGGCTGAGGAAGCCTTTTTCAGCATCGTGTTGAGTCCATGCCCAAAAAAGATATTATCTCCAAGCGCCAGGCAAACACAGTCATCGCCTATAAATTCCTCACCGATAATGAAAGCCTCGGCAATGCCCTTAGGCGACTTCTGTTCCCTGTAAGAAAATTTCAGCCCGATACCGGAACCGTCGCCAAAGAGTTCCCGAAACCTCGGCAGGTCCTGCGGAGTGGATATGACAAGTATCTCCCTGATCCCGGCCAGCATAAGTATGGAGAGCGGATAATAGATCATGGGCTTGTCGTATATCGGCAGCAACTGTTTGCAGACGGATATTGTCACAGGATAAAGGCGGGTGCCGCTTCCGCCTGCGAGTATGATCCCCTTCATTTTGCGCGCCTCTCTTTGTATGGCAGCTCGTTTATTCAGTAGATATTATAATTCAAAGGGCTTTGTACTTGATAGTATGCGAAACCGGTTATCTATAGATTGTCCAATAGAAATGCAAATATTCCGTAAACAGACATCATGGGCGGCCGCATCGAAAGCCCGGCGCAGGCTGTTGAGTTGCGGGTTCAGTCGTAATGCCGGGCGCTTTCCCGTTGTCTGCGTTTATCCGGGCAACATTTATGATATGGCGTCTTCGCCCCTTTCGCCGGTCCTGATCCTTACGGCTTCCTCGACGGAGCTGACAAAGATCTTGCCGTCACCGACCTTGCCTGTGCGGGCTGAGCGCTGAATGGCGTCGATCACATCTCCGGCTATGGCGTCCCCGACCACTATCTCTATCTTAAGCTTCGGGATAAAGTCGACAACATATTCAGCCCCGCGGTAAAGCTCTGTGTGTCCCTTCTGCCTGCCGAAGCCTTTTGCCTCTGTTATGGTAATGCCCTGAACTCCCAGCGCATTAAGGGCGTCCTTTACCTCGTCGAGTCTGAACGGTTTGATAACAGCCTCGATCTTTTTCATTGCCACCTCCTGACCACATCGCCGTATCTTTCGAGCCTTTCATATTCCATCATGGCGGACATGGCGCTGCTTTTCGTATGAATACCGGCCTCCTCTACCGCGGCAATCGAATTCAGCCCCCCGACAACAACCATGCCGACCTTGTCGATTCCTGCAGGTATCTCAAGCAAGGGCCTGTTTGGACTGCCCATGATCATTATTCCGCCAAGCTTGTAACTCGAAAGTACGCGACCGACACGTTTTGCCTCGTCAAGACAGACCGCCGGTATCTCACGGTAACTTGCGAGTATCTTGCCGTCCCCGGTCTTCAGGGCGCCCGTGACATCCGTCATCTTGCTTCTGATAAATAACTCAAGGGGATCAAGGGACGAGCCCTCATAACTTATAAGGGAAAGGAAGCGCGCCGGCTCCCCGGACTTTATCTCGACAATACCGCCGAAACGTGATGTAACCGGTATGCCCGCCTTGAGCAACACCCCGTTTATCGTGATGCTGCATATCGTTCCGATAGCGGCCTTCCCTTCAGGCACAATATAGTCGCCGATCATCTCTCCGCTCCTGCCTATGATCACGCGATCGCTCATGACGAAGTTCGAGGCAAACAGCGGTTTCATTATGCGCATGGCCTCGCCGAGCCTTTCTTCCGCCATCTGCGATATATTAAGTATTACTGTCCCCGTCCCCTTTGCAGGGACAAAGTCGGTCTGAAAAGAGAGCGCGTCTATCCGGCTTATGACAAATCCTATACGTTCATGCACATTTGCCCTGGCGAGTTCATCGCGGCCGGCAGGGGTAATCAGCCTGCCCTCCTTGCCGAAGACCCTGGTGTATCCGCGTTCATCAAGTATGCGCAAATGATACCTTACCGTACGTTCCGTAAGGTCAACACCATATGCCTTTAGCTGCCTCGATATCTCGCGGGAGCCCACAATCTCGGTGTGGCGGTCAAGCACTCGCAATATCGCAAGAATAGTGTCATTCATAATCATTCCCCTTCAGGACCTTTGCAGTTTATTTAGTGTAGCAGAATCCGCAGGCCTTCCACCATGCCAGGAACATAACATAGGGAATGCCCGCGACCGCATCCCTTGCCGGCTATATTATAACGGCAATTGTTAGCCGTAATAATATCCGATATAACTTTATCAAGTCAAGCTTAATCAAGGCGCAATATCAGCATTGACAAAGGACTCCCATAATTCATATTATTATAACATTGGACGGCAAACGGTTACCGTCTATTAATGTTTGGGGCCAAAATGCGTATATTTCATGATATGGACTTCTGTTATTCTATAAAAAAGACGGGCAAAACATCTGAAGGGGAAGACAAATGTGCAGACTGGCTGCTATTACATCTGAAGATTTTTTCTCTCCGATAGAGAATATACTCGCCCTCGAGACGATGAAGGAAGGGCACGACGGATCGGGCCTCGGATTGACGCTGAAAGACCTCGGCGGAGAATTCAGGACCCTGAAGGAATATCCGATACTGTCGGGCATCTGCTCCAGGAGCGGGATAAATGTGCTCGATGACTACATGAATAATATGGGGTTCAAGCTCAAGCATGTCTGGACGCCCACGATCAAACCGGTCAAAGGCATAAAGCCGCGCGAGTACTATTTCGCAAGGGTTTACGATTACCCCGCTTCACACAAACATAAATCGCAGGAAGAGAAGGAAACCCTTCTCATGAACAGCCGCATAGCTCTGAGGAAGATTGGAGAGGCCGACCAGTCGATCTTTGTATTCTCCTTCTATCCTGATGTGATAACCCTGAAAGAAGTGGGCGATCCGCTCGCGGTAGGGGAATTTTTCGGCCTCGACAACGACGAACTGAAGGCACGGATATGTCTTGCCCAGGGGAGACAGAACACAAACTACGCCATATATCTTTACGCATGCCACCCTTTTTTCATCCAGGGCTGCTGCACAATGGCAAATGGAGAAAATACGGCCTTTCTCCCGATCAAACAGTTTCTGCTCAGCAGGGGTAATCCCGGATATATGGGATATAACAGCGACAGCGAGGTCCTTACCCACATCCTTCATTATACGACAAGACATCTGAACCTTCCGCTGAAATATTACAAGGACGTGATAACTCCGCTTTCCGCAGCGGAGATGGAGGGCAGACCGGATGCCGAGGCCCTGCGCCTGCTGAAGCAGTCCCTGAGACCGTTGTGCATTGACGGGCCCAATTGCGTTATCGGATTTACGCCGGACGGCTCATGCTTCATGGCCCAGGATTCCAAAAAACTGAGGCCCGGCGTCGTTGCCGGACATAAGGGAAAGTTTGCGCTGATGTCCGAAGAGTGCGGAGTCGACAAGGCGCTGCCCGACAGGGACAAGGCGGCGGATATTTACCCCATGAAGTATGATTTTGTGATTGTGGCTCCGCGCGCGCAGGAGGTAAAGGAAAGAGCTTCGGATTATATCCTGTATAAGACCGTTTCACCGCGCGCCCAGGAGGTAAAGGTATGGAACCAGCTGCAAGGTTAGACGGCAATCATAAGCTCTCCATAAAAGAGTTGCCGTATATAGTCCGTTGGCGCGATGACCGCTGCACCCGTTGCGGCAGATGCACTGCGGTCTGCCCTGTGAATGCCATTGGGCCTGCGGTGAAGGTAAAACGAGTCGTCAATTCCGAAGGCGGAGCGCCTGCCCCGACTGCTGCGCGACGGGTCGTGCATGTAATTGAGCAGGTAACGGACATTCAGCGGCATTGCGTGGGCTGCGCCGCCTGCGCGCTCGTATGCCCCAACAGCGCCATCGAACCGGAACTGAATCCGCAAAACAAGCTCCTCCATTACAGCAACAGGGGAGGAGACGCTTACAAGAGAGGCGGGCGGAAAAACGATCCTTCCCTGTCCGTCCTCGACAGGCTTAAATTCACGAGGATATCCATGCTCACAGATCCGGCCCTCGACGCAGGCAGGCATGAGTTCAGGGTGAGGACCCTTCTGGGCAGGCTGCTTTCGCCCGACAACCTGCCGCTTAATACGGTTGACGGGAAACTCGTTGTAGACAGGCGCGATATCTATATCCCGCCTGTCAGGGAGATATATCCCATCATGATCGGCAGTATGTCTATCGGGGCCCTCTCACCTCCCATGTGGGAAGGCCTCGCCATGGGCATCGCTCACCTCAATGAAGTCGAAGGACTGCCTGTTGTAATGTGCTCGGGCGAAGGAGGCATCCCGTCGAGGCTGCTGAGGTCGAGGTTCCTGAAATATTTCATCATACAGATCGCTTCAGGGTATTTCGGATGGGATGAAATCATACGCTCGCTGCCCCACATGGTCGAAGACCCGGCTGCCGTCGAGATCAAATACGGACAGGGCGCAAAGCCCGGAGACGGCGGGCTCCTGATGGCGCAAAAAGTAATGAAACTCATCGCGGAGATACGCGGCGTGCCGCAGCATATTGATCTGGCGTCGCCGCCGACGCACCAGACGCAATATTCGATTGAAGAGTCGGCGGCAAAGATGATCCAGTCCATGTCCATGGCCTGGGGCTTCAGGGTGCCTGTGTATCCGAAGATATCCGGCACGAATACGGCCCGCGCTGTGCTCAATAACCTGGCGAGGAATCCGTATGCGGCCGCATTGAGCATAGACGGCGAAGACGGCGGCACAGGAGCTGCGTATAATGTTTCCTTAGACAAGATGGGACACCCTATTGCGTCGAACATCAGGGACTGCTACCTTGATCTGGTGAAGCAGGGCAAGCACAATGAGCTGCCCCTGATAGCCGCCGGAGGCGTCGGTAAGAGAGGCAATCTTGCGGCCAATGCGGCGGCCCTCATAATGCTTGGGGCGTCGGCAGTGTCCGTCGGGAAATATATCATGCAGGCGACTGCCGACTGCTTCGGGGACGAAAACAACCGCTGTAACCTGTGCAACACGGGGAGATGCCCGAGAGGGATCACCACACAGGACCCCAAGCTTTACAGGAGGCTCGATCCGGACAGGGTCGCGGAACGCCTTGTCGATGTTTTCAGGGCCGCCGACTCGGAACTTAAAAAGATATTTGCGCCGATGGGAAGGTCGACGGAACTGCCTATCGGGATGTCGGACGCCTTGAGCATTGACGACAAGGCAATGGCCGAAAGGCTGGAGATCCATTATGCGTGCTAAAAATAAAGAAACCGCAGACCGGAAGGACGCGCTGAAAAAAATTGATGCGGCTGTGTCGTTCGCCATGCCGTTTGAGTTTGACGCTTCGACCAAAAAAGCGGTCATTTACGGGAGCGTAAATGACAGGCGCACTACCTCGCGGCTTATGGAAGAATGCGTCCACAGGGTTGTTGATGAAGGCGCGCGCGAAATCAGGATTACGGCCGACGGCCAGCACGGTATCGGAGGCCGCATATGGCCGCTCGGTGAAACTGTGACGATTACGGTCGAAGGCCCTGTCGGGCAGCGGGCAGGCAGCATGGGCATGGACGGCACGGAGATCGTCATAAAGGGAAGCGCCTCCGACGATGTGGGCTGGATAAACTGCGGGGCAAAGATTACCGTGCTCGGTGATGTCACCAACGGCGCGTTCAACGCAGCTGCGCAGGGAACACTTTATGTACAGGGAAGCGGAGGCGCGCGCTGCGATACCCTGACCAAACACAATCCCCGCTTCGAGCCGCCGCAGTCCTGGTACTTCAGGAACGTCGGCGACTCCTTTGCGGAATTCAAGGTCGGAGGCACGGCAGTGGTATGCGGAGTCGACCCCAGAGACCCCGAGAATGTCCTCGGCTATCGGCCCTGCGTAGGAATGGTCGGCGGCGCCGTTTATTTCAGGGGCAAAATAAGGGGATACAGCGAGAGAGACGTCAAACTGCTCGACCTGTCGCCCATAGACTGGGAATGGCTGACGCTTAACCTTAAACCCTACCTTGCGGCCATCGACCGTATGTCTTATTACGAAGAGCTGACGCGCTCTTCATCGGACTGGAAGAAACTGGTCCCCCACACTCAGGCCGACAAGGCGCAGTGGAAAAAGGCCCATACGCCCGACATAGCAGGATTCAGAAACAATGTATGGGAAAAGAGCGTAGGCGAAGGCGGGATATTCGGACCTTACCTCGACCACGACCTCACATTGCTGCCATATATCACAACCGGCAAGGACAGACGCAACAAACCCGTATGGTCGAACGAAAAGTTTCTGCCGCCCTGCGCATTCGCCTGCCCGACAAAGATACCAACCCACAAGCGCACTGCCCTTATACGTCAGGGAAGGCTCAGCGAGGCCCTCGAACTCGTGCTCCGATACAGTCCGCTGCCGGCAACGGTCTGCGGTGAGATATGCCCCAACCTCTGCATGCAGAACTGTTCCAGGGGCGTATTTGACAAACCGCTGGACATCAGCCGCATGGGAAGCCTTGCGCTCGAATTGCCGGCCCCGCAAAAGGCCGCTCCCACAGGGCACAAAGTCGCAATCATAGGCGGCGGTTCGGCCGGCATGAGCGCGGCGTGGCAGCTCGGACTAAAAGGCCACAGCGTGGATATCTATGAGGCGTCCGGCAAACTCGGCGGAAAGATAGAGATGATGATACCGCGTGAGAGGCTGCCGCACGAGATACTCGAAAAGGAGATCTCGCGGTTTGAAGAGATAGGCGTGAATGTGAAACTCAACACGCCTGTCGATAAAAAACTGTTCGGGGAAATATACGACAATAACGAGGTCGTGATCATAGCCTGCGGCGCGCACAAGCCGCGGAGGATACCCATACCCGGCGTCGAAAACATGATCACGGCCTATGATTTCCTGAGAGACATAAACAGCGAAGGGCATCCCGACCTTACCGGCAAAAAAGCGGTAATCATCGGAGCCGGGAATGTCGGCATGGACGCTGCGTCCGAGGCATACAACCACGGGGCATTGTCGGTGATCGCGGTGGACATTCAGAAACCCGCCGCCTTCGGCGTGGAGATGAAAAACGCCGAGGCAAAAGGCACGCGGATTCTATGGCCCCGGACAACTGAAAGATATTCCGCTGAAGAGAGAAAGCTGTATTTCACGGACGGGTCCGAACTCAACGCGGACATAGTGATCATGTCCGTAGGCGACGTCCCGGACCTCGGCTTCCTGCCGCCTTCAGTCAATACCGAAAAAGGCCGCCTGGTTATCGGAGAAGATTATCAGACTTCCGACGCAAAGGTATTCGCCATAGGAGACGCAACACAACCGGGGCTTGTTACCCATTCCATAGGCCAGGGACGAGTGGCGGGCGACATTATCCACGAAAGACTGACCCATTCCCCTCATCAACCCGAAACAGCGCAGGTTGTTCCCCCCGACAGGATCAGGCCCGAATATTATGAGGCATGCCCGGCTGATACTCCGGTCGAGAAACTCGGGGACGCCTGTCTATCATGCGGGAAATGCCGCGACTGCAAAATGTGCGAGGCGACCTGTTACCAGAGGGCCATCAGCAGGATTGAACACAAGGACGGATCGTACGAATATGTCGTGGATGAAAACAGGTGCATAGGCTGCGGCTTTTGCGCGGGCATCTGTCCCTGCGGCATATGGGAAATGGTCGAAAACATCTAAGAGCTGCCGCATAAAAGGCATGACTTCTCCGCAGTCTTCACCGGCTGAAAAGTTCCCGCCTGCGCGCTGAATTTTTACCATACCGACAACCTTTAACAAAAATTTACAAACATTGATTTTCCCTGATAAACTGATTCACAATAACCGGCAAACGCATTTTGCAAGAATGCAAAAAACAGGCAGACGGGGGGAAGCGTTTTATGCAAAACAGGACTATCATAATTGGGGCTGTTGCACTGACGGCAGCGCTTATTGGAGGCGGACTGGCCTATTCGCAATGGCAGAAATCCGAGCAGAAACCTCAGCCGGCACCTGCTTCACAGACAGCCCAACAGGTCACGCCTGCGCCTGATTCACAGCAGGCGACAAATGTCCCTGACGGACGGGTAGTCGTTGCGCAGCAGACAGGCGCAATGAATACGGCAACTCCGGAAGGCGCGCCGCTGCCTGCTGAGGAATATATCCCCGAGGGGGACCCGACACCGCCGCCGCCGCTTGCAATGCAGGAGCCTGAAATGGTGGTCGTGCCGAGCGGAAATGCGCAGGTATATATGGTGCCGAATACAGTCGGCGTTTATTTCTATAACGGGTTCTGGTGGAGACACCACCATGGGGTATGGTTCAGGTCCAATATCTACAATGGCGACTGGGTGTATGTCAGGCCGCGTTATGTCCCGAGATATGTTGTGGATATCCCGCCCGCATATGCGCTTTATCTGCCGGGGACTTATCACAGGATCCATTATAATGAATTCCACAGCCATTGGCGCGCCTGGGACCGTGAACGATACTGGCACAGAGAGAGATGGTTCCAGGATGAAAGAAGGGCTGATATAAGAAGAGACAGATTTCGCCTGGCAAATGAGAGGATGAGTCATGACCGCCGGATAAGAGAAGAGCGGGTCAGAGCCCATCAACCAATAAGCGGCAATAATTTGAAGACGCAGCAGAACCAGCCGCAAACCAGGCAGCTACAGACCAAACAGGTCCAGCAGAAGCAGCCGCAAACCAGGCAGCTGCAGACCAAGCAGGTCCAGCAGAAGCAGCCGCAAACCAGGCAGCTGCAGACCAAGCAGGTTCAGCAGAACAAGCCTCAAACCAGACAGCTGCAGACCAAACAGGTCCAGCAGAAGCAGCCGCAAACCAGGCAGCTGCAGACCAAACAGGTCCAGCAGAACAAGCCTCAAACCAGGCAGCTACAGCCCAAGCAGGCCCAGCAGAACAAGCCTCAACAGACAAAACAAAAGCCGGCAGGCAAGAAAAAAGACGACCAGCCTGTTAAATAGCTGTAATATCTTCAGACAGGTAAGAGGTGGGGAGGATAAGCTTTCTCCCCCCTCTTTTACCTGATTTCGACCGGATACCGGCCCTCAGGTCGCTCTTATTAATATTCAGACTATCTCACTGTTTTCCCTAATATTTGCCTCCGGCCCATTCAGTGTTCAAAAGATATTCGGACCACCGGGTTTATGTTTTTATTCCGTGTCTGCGCCAAAACCATTTTGACATTTAAATGCTAATAGGTTAAACTTAAAAACTGATGGGTTATAGGTACAAATATGTGATTATTCCGGTACTGCTTCTGCTTTTTGCGGCGTTTTCGCCGGCATATGCTGATGAAAACTTTACGCTTGCAGAAGGCGATGTGCTCAAAATTACTGTTTACGACAATCCGGACCTGACCACGATTGAGCGCATAAGCAGCGCAGGGACCATGAATTTCCCGCTTATAGGGGAAGTCAAACTTGCGGGACTGACTATTTCGCAGGCAACCAAAAAGATTGCGAATCTGCTTTCCGACGGCTTTATCAATTCGCCCCAGGTCAATATATTCGTTCAGGAATACAGGGGGTCAAAGGTATTTGTTACAGGAGAGGTAAAAAAAGCCGACGGATACAAATATGAACCCGGTATCACCGTTCTTCGGGCAATAACAATGGCCGGAGGATTCAGCGACAAGGCGTCCACCGGACGAGTCAAGATCATCCGCAAGGTGAACAATAAAGAACAGGTCCATGAACGGGTCAAGATGGACGAACCCGTCATGCCCGGTGACGTTATCGTAGTGCCGGAGAGTTTCTTCTAACCCGAATAAGCCGACAAGGACAGGACACAACATGGACATTAAAGAACTGCATCTGACCGACTACATCAAGATCCTGAAAAAACGCAGGCGTTTCATATTCACCGTTTTTATAATCGTATCCGTCATAGGGCTTGTCGCCACGCTTGCCACAACGCAGATTTACAGGGCGACCGTCAGCATTCTTATAGAAAAAAATGAGCGCGGCAGCTCTCTTTCGCCGAGCAATAGCGGCTATGCGTCTTATGATCCGGACTTTTACGAAACACAGTACCAGCTCATCAAAAGCACGGCCGTCGCCAGAAAGGTCGTGGACCTGCTTGCCAATGATCCAACCTTCAATAAATATTACGGCGCGAGCCTGAAATCCGAAGCAGGCACAAAAGAGGCAAATTACGATAACGTCGCAAAAGGCATCCGCGGCGGAATTATTGTAACACCCTTAAAGAACACAAAGATTGTCGATGTCAGCTATATGTCCGAATCCGCCGAGTTGGCCGAGATTGTAACGAACAATATTGCGAAGGCTTATATTGAGATGCTGCTCGATCTGAGCATGAGTTCCACTCAATATACACTGCAGTGGATGTCGAAAAAGGCCGAGGAAGAAAAAGAAAAACTCGAAAAGTCCGAAAGGACGCTCCAGCAGTACATGAAGGGCCAGAATTTCGTCGCGATAGAGGACAAGGTGGCTGTGGTGCCGCAGAAACTCTCCGAGATCAACAGCCAGCTTATCAAGGCGGAAGCAAAAAGGAAAGAGGCGGAGTCACTGTATAACAAGGTCAGGGATATCCCTTCCCCGGCCGCTGCCGAGTCTGTTTCCGCAGTGGCCTCCGACATGACCGTGCAGTCACTCAGGCAGCAGATATTGAAGGCGGAACAGCATGGCATGGAGCTTTCGCAGAAATACGGGGCCAGACATCCGGCCATGCAGCGCGCGAACGAAGACATAAAGGGGCTGAAGGCAAAGCGTGACCAGGAGATCAAAAGGGTAATCCAGACGATCAAGAACGAGTACGATATCGCCAGGTCTACCGAGGGCAGTTTGCGAAGCCTGCTTTCCGCAACGAACGCCGAGGTCCTGAATGTCAACGACAAACTGATCGAGTACAAGGTGCTTAACAGGGATGTCGAAACCAACAGGCAGCTTTACGACTCGCTGATCAAAAAGATCAAGGAGCAGAGTGTTATTGAACAGGTGCGCAGCGCAAATGTGCTGCTGGTCGAGAAGGCCGAAAAACCCACTTCTCCCGTGTCCCCAAGGCCTGTCCGCAATCTGCTGATAACGCTGATTCTGGGCCTGGCAGGCGGCATAGGCATGGCGTTCTTTGTCGAATACCTTGACCAGACCATCAAGAACCCCGAAGAGGCAGAGGCAAAGCTCGGCTTGTCGGTGCTCGGGATGATACCTCTTATCGATACTCCCGAGTATCCAATAGAAAAGCTGGTCGAAAAAGAGCCGCTTTCTCCTTTCACCGAAAACTACAAGGCCATAAGGACCGCCCTGCTGCTGTCCGCCGCAGACCAGCCTCCAAAGAGACTGCTTGTCACAAGCGCGCAGCCGGGCGAGGGCAAGACCGTTACCGCAATAAACCTCGCTACAGCCATCGCCCAGTCTGAATACAAGGTGCTGCTTATAGACGCCGACCTCAGGAAGCCGCGCGTTTACAAAGCCCTCGGCCTGCATAACACGAAGGGGTTGAGCACTTATCTGGCGGGCGCGTCGGACATGAACATAATACAGCCCGGACATGTGAGCAACCTGAGCGTCATTCCTTCCGGGCCGGTGCCTCCGAACCCCTCTGAACTGCTGAGTTCCAACAGGCTGAACTTTATGATAAGGGCCCTTTCAGAGGAATATGACATAATCATATTCGACAGCGCTCCGCTGCTGTCCGTCACGGACGCGCTTATCCTCAGCAAGGCCCTCGACGGCACTATAATCGTAGCCAAGGCAGGCAAAACGGGCTATGACGAGGTCAAGAGGGCCATCAAGGGCCTGCGCGACCTCAACTCCAATATCCTCGGCGTGGTCATCAATGCCTTTGACACCAAGAAGAACGAATATTATTACAAGTACTATAACTACTATTCGGACGAGAAAAAGTCGCATTCCGGGAACAAGAAAGCCTAAGGCAGTATGATCGATATACATTGTCACATCCTCCCGGGGATTGATGACGGCCCGTCGGACATGGCTGAGTCGATAGAGATGGCCCGCATAGCCGCCGGCGACGGGATAACCACAATAGTTGCGACCCCACATCTCAGGGACGGCGCAGATATGGCTGATATCATCGCCTCGGGCGCAGCCGATCTGAACAGATATCTTGATGAACTCGCCATACCTGTAAAGATATTGCTCGGCGCGGACATCAACGTAATGCTGTCCATCCCGTCGCTGAAGGACTATACGATAAACGGGACCAGATATCTCCTGTACGAATTCCCGCACACCCACATGCCCGGCAACGCAGGCGTGATCATTTTTAATGCCATGAGCGTCGGACTGCATCCGATCATTACGCATCCCGAAAGAAACCCCTCGGTAATAAAAGACCCGAACATTATCATTGATTTGAGAGAAACAGGCCCCCTGGTGCAGATTACTGCGGGTTCGCTCACAGGATATTTCGGGCCGGGGTCGAAAGAATGCGCCCTCTATCTGCTGAAAAAAGGCGCGGTAGACATCATAGCCACCGACGCTCATTCCTGCGAAGGCAGACGTCCCGTTCTTTCGGAAGGCCTGCATGTCGCAGAAAAGATATTGGGCCGGAAAAAGGCGGCGCTCCTTGTGCAGGCAAATCCGCTGGCCGTTATCGAAGGCCGCAGGATCCGGGGCTAACCCCGGGGTTACAGATTCCTCTCTGCATACTTGGCGAGCATCTCATGTATTTTTACGGAAGGCGGGACCTTGAAATACCCGTCAATCACCGCATGCGCAACCTCATGGCCGAATATGCGGTTGTTTGCGTCATCAACGGACAAATAAACGGTTTTTTCACCCGGAGAATAAAATGATATGAAATTGACATCCCTGCCGTATTTGGAACGATAAACCCGCCTGACCTCACTTGCCGACGACAGTAGCACTATCCTGAATCTGAAATTCCTGACATACATTTCGAGGACCATCATTACACGCTCAACAACGGCATCCACCTTGTTTTTTGCCTCGTCATGCATGGTGACGCCTCCTCCGCCTATACTGACACCGCTGTTGAACTCCCTGAGCTGGCTTTCATTGCTGTAAACAATCGCGGCATAGCGCGACTCCAGAGCTCCGGCCTGCAAATCGGAGGCAAGCAGCAGGATGCCGCATATTACCGCAATATAAACAAGCGAAATTGGACGCATACCCGCCTATGGTTTCTTTATAGTGTATTCGTCGAGTGTCTTTCTCAGCTTTTCGTTCAGCAACTTTGTCTCATCAAGAATCGAACGGGCCTGTTCCTGCATATCGGGACCATAATCCATAGCCCTCTTCAGATTTATGTCGATTGCGTCCGACACCTCTCTCATGGAGCCGATCCTGCCGGCAAGTTCATTCTTGAACCCGTTCAGGGCGGCAGCCAGTTCCTTGCCGTCGTCGGACTTTCTGAGCGTCACATCGAACGCCAGATTTCCGCCCGACATCTCCTGAACAGACCTCTCAAGCCTGTATATGGGCCCTGCAAAACGATGGGTCAGAAACATGGCGATTATAACGCCTGCGATCCCGCCCAGGAGAATGATGATCCAGTTTGCCTTCAGAAGCTCGGCAAAAAGTATCAGGGGCGTCTTGCCGATTGTAAGGTTATTGTCCTTATAGACAATGGTGAACGAATCGGCCGAAAGCATGCTGAATATCGACGCATACAGGACACTGGTGAATATGATAAATATAAAGAAGCTGAATATGTACTTGCCCTGCATCTCCTTCTTGATAAAAAAGTTGCGCCTCTTGTATTTCTTGTCCATGACTATCCCCCGTTGCCGGCGCTTTTATGTATGGTGATCTTCGCCTTTTTTCTCATGCCGTCGATCCATTCGGCAATCATCCGCTCGCGTTTGTCTTCAGAGATCAGCTTTTTAACAGCATCCTTCGTAAGCCCCTGACGCTTGTCCCCGCCGGGCTGAACATCTTCAAGGGTTACTATTATGTAATCATTGCCGGACAGGAAGGGAGGACTCTTTTCTCCCTTACGAAGAGAGAACACCATATTCTTCATCTTGCCGGACAGATCTGCAAAAGAAATATCCAGCTTTTCCTGATGATTTTTGCCCTGTTCAAGGTTTTCCAGGCTTTCGGCCCTGGCAACAATCAGGCTGAATTTCTTGTCCATCATGGAATAATATCGGTCAATCTCTTCATCACTGACGGTAATGTTCAAAGATGCGAATTTCCTCTCCATAAGGGTCTTTACCAGCGACTGCTCATAAAAATTCTGGATCGACTTTCTGAACTGCTCTTCCCTGTCGATACCGGACCTCCGCGCCTCCTGTATCATCAGCTCTTTCGTGATGATGGAGTCGATAAAATCCGGCCTCAACTCGTCATGCGCCTGCTTTATCCCGGCAAGCTCCTCAACCGTGATCACCCTGTCGTTGATGACTATGGCCGGATTCTCCGGGGAGGCAGGCCTGTCGGCTATAAACTGGATGATTATCAGGGCAAGAGCCCCGACAATCACCGTTGCAATGTAATAGATATATTTCATAAATGACCTCCGCTGTGAAAAATGATAATATTTACTGTCTGCAGCGTCGTATTAACGCTCCACTCCGAAATACATCACTAATATGTCCTTATTGAATTGTATCATAAAACGCTGCAGATCAAAAAAATATGGAAAAACAGAGTTTCCCTGGTCTGGAAAGGATTATCCACCTGATTAGGCGAGGCGGGATGCGGCTCTCTATGATGCCCCTCGCATTCCAGTGACACGGGGGTAAAGGGCTTCCGCCCTATTGGTTCATCCGGCGCAAAAGGGCATCCCGCATTATACTGTCGGGAGGGCATATGCCGGTCCATATCTCAAACGCTATTACCCCCTGCCAGAGCAGCATGCCTATCCCGTTCATCGTCCTGCAGCCGGCTGCCGCCGCTGTCCTCAGGAGAGGCGTTTCTTTGTAAATAAGGTCGCATACGGCCTGACGTTTTGCGACAAGCGGAATTTTCACCGGCAGGAGATCACCAGGGCTAAGTCCTAGGGGAGTGGCGTTAATGATGATATCCATGCCCTGCGCAAATGCGCGATTTCTCATGTCCGCAGCCCTCGCCTGCGTCGCATTATTGCGAACAGACTTAAGATGCTTTACAAGCGACTCCGCCTTTGCAGAATCAATATCAAAAACAAAGACCTCTGCCGCCTCTTTACAGAGATGGAATCCTATAGCCCTCGCAGCCCCTCCGGCTCCCACTATCAGGACCTTTTTGTCCCTTGGGACAATAGAGGCCTCCTGCAGGGAACGCATGAACCCCCTGCCGTCCGTGTTGTATCCGGTGAGCCAGCCGTCATCATTTCTTATGGTGTTCACCGCGCCGATAAACGCCGCCTCTTCGTTGATATCATCGAGATACGCCATGACCCTTTCCTTGTGCGGCACGGTCACATTCACGCCGCGCAGGGAAAGTGCCCTTATTCCGGCAACCGCTTCCATGAGATGGTCGGGATGGACATGGAACGGAACATAGCAATAGTCGAGCCCGAGATAATCAAAAGCGGCATTATGCATTGCAGGCGAAAGGGTATGCTCAACAGGGTGTCCGAACAAACCGACAATATTCGTCTTTCCCGTAATCTCCATTATCTCGCTCCTTTTCGGAATCCATTGTTCAGCATCTGATCATACCACTAAGCCGCGTCTGAAACAAGGCGCCCAGCGTTTCAGGCGGACACCTTCATTATGGCTTCGACTATGCCGGACGGAGTCGATTCGATTATTATTGCCCTGACACCCAGAATGGCTTCGACATCCTGCCGCGAAACATTATCAAGAAAAAGCTCGTCGCCCTCTTTCATCACTATATCGGGGATCAGGAGTATATCGTCCTTCTGCAGCTCTCCGGACAATGCCTTCAACACGTCCCTGCCTGTGAGAAGGCCCGTCACCGTGACGCTGCTGCCGAAATAATGATTGATGATTTCGTAACCCCTGAAATCAAAACCCTTCTTCCTCAACCTCTCGCCGAATCCCGACAGAAACGGGAAAAATGAGGAGCCGCAGAAGGTCACGATCCCGACCTTTTTCATCTTCTCAGGGGGCTTCAGCTTGAGCTTGCGGGCCTGCGCAAGGAACTGCGGCACAAGGCCTACACCGTTCTCGATCTGTGAAAGCTCGTCATAATCCTTGAGCGGCGGCAACTCCATGCCGGCCTTGATATACAGTTCATCAGCCGCAAAAACAAGATGCTCGCCATGCCTTCTTGAAAAACGCGTCTGGAAGCCGCCGATTATCTTTACGGCCTCTTTCGCCTCTTCGGGACCGACGGGTCTCAGCTCTTTTTTTCTGTGCGCGGTCAGTCCTACAGGCACAACGGCTATGGACTGCACGTAAGGATAGAACCTGTAAAGCTCATTGATAGTGCGGGTCAGCTCCCTGCCGTCGTTATATCCGGGGCAAAGGACGATCTGGGTATGCATTTTTATCCTGTGCGAAGCAAAAAACTTCAGGTCCTTGAGAATATCGGGAGCATCCGGCCTGCCGAGCATGGTGTTTCTGATATCGGTGTTTGTGGAGTGTACTGAGATATAAAGCGGACTGAGCCTCTGTTCCACCACCCTCATCCTTTCTTCCATGGACATGCAGGTAAGCGTTATATAGTTTCCGTAAAGAAAAGACATGCGGTAGTCTTCATCCCTCAGATAAAGGCTTTTCCTCAGACCTCCGGGGAGTTGGCGGACAAAGCAGAATATGCACCTGTTTCTGCATTTCCTGACCGCGAAAGGCTTGAGGACAATGCCGAGGTCCGCTGAAGCCCCTTCATTATTCAGGCCGACATCCATCAGTTTGGCCCCGCGCGCCAACTTCAGTTTGACCTCGGGGGCCGCAGAATAAAACATCAGATCTATGGTGTCCCTTACCTTATGGCCGTTTATAGACAGCAGTCTGTCGCAGGGCATAATCCCCGCAACAGCCGCAGCGCTGCCCGGCAAGACCTCTTCTATACAGACGCCGTTAATTGCCATTCCGGTTCAGGCCGCGATAGATATACTGGACCCCGGAAAAGACGGTCAGCGCAGCCACAATCCATTCGGCAAAATCGGGCGCACGGTCGGCCAGTCCCGGCAGGTTGACGGCCAGCAAAACATACGAAATAAGAACCATCTGGGAAGCTATGGCTGTCTTCCCCGTCATGGACGTAGCGACGCTGAGGTCCTTGAAGGTAAGGCTCATCAGCAGCCAGCCCATCATTATGATGAGGTCGCGGCTGATTACGCAGATGGCCAGCCACAAAGAAATCCATCCATATACTGAAAAGAGTATAAAGGAAGTGAGCAGGAGGGCCTTGTCCGCAAGCGGATCGAGAAACGCCCCGAGTTTGGTCTTCTGCCCGGTGCGCCTCGCCACCTGCCCGTCGAGCATGTCCGAAAGACCTGCGACAACAAAGATGATCAGAGCGTATTCATAGTTCTGATACAGGAGCGCGGTCACAAATGCCGGAACCAGTACGATCCTGGCAATGGTGATCATGTTGGGGATATTGCGCGCCTGGGACAACAGCTTTTTCATGGTATATTGAAAGGCATGGTGTCGAAATTGCAGTCCAGTCCTATCTTCCTGTAGCATGTAACGGGCCGGGCCGGAGCCCCTTTTATATAATCCGAGCCAATATTGGCGATAAGCAGCCGCGCATGACATTCCTCAAGCCTGAACTTGTGACTGACTGCTCCGGCCAGGGCCTCCTGCAGCAACTTCTCTGCAGCCTGCCGCTTCCCGAGCATCCATGCGACTTCGCCGGCCGCGAGGTCGCAATAGATTATGCCCCTCGGGTCCCGGGTCTTTCTGAAATTCCTGCGCGCCTCGGCTATATGTTTCTTTGCGCCTGCATAATCCTCTTTCATCTTGCATAAGGTTGCGAGGCTCCATATCGTGTAGGAGTAGCTGACTATATCGCCTATTACGGCGTATAATCGGGTCGCCTTTCTGAAATGGCCGAGGGCCCCGGCAAAATCGCCTTTAAGGCGATGCGCGTTGCCTATGCCGCAATGAGTATACGCAATGCCGAAGGTATCGCGCATGGCCCTGAACATCCCGTTGGCCCTGAGATAATAAGCGAGCGACTCGTCGGTCTTGCCTGCCACGCGAT
>JGI20214J51088_10000336_pt1 | contig 33813 bp, 23 predicted proteins | sample WetSurMetagenome_FD_51088 | JGI IMG/M metagenome (IMG submission 51088) | reverse complement strand
ATATATCTCGACCATTTTAAACCTGTATATCTGATCTTCGACCAGTTTGAGGAACTTTTTATTTTTGGTTCAGCAGAAGAGAAATCAGGCTTCATAAAACTTATTAAGGAAGTTGTCGATTCTAAAGTTCAGTGCCGAGTGATCTTTGTTATAAGGGAAGAGTTTCTTGCAGGAATAACGGAGTTTGAAAATGATCTTCCTGAGATCTTTACCAACCGTTTCAGGGTTGAAAAGATGAAACGGGCAAATGCGATCCAGTCTATTGAAGGTCCTTGTAAGGTCTTTAGCATTGAAACAGAACCAGGATTCTCTGAAGAACTCATTGATAAGCTGTGTCAGGCGGGAAATGAGATAGAGCTTACTTTTTTACAGATCTACCTTGACAGAATATTCAGTATTGCAGTCTCTGAAAAGGTTGAGGCAGACAATTTGACTTTTTCAAAAGAGTTATTGACGAAGGCAGGTAGTGTATCCGACCTGCTTGGGCAATTTCTTGAGGAGCAGATAGGAGAGATGGAGGATCCGAATACTGCTACTTCTGTTTTAAAGTCTTTTGTGTCAATTCAGGGTACCAAAAAGCAGATGACTGAATCAGATATTTCTGATTCTATTGGCGCGTTCGGAAAGGTTTTAAATGAACAGGAATTGATAAGATACCTTGAGAAATTTGTGGACCTGCGGATATTAAGGGAAAGGGATGAGTCGGGCCATTATGAACTCAGGCATGATGCACTCGCTGCAAAGATCTTTGAGAAATTTACGCTTATTGAGAAAGAGCTTCTGGAAGTAAGGCTGTTTGTTGAAAATGCTTACCAGGCATTTAATACAAGGAAGATATTTCTTAACCGTGATGATCTGGAATATCTTTCGACTTATGAAAAAAGACTTTTCCTGCCAGCTGAGCTTAACACATTCATCAGGTATAGTAAGGATCAGCTTCAATCGCAACAGAGAGCACTGAGACGGCTAACAAGTATTGTGGCATGTGTCTTCCTTGTAATTGTTGCGGCCGGAGTTCAGGTTTATCTTAATAAAAAAGGTTTTGCACAAACAAAAGAATTAACAACACTTGCTCTGCTTCAGGAAAAAGCGGATCCGCTGGCAAGCATCAAAACAGCATTCCAGGTTCGGGAGAAAGATTCGTCTTCAACAATAATTGATGGCATAATTCTAAGCAGCTTCTATAAACTGATTGATCAAAGCGCGACGGCCAGGGATACATCACTACCTGGGGTATTATTGCCTGTGACTTTAAAAATAAAAGGATCTGTTCTTGATTGCAGAATGAATAAAGATAGCAGCCATCTGTTTGGCTGGACAGATAAAAGGGAGGTATTCATTTATGATTTAAACAATTCGATTCTAAAATCAACTATTGTTGGAGATGAGATTGTGATGGTTGAGATGTCGCCAGATGCAAAATATTTTGCTGTAGTCTATAAAAACAGCATGGCTGATGTCTTTCTTGTCAGTGGAAAAAAATTGTTCTCTTTTGAAACAACAGTTAATCATTTGATGAACAACCGTTTGGTGCGTTTTTTCCCTTCAGGTAAATATTTTATGGCTGCAGTAAAAGATAGTGGAGCGGTTATTTATGATACATCCGGTTCATCTCTTTTTAAACTGAAAGGGCATACGGGCCGTGTCAATTCTCTGGATATTTCACCCGATGGTCGTTTTGTTGCAACTGCTTCATGCGACAAATCTGTTCTGATCTGGAACTTCAATCATAAGAACCATCAGTTCAGTCCCTATGACACATTAATAAGATATAAAAGTAAGGTAAGTTCATATATGCAACCGGATAGTATAATCGGACCAAATGATACCATATGGTCGTGCGAATTCAACAGGACCGGGAAATATATTCTGACAGCTTCTGCTGACAGCATGTTGAATATATGGAATTTGGATGGGTATCTTATGAATGAAGCTTATGTATTTGGTACTAATTCACCTGAGGGAGTTCAGTGGTACTGGCCTTTGTTCGGGAGAATATCTAAGATGAACATAGGACTGGATAAATCTGAAATTAAAAACAACATATTAAAGATTTTTTATCAAAAGATATTTGATGCAAAATTTGTAGCGGGGGAGAAAGCCATAAAAGCATCAAATTATTCCTATGATGATATCTCACGGGAAAATGCTTCCGGAATATTTCGTATTCCTGTTTTTTATTTTGATGGATTTACGAGAAACACTGAGGATGAGCCGGCTTCAGTAAATCCATTTGTATCAATAGCACAACATCAGACAGAAATTGAACGCTCATCGTTTGTTAGTATGATTGAAACTTCACCTGACAGAAAGCTATTTGCAGCTGTGACAAATCAAAGAAACACAATATTGCTGGTAGCTATGGATGGATATATGCTGGCTAAAATACCCGGGTCATTTCCATTATTTTCAAGCGATGGGAAATATCTTTACCTTATAAAAGAAAATACAATAAGAAGAGTGCCTGTTAATCTGAAAATAATAAAAAATCTGATTAAAAGTGCTATGTTTTCAGGTGGTACGGAAGGAGGGGAAGATATTTGGAAAGTTCTTTGACTTAATCAGGTTCAAGTCCGTTTTTATTCTTTAACACATAATCATACATATAAAATTTAGTAGTCGTTTTTTTCCCTGTATTAATAATTTTTTTAAACGAAGCAGGGGAAACAAAACTTATTGAAAATATAATAAAGAAAAAGAACCAGGCGATCATAACCTTGCTGATAATACGTTTGTGCAAACGACTCCATTGAATGTAATTTGAAAAAGGAAGTGAAAACAATACTATAAGGGTAAGTATAAAAGCCGGTACAAAATATATGAACTCAAGAACTTCTATTTTTTCTGATTGCATCTTTGCTATAAATACAATACTCCCATAAGCAATCAGGAGACAAGCAATGAATGATACAGTTTTCAGGTAGGAATTCTTTCCTGTCTGGAAGAGGCAGCGGAACCCGAACAGCAACATTCCGCATCCGGTAATTATATTGAGAAAGATAAACAGGACAACGTCAAAATCAGGCAATTTGCTTTCAAGGAAAGAAATTTTGAGAAATACAAAACTCGTGATAATAAACACAAGGAGGATCAGTACAAATTTAACTTCTCCTGCTTCTCTCAGTATAAATACATTGATGATTCCTAAGAGCATGAATTCACTCACAACAATAATGGTGAATAGAACTATAATGTCAGAATGAATAAAATCAATAGTAAGATATTGAAGAAAAATGAATACCGGGAGCAAATATGTGGAAATTTCTGATGTACGTAAGAACCATTTTTGATCTTTAAATTTAATTGTCAGAAGCACAGACAGAATGATTCCCGAAACAAGGATAAGTATAAAACTAATAGAAATAGCAAGAGTAGTGGCGTTGAAAACGTTTGTCATGTATAACATAATAGCTCCTGCTGATAAAATGAAAGTAATTAAAGTACCCCACATCAGACTTTTTTTCCAACGCTCACTCATAAATACTCGATTAACATCTAATGGTTACTAAGTTACAAAACTATTTCCAGACTTAATTATCCAAACGTTTTAAAAATGACTTCATTAAAATCGTACCTGTACTGAAGTTTATCTTATATTTAATAATTAGCAAATAATTATTAAATTTGTTAAAGGTGATGGAGTTCACCTCAAACCGCCTTTGTCGCTGATAACTCCTACTAAAATTTTTTATTAACAGGAGATCTTTATGAAAAGCGAATCACCACCTCTTTACAAACGTAGACAAAAACTGTTATCAGGCTATTTTCTTTTAAAAACAGATAAGATAAAGTATTAATATTTTTAAATTACTCATTATGGAAATTATTGATGTACAAGCATTGGAAATTCTTGACTCCCGTGGAAATCCCACGGTAGAAGTCGGTTTGATTCTCGAAGATGGTACCGAAGCCAGGGCAGCAGTACCAAGCGGTGCCTCAACAGGTGAACGGGAAGCATGTGAACTACGTGACGGTGACAAGAAACGTTACCTAGGAAGAGGTGTTTTGAAAGCAGTTGAAAACGTTAATAAAACTATCGCTAAGGAGATTATTGGTAAATCTTATCTAAGCCAGCGGGAACTTGACTATTCTATGATTAGTCTGGATGGTACGCCGAACAAGTCGAAGCTTGGTGCAAATGCAATTCTTGGTGTTTCAATGGCATATGCTCGTGCAGAAGCTCTTAGTGCAGGCATTCCACTTTATCAATACCTGGGTGGCAGTAATGCACATCTGCTTCCTGTTCCATGTCTGAATATTATTAATGGGGGTAAACATGCTGATAATAATGTTGATTTTCAGGAGTTCATGATTGCTCCGCATGGTGCTAAAACCTTTACTGAAGCGATCCGCATGGGCGTTGAAGTATTTCACAATCTTAAGTCTGTGCTTAAAGCAAAAGGTTATAGTACAGGCGTTGGTGACGAGGGTGGATTTGCTCCTGATCTTAAATCAAATGATGAAGCTGTGGAAGTAATTCTTGAAGCGATCGGGAAGGCCGGTTACAAAGCAGGTGAAGAAGTCAGCATTTGCCTTGACCCTGCGGCCAGTGAACTTTGGGAAGATGGGAAATACAAATTATTTAAAAGCACCGGAAAATTCCTGACAAGTGATGAGATGGTTAAACTCTGGGAAAGCTGGGTGAATCAATATCCTATTGTATTAATTGAAGATGGTATGGCAGAAAATGACTGGACAGGCTGGCATAACATGACCCAAACACTTGGGAAGAAAATTGAAATTGTAGGCGATGATCTGTTCTGTACCAATAAAGCAATACTCACTGAAGGGATCCAGAAGGGTGTAGCAAATGCGGTACTCATTAAATTAAACCAGATAGGTACTGTTACCGAAACACTCGAAACTATTGAACTGGCATATAAGAATTCATATAATTGCTTTGTATCACACCGCAGTGGTGAAACTGTTGATAGTTTCATTGCTGATCTGACAGTAGCGGTTAATGCCGGTCACCTTAAAACAGGTAGCGGATGCAGAGGAGAGCGTGTTGAAAAATTCAATCAGCTGATGAGAATTGAGCATGCATTAGGCAGTGCTTCCAGATTTGCNGGGAAGAAGGCATTTAAAAATGCTTAGAATTTTCATTTGTTTCACATTTACCGGGGTGCAGCACAGATGTATTTACTAAAATCTGTGCTACATACCAGGTAAGTCGATACTCCTGTTTTTTGTGGATAGCGTCCATTGTCTTTGTGCGCTAAAGCTTTAAAGGAGACACAAGCCCTGAGAAGTGAACAAATTAATAGAAGAATGTAAATAATAATATATCTCAGTTTAATAAGAAAAACCCGCCTTCTCCGCCAGTTGGCGGATTCGGCGGGTTAAGGTGGAGCTGGGTGGACGAAAATCGAACTTTTTTGAACAGGATTTATTCAACCTAATAAATCTTAAATGATCCCTCATTCAAAGGTTTGATGTTTTTTCTACTTTCTTTTTGAGAACTTACTCCGTTCGGTAATTCCTACTCGAAGGGATTATTAAATATGGGAATAAATAAGAATTCACTTAACCAAAGCTTTGCCACCAATCCCCGGACTATTCATTCTTACAAAACAATAAAATCATATTCTCGAATGGTTTTCTCTGGCTTTGGTGAAGAAAGAGGGAATGTAACCCATTTTTCAACATATTTATAATGAAATACCCTGCAATTGGCTAATAATTTAATAATAATTGAACTTTTCATATGAGATTATTTTGGTTCAGGGGTATTACAAATAACAAATTGAAATTAGCAGTAAAGCATATTAAGTCTTTATACAAATTGTATTCAGATCATGTAGTAAAAATTTAATTAGATAATATCATCTGAGTTTAAATGATTGTTTAGTCGTTAGTTAATAGTTAGCAAGTTGTGCTGACAGGTATTCACAGATTATAAGTAATTACAAACTGCAGAACCTGTCAGCTTTTTTTAGAAATGCCAATTTGAGATGTGATCCTGAAATTTTTGTCAGGTACTCTTATGTTTAAATGGCAATTGGTCCCAAAAATGAAATGTACGAAAGAGCTGTACTTCGAAAATGTTTTAAACAAATTGAGAATCATACTATTATGAAAAATGTAGTTATTGCAGTTTTTTTATTAGTTTTTTCAACAGGTCTTACCCTGAGTCAAACTAAACATCAACTTTCGTCTGAACAGAAATCCTGGTTATCAAAAGCAAATCGTCATGAAAAAAATGGATGGATATATCTTCACATTGAAGGTCCGGCAAAAGAACGGGGATTCCAGCATGGATATCTTACTNGCAAATGAAATAAAGGAATCAATAAGAGTACTGAGTGAAGTCTGGCATTATCAAAGTGCCCTGGATTGGCAGTGGCTCGTACGGAAGGCAGGCATTATGTTCACTCCTGAGATTGACAGCGAAAATCTTGCGGAAATTGAGGGGATTGTAGAAGGAATGAAAGCAGCTGAGGTTTCAACGAGTCTCGATGAAATGGTGGCATACAATGGATACATGGAACTCATGTGGTATTGGTGGCCCACTGTAAAAGATACAATCTCACCAAATTCTCCTGATCCAAAAAAGCAATCCTGCAGTTCGTTCATAGCAACGGGTAGTATGACTGATGATGGGGGGATCGTTCTGGGACACAATATGATGAATGCTTACTATTATCCGCTTTGCAATATTATTCTGGACATTCTTCCGGATAAAGGATATAATATTCTCATGCAGTCAAACGCCGGTTTCATTCACAGCGGGACAGATTTTTTTGTAACAAGCGCCGGTCTGGTTGGATCGGAAACCACAATTGGAGATTTCTTTCCGTTTGATGAGAAGGGTGTTCCTGAATTTGCCCGGATGCGACATGCGACTCAGTATGCATCTTCAATTGAAGAGTGGTGTGAAATAATGAAAGAAAAGAACAATGGCGGATATGCAAATGCCTGGCTGATAGGTGATATCAATAGAAATGAAATTGCCAGACTTGAACTGGGATTAAAACACATTGGATTTGAGAAAAAAAAGGATGGCTGTTTTACCGGCTCAAATGTTGCTGAAGATTTAAACATATTGCGCTTTGAAACTAAAACTAAGGAAACCAACATCAGGATTTCTTCAGTTTCCCGCAGGGTTCGATGGAAACAAATAATGAAAGAAAATGAAGGGAAAATTACTACAGAATTGGCGAAAGAATTTGAATCTGACCATTTTGACAGTTTCTTAAATATCAAAGAACCAGGCGGAAGAACACTTTGTGCGCACGGGGATCTTGATCCAAATGTCCAGACCTTTGGCTATGATGACCCATATAGTCCGTCGGAACACTCGATGGGAAAGTTCTTGATTCAAAAATGGCAAGGCAAATGTCATTTATTGCAAGGTGGGGCAGTGCCTGTGGTATGCCATTCGATGCCAAAGTTTTTCTGGAAAAACATCCGCAGTTCTACTGGATGAACGGATTGCTAAAGGACCGTCCAACACAATCATGGACTTCATTTAAAGCCGGAGAGACTAAGTAGAACCAAATTGCTTCAAATAAGTATATCAAAATTCTTGTTTGCAAGTTAGTTCGATAGCTTTCCCCGGCTTTGTTGTGGTATCAGCCCCGGGTTCAGTTTATTTCAGACTTTGATAAACAAGTTGTTCGAACTTTTTTTCCAATTCCCAATGACTATTGGGTGTTTGCTGGATCATATAAATACAAACAAGATTTGCTTTCGGGTCGGCCCAGTAAACGGTACCGTAGTAACCACCCCATCCAAATGAACCTTCATTACGGGGTTCATAGCATGCTGTCTTGCTGGTTGTTATTTCAAAGCCAAGTCCAAATCTGTCTTTTCCTTTAATTGGAAAATCTAATTGCCCGGTAGTCATCATTTCCACAACACGGGGTGACAGAATCTGAATCCCATTGTATCTGCCTTTATTTAACAGCATTTGCATAAAAACAGCATAGTCAAATGCAGTGGAGGTTAATCCTGCTCCACCTGAGAAATAACGCTTTTGCATTAAAGGATAATCCGGATTAATATTCCTGAAAGTTTTACTCCACCTTATAATATGATTTTGAGAATCTTCTGTGTATACTGCTGCAAGTCGGACGGCTTTATCGGATGGGACATTAAAATAGGTGTCTACCATTCCCAGCGGTTGAAATATTTTTTTTTCAAGATATTTTTCCAGGCTCATATCGCTCATAACTTCAATAAGGTAACCTAATAAATCAGTGTTGAGGCCGTATGTGAATTTTTCTCCCGGCTGATGTGCAAGAGGAAGTTTTGCCAATGCTTTCATTTTGTCGCCCAGCATCGCATTAATATCACCAAGACCCGACGGTACGTTTGCTTTGGCATAAATAGGCTTCATAATGTCAGATCCGATATCTGCATAATCAATACCGGATGAATGAGTAAGCAGATCACGAAAAGTTATCTCTCTGTTTGCAGGAACAGTAGTATAAGTAGTATCGGCCGGATTGTATGTATTCAGCACAACAGGATGTTTAAACTCCGGTATAAAATCTGAGATTGGTTCCTCCAGATAGAATTTACCCTGCTCAAATAACATCATTATACCAACACTGGTAATAGCTTTTGTCTGAGACATAATGCGGAACATGGCATTGCTTTTCATCAGTATTTTACTCTCCTCATCTGCATAACCATAACCTTTATTTTGAACCAGCTGGTTATCTTTTATTATTAACGTGACTGCACCTTTGATCCAACCATTTTGTATATATGTATTGAATAGAGTGTCTATTCTCGCAAGCCGGTTATAATCAACTGATTCGGGACCTGGAGAATTAATAATGATTGTCTGGGAAAAACCAGCAATTACGTTGCAAAATAAGAATGCAAAACTCAGAATTCTTACATTTACTTTCATATGATATTTATTTTTATATTAATTTTTTTTATTTCCTGATACGATGAATTTTTTGATATTAAGTTCCCCATATACAGCATTATAAAATGGTTTGCCATTTTTAAGGCCAACATTACCAAACCCTGTCTCGGTCGAGAGAAAACTTATAAAATCACCAACCCGTGAATCAATATATAAAACCTGGTCGATTGCATCATATCTTACGCCGGTGAGAGCCTGCAACATAGCGTAACTCGACATTGCACGTGCATACCAGTGCCCGCATTCATATTCATCGAAAGGATTTCTTACTCTTCCGTCATAACGGTCACGACAAGCACGAACGATCTCGAGACCTTTCTCAACCTGACCCAGAAACATAAGATGAGAAGCTGCCTGATATTCTATACCTGTCCATACTTCATTACTATACGCAAATGGAAGAGACAGATTACCCCCCTTGGGCCAGGAGCATAGGAGTAAACCTCCCTCATCACCTAAAGCATAAGATGGCCGTTGCGGATTTGCATGATCCTTCAGATTCTTTCTGAAATTGTACTTATAGACTGAATTCAAATGACTGGCAACTTTAACAGAATCAATTATATTTTTCAAACCACAAACTTCTCCCATCCAACTACCTAAAACGCCATCGGAAAGACAACCTTTGCCATATTGGTACTTGGGTCCCTCTTTTTGCAGCAATTTCAGAGCTTCTTCCGAATAGTTTGAATTAATTGATCCTTTTGATGCTTCAATGGGGTCAGGTGCATTCAACCCTTGCCATTTTATTTGCTGGATAAAATANTCTCCATCATACAATTCTGTCTCGATGGCTTTCCTGCCTTTGTCATACAAGACCTGATATTTTTGTACATCTTCACCCAGAAATTTGCCCATTTCCGAAATAGCTTTTAATGCCCCTAAATAGAAACTTGTGCACATACCATCGGGGCCCCAGAACTCAATATCATATGTGTTATGGTGTGGTTCCTCAAGTGTACCTGTTGATCTTGGATCCCACGTCCTGATGCAATAATTCATGCTTTCTGTAACTTTAGGGTACATTTTTTTCAGCCAGTCGCTATTGCCGCTGATCCTCCAGTCGCGATACATTTTAATAATTCCGCCAAGCTGCCCATCGGATGCTGCATAAAAAGTTGATGCAACTGGTCTTATCGGGAGAGCCGCCCTGAAAGTCTGATGACCCTCTTTGTCCTGGCTGGGGAAAAACTCGGTTTCACGCAGTGTGCGTTCCAAAGCAGGAAACAGGTGGGAAATCGCTTGCGCATAGTTCCAGACATGAGTGCATGATCCCCAGCAGCAACCTGTGTTATCGGCACACCCCTCCCAGCTCCATAATTTTCCGTCTGGCTGTCTGCACACTGTGGGAGACTTCAGGATTGTCAAATTAGCAGCAATAGCTTCTGTTACTTCGGAGGGCAGGGTACTTGAATAAAATGATTTTTTAAATAGCTCCGACTTTTCCTTAAGATCATTATAATTTGTTTTCCAGTAATTTACTACTTCATTAATTCCTGCAAATCTTCCTGAGTACCACGGTTTATAAAAAGGCATCAAACAGGAACATTTGGGGTCCTTGCATAGCTCTTCAGTTTTTTCTTTAGAGTCTTCTCCTCTTTTTATATTGGTGTTTGGCACATACCACGCCATCATTAAACGAATCACCTTTGTTTCCCCTGGTTTAAGAATAAAAGGTACATAAAGGGAGGCGCCCTGAACCCTGGTATTTACGGGTGGATTACTACTGGTTTCAGCTTTCGCGATAGTGTTCCATGTCATAGTCATACCATCAAACCATCCGCCGCGGAACCAGCAGTAATCCACAATCGTGTTAGGTTCATTCGTGAAGATGGCAAAATCACCCTGATTTTCCGGTGCTTCTTTTGTTCCTTCCTGCGATAATACAAATCCATTTATAACAGCTTTTATCGTTGCCTGACCAGTTTGCTTTCTATCCTTTGCATTACCGGATTGTGGTCCTGTTCTTTGCTCCATAAAGTTTTTTGAATTGTATGAAAAAACCGCTTCAAGTTCCGAGTTTCCGGTATTTTTAAATGAGTATTCAATTGCACCGGCAGGCAGGCTTGAATTATCGGCATCAGTTGGAATGAATGGACTCCACCCTCTAAGCTGTACCTCTAAAGGCAAATCGTTATCAGACAGATCAATGTATGCAAACGGAAACCGGGCAAGGAACTTTGCATTTTCAAAACGCGGAAGTCCCCAACTCATTTCACTTGAGCCGTTACCTGCACCCGGCGATCCGAATCTTTTCCAATCCGGTACCTGACCTTCCAGTATTTTTGCCCCGTTTTTAACACCTTTAAGTGAAATGGCGGCAAACATACATGGTTCATTAAAGACATCGGGATGGTTCCGAACCGACATATGAGAAATGGCGCCGGTTCCTTCGAGACAAAACATTCCGGCACCGATGCCTCCAATTGGAAAAGCAATCCGATTGAGATTGGCACCAGTATAGAAGGCATTATACGGTCTCTTTTCAGCAACGGCATGAGGCTCTTCCGGATTACATGAATTTAATGCAGGAGCAATTAAAAGACTGAGAAAAACTATTTGTAATAGTTTCATGATATAAATATTTTAGTTTATTATACAGAAGTTATCTGTTGTATTTTAGTACTTCCCATACACCTGTAAAGTATCCCACATGGCCCAGAAGTTCTCTGGTGGAACATCGTCCTGTATATTGTGTACAGGGGCAAAAACAAAACCTCCACCGGGGGCAAGAATATCGATAATTCGTTTTACTTCATCGGAAACCTGCTGAGGATTCCCTTTATTAAGTGTTGACTGGGTATCAACTCCCCCTCCCCAGAATGTAAGAACATCGCCAAAATTTCGCTTCAGTTCCTTAATGTTCATTCCCGTGGCTGTGAACTGTACAGGATTCAGAATGTCCACTCCAGCTTCAATCAAATCGGGAATCAGTTCATAAATAGCACCGCAACTGTGCATAAAGGTTTTTACATGAGGCAACCGTTTTTTTACATGGGTGAAGATGGTTTTAAAACGAGGTATCACCATTTGCCGGAGATGTTCAGGATCAATAATCGTTGATGTCTGAGAACCAAGGTCATCACATTCGGAAATAACACTTATTTTGTGTTCGTTACCTGTCTCAAGTGCCCAGTCAATAATAGTATCCCAGTAGCGGATCTTATCATCCACTATCTTATCAAACAAAGCTTCAACACCTTCAGGATCTACCAGGACATCCATGAACCAGGTTTCGTAACCGCGGATGCGAAGGCTATTTTCGGTTAATCCGGCAGTGTTCCTGTCGGCAACACCGCAAAAATCACCGATCTTTTCAATTTGTTCGTTTAGATTATTGCGAATAACCGGTATAAAGCTATTCCAATCAGGACGTGGCAGGAGATGTAACGCACCAGATAACGAATCTGCCTTTTCCAAAGGGGAGGAGATCATATGAAAATATAAGTCCTTTCCGGTTTCAAATTTCCAGTTACACCCATAGAAATCAGTTACTTCTATGACATTTCCGGTCACTCTTTTTTTATTTCGATAATCGGTAATCCGCTGAGCCCCCAACCTGCGCACATCCGATTTAAGCAGGAGCAGGTTTTCATCGCAGGGTGTAACAATTTGCTGGATAGGATCGATTTCATCTTCCCCAATCTGGCATGATAGTCCACGAAACTGCATAGCTCTTAAATATGCATTTTTAGTGATCCCGGTTACTGTAGTTCCCGCCAGATCATAAGGAATTCTATCAGGTTCCCTGTGATTGAGGGTTGTTTGAATTCTGTCTCTGCTATTCATAGTATGGTATTAAAATTTAATGACACGATAAATGGAGGAAAACATGTGTTCATAACAACTCCTGCCAATTGCCGGAATAGTATGCATGGTCAATTTTATCCGAGAGCTTTCTATCGTGTTTCAGCTTAGAAAGTTGTCTTAAGTCATTGTAAACATAAAAGTTAAGCCAATTTGCATAATCGTATTTCTCCCAGAGGGTCCTGGGCGATTTCCAGAAAGCATACCAATCTGTACTCAATCCATTCTTCTTTGCAACTGCAATGGACTGCAGGGCTCTTTCCCAGTTTTTTTCGGTAATGTTTTTAAAGAGTGATTGAAAATCCGGATAACTCATCCCGGAAGTCTGGATTACTTGTTGCCTGTCATCAATATTCAACTCCTTTAGCGAAACCGATTCTTCAAAAATCGTATCGCCGTCAAGATCGTATTGTATCAGATCAAAAAAACCATTATTATCAGTATCGGCATACTTTACAGTTCCAAACTCACCAGGCTTGAGCTGAATACGGGAAGGGCTCCAAAGATCGTATAAACCGCCGAATCCCTGGAATGAGAATGCTGTCTGATCTATGCGCCAGGCTCCCCACTCAGCTCCAAGCAAGTGTATACGATTGTCAAAACCACCAATATAAAGATTCCCTTTCCCGGAAAAGTCCATATCAAATTCACCTCTGTCACCTGCAGCATCAGCCTGTGGATTGTTATCAAGTCCGCCTTTCCCCGAACCTGAGATAAAGATGTTTTTTGGATCGTACAACTCAACACGTTCCCAACGGTTGCAATCATCATCCTCATCGAACACGAATCGACAATGGTTCCATTTGCCTCTGTTAAATGTGAGATCGAGCGCCGTCTGACGGTTTGGGAATACCATTTCAGTGAGCTGACGCCACGAAGGATCATACAAAAATGTATCTGCATCAGGCAATCCCCTCAGACTTTTATATTTGTTCACCTGATCGGAATAGTCAAACCCATCACCTTCGAAGCAAAGCGACATATCAAAATCAAACTCATTGCCTTGCCCGTTATCATTATCCAGATCATAAGCGATAGCAACATAACTGATCTTCTNCGAATAGAGAACATCTATCTTATCATCTGCTTTCAGGAACAGTGAGTCATCATTATTCCCAGGTCTGAAATGAGGTATATCCAGCATACGGAGAGCCATCTCCGACAATCCATCCTTATCGTAATCCCAGAAGATAAATGGGTTTTCCCAACTGAAACGGAAGTCGGAAACACGAAACGATGATATTGACATTTTGGTAAACATGGTATTTCCATGATAATCGGTAAAGAAGTTGGAATGGCCAGAATGTTCCCATGGCCGCATATTCATAAGATTCCAGTCGATGTAGTTGAATACACCATCTTTCTCATCATCAATAATCATCATCAAATCGCTTTTCCAATCAAATCCATTGCGTTTGTATGGGTTATCATTTTCAATAACAAATTGCATATCAGCCCTGCCATCACTGTCTTCGTCGTCCCAATCTATACTGATATCCCAGGGACCGGCAAATATCCCGTCTTTATTTCTATCAATGAAGAGACAATCATTGTCCATATCGCCTTCAATGTCTGTCCATTTCATATCATCATCATCATCAACCCACATCACGGGAATGGAATCGAGGATGGTATATTTGATAACATCCGGGTCGCCATCTTTATCAAGATCCATCCTTCCAATTTTATTTAAATTATCAGGCAGTGGTAACCGCCATGGCTGTAATTTGGTTTGGTAGTTCCAGAAAACGGATTGCTTTTGCGCCAGTATGTCCCCTTCAGTAAAAAGGATCAACAAGACCAGAATGAAGGATATTTTTCTCATGGTAAATAATTTGGTGTTAATCTATTTATACTGTTGAAGTTTTATTAATGCCTTCTTATGGGCCTTCACAATTACATCAACTATTTTCACAGGTCGACCGGAATGTGAAAGGCTCTCGTTAGAGGCTTCCATAAATGCATATACCTCAATAGTAGTTTCTGCGGTAACAGGAACAATACCAGTGTCAAAGAATTTTATAATTTCTTTTGAAAGGCCATAGAATCCATAACCTCTGTAATTGTCAAGAGACACTGCTTCTTTCTCGCAATAGACGAAACCTCCGAAATGGTAATATGGTCCTTTGCCAATGCGCATTCCCCTGTATGTTCCAACTCTTTTATCTTTCCATATACCTGTAACCAGATCTGTTTCAAAAGTATGAGTGCGGGTAACAGATTCGCAGCCAGTACCCATTACTGTGAATAACATTTCTACTCCGTGTATTCCGTACCAGAATAAAGATGAATGAGAGGGTTCTTCCTCACATGGTCCAAAACAGTCGGCACCCAGCACCTTGCCTTTTTTGCCGCCTGATATTTCCATGACTGGTTCAGTGTACCTTAGCGAAGATGTGGCGTATACCGGAACATTGTATTTCTTACCCAGTTCAAAAATCAGACAAACATCCGTCAGGTTTGCGGCTAATGGTTTGTCAATAAACACTGGTTTACCTGCTTTAAACACTTTCAAAGCCTGATCTATATGTAAATTGCCATCCTGAGTCTCTAACAAAACATAATCTACCTGAGCTAACAGTTCATCTATTGATTCAGTAATCTTTATTCCCAGTTTTTTTGCCTCCTCAGTAAAGCCGGGGACTCGTGAATAACCTATTTCAATCGTTTTACTTCCCCATGGATAAGCGACCGTTACCATGTAATCCCCAAATTCGGGTTTTGCATCAGGACCGTTAAACATTGAAGCAAAATCAATGGAATGTTTGGTATCCAGACCAATTATGCCAATACACTTCTTAGGTTTTTGCTGGCCTGCTGTACTCATGGTTATCAAAACCATGGATATTGCCAATAATATTTTGTTTCTCATAATTGCTTCTCTTTCATTAGATTAATAATAGGATTAGTGAATAATCTCATATCCTTTCTTATTCCTTATGTCCATTTGCTTACTGCTTTATAAAATGTCTGAATATTTTCAACAGGCACACCAGGGGGTGTATCACATCCAGATGAAACAATAAAATTCTTTTTCCCCCGGGTACTTTCCAGTAACGCAGTTGTTGCTTTTTCTACTTCTTTTGGTGATGATAGTTTAAAGATATCTACCGGATCAAGATTTCCCAGAACCAGTATATGAGAAGGTATTTCTTCTAATGCATGAACCATATCTATTTTATTACCAAGGTGAAGTCCTTTTGCTCCCGTTGCTATCATCGACTGTGTCACATGACCTTTATTTCCACAGTTATGCAGAATAAACATAAAATAATCGTCTTGTACCTCCTGAACAATTCTCTTTACAAATGCAGAAGAGAATCTAGTACACATATCTGCCGATAACAATCCTGCCGCAGGTTCTGCCATGATAATCCCGTTTGCTCCTGCTTTTTTGAATTCCTTTATGTAGCCTGTTAGAAATTCAGTACATTTTGACAGTAGTATTTCAATGACGTCGGGTTCAATATAAGTGGAAGTCATAATTCTGGTCATATCATATAATCTTCCTGCAAGTGAGAACGGTCCAATACATCCCGCAAATATTGGTTTATCGATTATTTGTCTTGCAGATAACCTAACCGCTGTAACATATTGTTGCAGTCTCCCAGCTGATAAGAGAGGAATTTCTAACTTGTTAACAGATTCATAATCATGAACCAGGCAATTTGTAACCGTAGGAACTTCATTCTCCGCAAAATTAATTGTGCATCCAAAAGCTTCAGCTTCAACAGTCAGGTCCATGATTATCGTTGCAGCTGCTGCCGGGTAATGATCATTCAACGCCTTAATTGCATGGTAATGAACATAGCCATCAGTAACCGCGTCTATGACTTTTTTCCCGATCANATCAATACCCGGATGGGTCATTATGGGTATCGCCAAACGCTTCTTAGCGGTTATTACTTTACCTGTCCATTCCTTCATGCAAAATTTTGCTAAGATTTCCATATTTCATTAATAACTCTTTTTGATAAATCAGACGATCAGTTTATTCAGATATTGCACAACTCCTTGCGGATCAGGAGAGTAGTGACTGGCCCCGATTCTGCTGCAAAATTCCATCGATAATGGAGCTCCTCCGACCATTATTACCATTTCAGGATATTTTGCCTTAACATCTTGGACCATTTTTTCCATATTTGCCATAGTTGTGGTAAGAAGAGCTGACAACCCAATAACACAATCAGGGTGTTCTTCGATAGCCTTCAGCAGTTTTTCTGATTTAACATCAACCCCAAGATCAATTACCTCCCATCCGGAGCCTTCTACCATCATGGCAACAAGGTTTTTGCCAATGTCATGAAGATCTCCTGTTACGGTGCATATCACGAAAACTCCTTTTCGTTTTATTATTCCGGAATTATAATATGGTTTGAGATGGACCATGGCTGAGCTCATCGCCTTAGCAGACATGAGCATTTCTGGCACAAAAGCAATTCCTTCACTGAACTTTTCACCTATCTTCGACATACCGGGAATCAAAGCTTCATTCAGGATTACGATTGGAGAAATACCATAATCCAAGGCAATTTTACAAAGTTCATCGGCACCTGGCATTCCTTTCATTTCAGGTGGGTAAGCCGATGCAACATTGATTTTTCCAGATTCAATACATGCTTCTAATTGTTTGAGTATTTCATTCATATAGTTTATTCTAAAACGTCAATAAATCTTTACTTTTGATATTCCTGCAGAGTATCCTATTTTGCCATGAAGTCTTCAATAGAGACATCTTCCTGTATATTATAAAATGCTGTTTATCATTGAAGTTAAATGTAAATTGTTCTTATTCGTGGTACCAATAAATGAACTATTAACAAGGCAATAAGGTAACCACAACCTGCTATTGCGAAGGGTATTGCATAACCATCTATGCCTACATTCTGAAGGATTTTACCTACTGAAAAAGCTACGATAGCTCCCCCTACAGCTCCGGCAAAACCGCCAAACCCGGCAACTGAACCAATGGCTTTTTTAGGAAAAATATCTGACATCAGACTGAAAACATTAGCTGACCAGCCACAGTGGCCCCCCGCAGCAAGGGCAATCAACCCTACAGCCAGCCACATATTTGATATATGTGGCACAAGGATTACAGGAACAGCAAAAAGAGCACATAAGAGCATACTTAATTTCCTGCCTTTATTCAGGTTTAATCCTTCTCTCATAAATTTGGACGATAACCATCCATTAAAAATACCCAGTCCCCATGAAACAATGTAAATTGTAAAGAATGGAAGTCCGATTGTTTTCAGGTTCACTCCGAATTTTACATACATGAATTTGGCACCCCAGAAAAGATAAAACCACCAGATAGGATCCGCAATGAACTTCGCAACAGCGATGGCCCAGGTACTACGATGAGGAAGAATATCTTTCCATTTTACTTTTTCTGTTCCTTCAGTTTGTTCAACGTCAGAATTAATATATTTAAGTTCATTTTCAGAAACATCAGGGCTCAGTTCAGGTTTCCTGAAATATTTCAGCCATAGTAGTGCCCATATTAAACTTATTGGGAATGTCCAGAGGAATCCGACCTTCCAGCTTTTAAAACCTAGTACCAATACTGGTATAATCAATGGTGCAAGGATTGTCCCCATATTGGCACCTCCATTAAAAATCCCCACTGCAAGAGCCCGGTCTTTTTTTGGGAACCATTCTGCAACTGCTTTAATGGCTGATGGGAAATTTCCTGACTGACCAATCGCCAGGCTGAAACGAGCCGCAGCAAAACCAATCCACGAACGTGCCAAAGAGTGACCGAGAGTTGCGAGACTCCATATGCCTATTGAAACAATGTATCCTTTCCTTGTACCTATTAAGTCAATCCATCTGCCCATCAGGATAAAACAGATAGCATAAGCAATCATAAATACGCTATTGATGATACCATATTGTTCCTCCGACCAACCTATACTCTTCTGGAGTTCGGGTGCTAGTATTCCAAGGGCAGAACGGTCGATGTAAAGAATGGTGGTGGCAATGAAGAGTAGTCCCAATATGAACCAGCGAAAGTTGGTCAGAGTTTTTGGATTTTTATTCATCTTTCAGTAATATATTAGAGTTATTCATTCGTCAGACAGCTCTCTATTCCTGCCTTAACTATACTTTACTCCTTAATATAAATCTCATATTGTATACCAGTATTTCTTAAATATTTTCCGGGGTTACTATCGACTGGTTCAGAATATTCAAAAGTTCCTCCGATAATTGAATGGATGTTGCCTGTAAGTTTTCATTAAGCTGGGAAAGCGTACTTCCTGCAACAAGTGGAATTACGTTTGGGTTGTTTTGTGTAATCCAGGCAATGACAATAGCATTCGGAGAAGTATTAAGAATACTGGAGACATGCCTAAGGGCAGCAAGTTTCAGATTGTTACTATAATTTTGATAATGTACCGGTAGAAGCCTGTTCTCTCTGACATAAGCGCCACCTAAAAGTGGAGAATATGCCATCATTGTTATTTTTCTTGCTGTACAAAAGTTCTGTAATTCCGGAGTAAGCAAAAGTTGAGTTCCGAAATCAGCCCGTAAGGCAGGTTCCAGAAAAGTATGTCGTTGCTGAATGCAACAAAAGCCTTCCCATCCCTGGCGATTAGCTGCTAAATTTGCTTCATCGAGTTGCCACGCATAATAATTGCTGGCTCCGGCAAATCTTATTTTCCCTGTTTTTACAAGTGAGCAAAAGGCTTCCATAATTTCCTGATGAGGAGTATTGTAATCGTGTGCATGAGCAAAGTATAAGTCAATATAATCCACACCAAATCTTTTCAGGCTTTTTTCACATTCTGAAATTATGATTTCCTTCTTAAGAGAACGTGGAATATCACCATACTGGAATCCAACTTTTGAAGCGATAAACATGCTTTGCCTGTTACCTCTTTGCTTTAGCCATTTACCAATGAGCTGTTCACTTTCTCCACCTTTAAATCCCGGAACCCAGCTGGCATATTTATTTGCAGAATCCAAAAAAGAACCTCCAGCCTGGGAATACAGGTCTAACATCATAAACGAATTGTGTTCATCAACTTTTGACCCGAAATACATGGTTCCGAGCCCGATCTCACTGATAGATTCACCTGTATAACCCAATTTAACTTTCCTGATCATTTTTTATTTCCAATATTAATTAAACAGTTACACTATAAGTATTCAGGCCTAATAATGAATTATCATATATGTAACTCAATTTCATCTTTTACTTTTTTATTCACAACATACAGGATATTTCTTCATTTAAAAGCTGGCAACAAATAATCCCAAATAAGGTCTATTTCTCTCTGCATGTCACTGATATCGGCTGTGGTAACAATTACTGCATCTTTCTCCGGGATAACAATAATGAACTGACCATTAGCACCATCGGCACGGTATGCATTATGCCGACAGCGCCATATCTGGTAACCATACCCTTGCATCCAATCACTGTTTTCTGCCTTGGTATCAGTGGATACCCATGCCGGAGCCTGAATAATATTGGCAGCAGTAGCTTCGGTTAACCAGGCTTCAGGCAGCAGCTGTTTACCTTTCCAATTACCTTTTTGTAATAAGAGCTCTCCCAGCTTAGCCATATCTTCTGTTTTAATGTATAAACCCCATCCTCCAGTATTAATTCCTGTCGGACTGGTTTCCCATTCAGCGCCAGTAATTCCGAGAGGGCGGAATAAGCGGGGATAGAGATAATTGATTAACTTTTCTCCTGTAACTTTCTGTATGATTGCGGAAAGCATATATGTAGCCATGCTGTTATAAACAAATCTGGTTCCTGGTTCGTAAATAACAGGAGTGGACAGGAACATTTTCTCCCAGTTCTCACCCTGGCTTCTTATAATTTTTGTTGGATCGGTTTCATGACCAACAGACATGGTAAGCAAATCATGCACCCTTAGTTCTGCTAGAAATGGAGTTATTTTTTCAGGCAAATCATCAGGAAAGAAAGTGATCACCCTGTCACTTAGTTTGAGATGGTTCTCGGATATGGCAAAACCAACGGCCATTGAGGTAAATGTTTTGCTTACCGAGTTCATAATGTGATTCTTACCCGGGGCATTATCATCAAACCAATATTCTGCAATTNTTTTACCATTACGTAAGATCATCAGGCTGTGCAGGTCTTGCTTGTTTTCCTTTACCGCTTTCAGATAATTACTGATATCATCGGAAGAAACACTTTCTTTTTTAGCTGTACTATGGGGAAATCCCTTTGTTACGTCGTTGTAACTAACCAGTTCTATCCCTTTTTCCCTGATCGCATTTTTAACTTTTTCACTGGTGAAAAGATCTGTCACTCCCTGACGGTCAAATGCAACATCTTCATTGCCCAGGTGATGTACAGCCAGCATTTCTTCGTTATTCAACGCGGGGTGATCTATAAAAAGGTAGGTTCTCCCGGCTTCCAGCGTACCCAGCATGTTTATAAAGCTTGCCTCTTTGTCTGTCAGTGTCTTACGGGGGCCATTATACCCTGTACCGGTTATCCCGTATTCTGCTTCCGGATCTGTGCTGATATCGGTTAAATTATATTCGGTTGCCAGTTGGCGGGTCATCTCNNTTACTTTTTTATNAAAATTTGTTGATCCCATGTGACCCGATAAGTGGCTCAAATGGGGTATGTTTTTCAGCGCCAGTTCTATCTGGGCTCTGAATTCCTGCTCTATCTCTTCAAGCTTCCAATTATTTTCACTAATAGCAAGGCCAGGATAATTTGAATTCGGTTGTATCATTGGGAGAAAATACCCATTGTCATCTGTCAGGCTGGGACAGGTTGTAAGCGGTCTCCATTTGATATTGTCCCATTCGCTGGTAATTGTAAGATGCAAGCCTACATCAACTCCGGGATTTTCTCTGAGCATGTGTGCTGCTTCAGGGAACCATGGACCTACTGCCATAATTTCTATGGAAGTTTCAATCCCGTTTTTGTAGCTATCCAGACAGGCTACATTGCTGGCATGGGAAGATCCCATATCATCGCCTCTTACAATTAACCATGGATTTGTTTTCTGTTGCGCCTGAGAATTTAAAAAAAACAGGCATAATACGAAAGTGTGGAAAATTTTCATCTTTATTTTTTTTTAAATAAATACCCGGTAGGGTAGGCGTTTATCCTCACATTTGTGTATTGAATTGCGCCAATACTGGGTTGATTGGCCCATTCATTACCGTAATAATCGACAAATCCACTGCCCATGCCAGGAAGTGGCTGGCCAGCAGACTTACAAGGCGAATCTGGCTTTAGATGAAAGTCACCATTTTCAGGATCAACCAGTAAAGGGTTAACATCTATATTATTATTATAATTGCTGAATGCATCGTTTGCTTCCATTACCGTATATACATCAGATTTATTTCCCTGCCTGATTACCTTGCCACCTGTCTGGCCATAATTGTAAATACAATTGTTTTCAACTATCTGTGGTTGGATGGAACCATCGTTACGAAAGCCGTAATTGCTCCAGATTGTATCCGGAGGAGTCCATTTAAAGATTAAGTTATTCTTAATAGTATTTTTGTAAACCGTGGTTGGTCCTTCGACTCTGATTCCGCTGTTATCAGTATCATAAATTGTATTATTTGCTATAATATTATTCTTACTGATAAATATCATACCGTCCCCAGTGAAAGGCATCATATCAATTGAATACGATTGGATTGTTGTCCCTGTAGTAGTTTTATCAATGTTATCGAAAATATTGCTATAGACATAGTTATTGTCTCCTAATAAATGACCGCTGTTTGTAATATCATGGAAATAATTTCTTCTGAAAATATTACCTGTGCATTTACCTTCGACACCCTGACAATCAAATCCATGGCAATAGCCTGGAGTGGTAGAATAGACTTCGTTACATTCAAATACATTGTTAAGTACACCGGTGTACTCAGGACTGATACATAATTCAGCAGCGATGCCGGTGTGTTGAAAATCGATAATCGTATTACCCTGCACAAGGCCGTTTTGCACCGCGCTTCTGAAGTTTACCCCGTCTCCTCCGTAAGATATGTCCGGATTTCGTTCCTGGGCAGTCCAGCCCATATTCAGGTAACAGTTCCTGACTACGGGGCTCTCATGATACCAATTGTAATTTTTGGTACTATTGTGGAATTGAATTCCATACATTGATATCCGTTGTACATTACAGGAATCAAAGGTTATGTGTGAACTACGATCACTCACCTCTAAGGCACACCACCTGCCTCCACCTCTGAAGTCAATGTTCTTAAAAGTAAAGTATGAGCAATTTGCTAAACGGAGTATCGCTAAACCTGTATCATTATTGATAACCTCGACATTTACAGGCATGGTTATTGAATAAATGTATATAGTCCTTGAAGCCACGGCAAACTTATGAGTATTATTCACTGAATCAGGCTCGCTTACCTTTAGCTTTGAAACTCCATTGATAAAACAACGTCGCACATCTGTATAACCATTAAGAGGATGGCTCCACCTGTTAGATCCTTCATCAGACCAGCCGCTGTTCATTAATTCCATGCATGCTATTATTGGTTTAGGTCCGATTCCGTAAGCATCTATCAAAATCGGATTTGATGATGTTCCTGCTTTGTCAGAAAAATTCCATTCATATACTGGTGAATACCATTTGTCACCTCTTTTAAATAGAATTGTATTCCCGGGATTCATCAGGTTAGCTGCTTCAGTAAGTGATTGTTTTGGAGTACTTTGGCTTAATCCGTTATTGCTATCATCTCCGGCAGTGGAAAAATAATAAGTTGTTGCTGATGCAGGCATGAACTTTGAGTATGATAGTAATAAAATGGCAACCATAACCAATGGTAAGCTCCATGAATTCTTTAACTTTTTTTTCATTTTCACTTCAATAATTCTATTCTACATTCTTTAAAAACACCTTTTTCCATTTACCTGTTAATACTATGCCCATTGCCCGTCCCTATATCCGGATTTCATCCATGGCAGGTTTTCATGATTGTAGAATGGAGACAGCTGCAAAGCCAACTTTTCCATTTTTGTTTCGTCCATCTGTTTGAAGTTTCGAAGGATTTCAAGATTCGATTTCACTACTGTCATACTATCCATACCCAGAGCTATGGCATCAGGTCCCTTTAAGGACAACGCATATTCTATCAGATCTTTAGTATTAAGTTCTTTGATGGTTTCACGGGGACGTATTACTTTCATCAGCAGAACCCCCATCCCAAGCGCCTTAGCTGTTGGTATCGCCAACTCCTGCCGTTTTTCTGTATTGCCAGCCCAATGGTTCATCGCAATCAGCATACTGTCAAAAACTCCCTTTTCAGCCATCGCCTTCATGGCAGATGCTTCTGAATGCCCCGAAAAGCCAATGAAACGAGTTACCTTCTGCTCTTTCATTTTCATGAGAATGTCAATTAAATTGCCCCTTTCACTTAGTTTGGCTACATCTTTTGCTGATTGTACATCATGAATTTTCAACATATCAACATTGTCAGTCTGCAACCGTTTAAGGCTTGTTTCTATTTGTCGCATTGCCTCATCGGGTTCCCGGCTTGTAACCTTTGTTGAAAGGAAAATCTCTTTACGACGTGTTTTTACTATCTGCCCAACGCGTTCCTCACTTATAATACCAAGTTTTGTGTTTTCGTAAAACCAGGCAGTATCCCAATAATACAGGCCATTGTCTAATGCGTAATTCAACATGTTACCTGATTCTTCATTACTTTCGATGTTACAGAAACGGCTCCCCAGTCCAATGGCCATTCGCGGTATCCTTACACCGGTTTTACCCAGAATAACTGTTGGCAATCCTTTGGCATCGTAGGGGGATGATGTACCAACCTCTTGAAATAAAGAATAGGATGGTAAAAACTTAGCCCCGACCACTGCGAAACCTGCGGTACCAATTGTCCCTTTTATAAATTTTCTACGTGACAAATTATTCTTTTTCATTGTTTTATATTTTAATTTTTTAGTCCCAATTTGTATTAACGAACGCAAAAAGCTTCGGTGAATTCAACCCTTGTCTGGTCGGAATTCCTCAGGTTCAATATCCAGCGTCTGCCTTTTCCAATTACCGGTTTATCCAAAGATTCATTTATACATCTCTCCTGCAGGGTATAGATGGTTTCCTGCATATCATTGACCAGAAAACAGGGATGGCTAATACTCTGATCATTGGGAGAGTAGTGCTCAATGTTTTCTATACAATCTCCCATGCTCAGGTACAAAATAGTTGGTGTTTTGTTTTTGTCCTCAGGATACCTGACCATCTCTGTAAATTTCAAAACACCAACATAGAATGGATCGTTGTCCATGATAGTTTCAGAATATAATCCGGCATGATGTATTCGTTTTGAAATTCTTCTTTCCGATATGAACCTGCCATTCGATTGATGGTGCAGTCCATTGGCCTTGAAATCAATAAATTCAATATGGTTTCCCGAAGGGTCATCTACCACAAATACTTCGTTTCCGGCTCCATCGATTCGTGTTTGACCTGGAACATATACCCCCATGGATTTCAGATATTGCCGCATCTGGTCTACATTCCTGGTTTCAAAGGATATGGAAACCAGTCGGTTTTTATCTTTTGCCTGCCGGTCTTCAACAAACTCAATGAACTGCCTGTCATTAATCTTGAACGAGATAACCTTTCCCTGATCAGAGGGATAGGAAAACGCCTCAGCGAATCCAAGAAACCGCCCGTAATAATCCCTCGCAACCTGATAGTCACTTACCAGAAAGGTCATTTTAGCAATACCCCAGATTGCAGGGCGCTCAATTACAGTCTCTTGTGATAAAGCAAACTGGGGTAGCATAAGCAGGATAAAAAGAAAATATTTTCTTTTCATTTTATAGTATTTTTCCTATTAAGATTTAATGGCTTGTTCCGGATATAAAAGAGAATCCATAAATAATTAGTATTTGTAGTAATGGTATCATTTGAGAGCATCTTTGCAATTCTTAAATAAAGCATAGTATTAATTTTTGAATAACTCAATAGGGTACTTTAATGTCATACCATTCACCTTCAAATTGTATTCTATCCAATCCGGGACTTTCGATGAGTCTGATGGTTGAGGGAACAGGTTTCCTGTTTCGGCAACCATTTACATAAATTATAACAGGATTAAGAGAGGGCACAGGATTTATACTTCTCCAGAAAGGGAAAGCACCTTCCCCGCCGAATAAATGTGTGTTCTTCCATCCATCATGATCCGTGAGAAACTCTTTTTCAAATATACCGGCTGGAGAATTAACCGAACGGAGCACAGAAAAAAACTCACCTGTATTGATCACAATATTGTTATATTGTTTTTGAACTGTTAATTCTTCACCGGTTTTTACACTTATACCATAACCTCCTATATATAGATAAACCGGATCGGGATAATTATGCCAGAAGATATGTACTTCACCTTCATTACCAATTATTGTATGAGTGGTTATTTCATACAGGTTATTCTGCCCAAAAGCATATCTGCTGATAAGATGGCTATTACTGACCAGGATAGGCTCTGCACGCTCCCTGAAATTCCAGGTGATGCCATCGAAAGAATACCCCGACCTGCCTGCACCTATGTCAGCCCCGCGTTCTCCATTAACACAAAAGCCCAGATAACTTGAATACGCATATTGATCATATTTTATTCCTCCCTGCCATCTTTCCCTGCCATGCGAAAAGGGTTGCCCAACAGGGAACAAACGTGCCTCCCCATCCAATGGGTTTACTCTGATTGCAAACTGGGCACCGGGCATTGCAATTTTGCCACCGGCGCCATCTGCCGGAATGGATTCTTCAATTGCTGTCCAGAAAGGATCCCCCTCAGGTATCAGTAAACAAGCAAGACCATGTGTTGCCCAGTATGGGTCACCTGGAGAAAGATAACTCTCTGCAACACTGGTATTTGCTCCCCAATACCCTATGTTTAATAAATTGTTTTCGCCCAGGCAATTATGTTCCCAGAAATATTTTAATTCACCTGAGGCAATCCGGCGAGCCTGTCCCGGAGCCAATGTACATGTACCATTAAGTATGGCCCAGGCAATTGAAGAAATGCCCGCGAAACGATAACTCAGCGAACGGCCCCATGGGATAGGGCCGCCATCTCTGCCGAACAGGTAAGGAAGGGTTTCAAAAAAACGGGCAGAGAGTTTAGTTACCTGGCTTCCGAATTGATCATGCCATTTTGTATCAAACCTGTCCAAAACATTGAAGAAAAGCTGAAACCCCCAAAGGTTGTAGTAATCAAACCCACCATTATTCCCGTCTATAAACCAGCCATCGCCACGGTACCATCCAAACAGTCTTTCAAACATTAGTGTCAGATGTTCCCTGTTAGCATCATAACTGTATTTTTCCAGAAGGGCAACCGGTACCATATGGAAAAAGTAATGGTTGTTGTCATAGGTTTGGTTAAATACCTGTTTTTGTAAATAATTCAATATATTCTTCTTCTGTATTTGACTGAGGGGATCCCAAAAAAGAGCAGGGTTCAGGTAAATACCTAAAGCGAAAGTTGAGCCAACCTGATCATTCGGTAAAGGATTACCCCAAAATGCAGGGTCGTCAGGATCGGTTCCACGTATAATTGCTTTGATAAAAGGGGCAGATATAGAACCATTAAAACCAGGTACACTATCCTTGCCAGTAGCTTTAGTATAAATGATAACTGCCATCATGATCCTCTCCAGTGCCCTTTTCCCTTCTTCTCTCGGATTTTTATCCCTGACTTTCGCGTATGCAGGTTCTGCAGGATCATCAGCTAACTGTGGCATTCCCGTTTCAGGGTTTAAATAAGGCAAAACACCTGCTATAATTTGCCCGGTTATTTCAATCCAGTGCTCTCGAGTATAGCCGGTATATGGGCTAATATGAAAATCATCTTTTGCGAAGTTAAATTGTCTTTTTTGAACCTCCGCACATCTGATGATATCCGGAGTGCTGATTGTAATGATAAATATAAGCAATACTGAAAGTGAGGGAAATCTTATTAACATAAGAATTTATCTTTTAGGTGATTCCTTTGAAATAATTAGAACCCTGACTCCTCCACCTTTTGATTTGTCTTTAGGGACAAGAATAGAATAATTATCAAGTGCACTTCTCTTCATTTTTCTGGTTGTTGATGCCCAACAATCAGTAACATAGAACTCTCCTATATTATTCATCCCCATTTCTGCCAATGGCAGATGAAGCAAGAATGTAACATCCTCGGTAGTGCTATTATTGCCAATTACAATTCCAGCCTTTTCACCGGTAATAAAGCGAACATANGGTTTAACTGGTGATGTTGGCNTTGATTCACAGGGAACATTGATAAGTCTGGTTTCATACATATTGAAGTGAAAAATATCATTATTTGCCAAACGTATCTGATTGATTTTGCGAAAATCATTCACTACATCTTTGTTTGTTGTCGCATCAGTCCAATCAATCCATGAGTGAAGCATTTTTGAGTGAAACGTCATTGATTTACCTAATCCCAGATGGGTGGCATCGATAGCCTCACCAGTCATCATCAACGGCACCATGGGTGCAAACATTGAATTGTGTCCATATAAAAATCGACTCCCTTTTATTCTGTAGCATCCTTCTCGTGGTCCGGGATTAGTCGGATTGTTAAATGCGTTTATTTTAATTTTATCGTTGGGTTCACCAACGTTGTGTCCACTTATCTCTTTCGCTCGATAAGGATCATTCTTTGTAGCGCCACTTCGGGGACAATTGTTTTGCATGTCCAATATTTCAGGGAAGCCCCAGCGTCCGCCGCCTTCAATATATCCGTAGAGATGTGCACCTTCGGGTGCAAGTAAAATTCTTTTTCCTTTATCGTTGCACTTCTTTAAAATCTCGTTCCAAATGTTTCTTTTAAATGCAAAAGCCGCTGCACAATCAATGCGCCAACCATCGAGACCAATATCGGTACACCACCATGAGTGAATATCTATAATATATTTGCGGGCTTCCGGATTACTCAAGTCAAATACACGCTGACCGTATTGCACCTGTTCTTTGGGCAAAAACCAATCGGGATGTTCTGTCAATATCGGTGCCTCTTTGCTTACGCCATAATGATTTGTATTGCTAATTACATGCATACCTTTTTTGTGAGCCTCTTTTATAAGATTTTTCAGATCATCCATGGTCCCCATATCCGGGCTTACATTATCATATCGAATAGCATAGAGATTAGTGGCATTACAATCATAAACAGAATAAAGGCAAAGCACATTTATACCCATTGATTTCAGAAAAACAAGCTTTTTTGTCACTGAATTAAACGTTCCATCACCAATTGGAGATTTCCATTTTGATGGGTCTTTATAATCAGAACAATTGAATCCCCTAACAGGCAATTCAACTATAACAGCATCGCGTAACCAGTCAGGTGCCGGATAATCCATTATGCCAAGACTTTCTCCCTTATTAAGGCTGACCATAAAATCTTCTTGCCCGGCAATATTTCCACAATAAAGTGAGCAGAGAATAAATAAAAAAATAATTTGTTTTGTTCTCATGTGTATTTTTTGAAGTCGCATGTATATCATCAAATAGATGATGCACTTCTGTTAATCATAGATTGTACATTAAGTTTATAATGAATAACAAAGTCTNAGTAAGAACATCAATGTTTCAATTATAAATACTCCAATCTCATAATCAGCCCTGACGAGCTTTTATTTGGGCTTTTTCGGCTTCCTGAACATCCTGTAAAAAGGTTTTAATACCAAACTCTTTTAAAATATCTGCGACAAAAACGTCGGACGACAAACTCTCTATAACAGTCCACTGTTCTTCATGGGAGATTGTTATCCTTACTTTTCTCCCATATTTTTTTTGAATTTCATTGAAACTCTTTACATGGGGCCATGCATCGACAAGAACTTTTTCCAGGTTGACAGATCCGCAAAAGAAGTTTCTACTCCAATTACCTGTTTGTACCACAGTTTCTCCTCGTATATCACAGATCTTAGCTGTAGCGGTTCGTGTACTTGATACTACAACATAATGATGCTCTGCAGCTTTTATGTTCAACCTCTGTCCGGCAGCAAATGCAGAAGGCCAGAATACTATTTCCGCCCCCTGATCTCTAAGATTCTCCCAGCCATTGTCCCAATATATATCATAACAAATCTGAATCCCGATTTTTCCAAAATCAGTCTGGAATACAGGTGGTTCCATTGGACCTGGCATCAGACCTGATTCAATTTCCTCAATAGTCAGACGGGTTTTTAAATATTCACCCAAACGAATACCCGACCTGTCAAAAACCACTGCTGCATTATACACATTGTTGCCTTTAGAAATATGTACAGGACAAATAATATAACTGTTATATTTTTTTGCTTGGGAAGCAACTTGTTGCAGTGCTTTTTGAGAGTTATCCAGCTTTTCTGACAAGGTGAATTTCTGGTTTGCACAATGGAAAGTTTCAGGCAGACAAATAATATCGGGTTGGAACACAGCCACATTATCGATGAGTTGCATTATTCTTTCGATCATTACCTGTGAAGAAGGATCTTCAAGTCCCATTTGAGAAATACCTGCAATCCAGACTTCGCGTGGTAATTTATTTATTGATGTTTTCTGAAGAAATGGATTGTTGGTAAAACCATAAGAACCTAGAGCTACAGCTCCTGTTACCAGGGCTGATTGCTTTATAAAATTTCGTCTGGATGGATAGTCTTTTCTCATAAAAAGTTCCAATTAATTATTTTTAATTTAAATAAGGAGAGTGTTATTATTCCAAGGGGTAATATCACAATAGATCAGGATTGCAACGAAGAGTTATAAAAAAGCCCCACCCTGTTTTTTTGTGGGGCTTTTTTAATGTTAGATTTTTAGCTTTTCCTGTTTTAGTCTACAGGTAAAAGTAAATTTGGATTTAAATCAGTGTCCACCTGCGGAATTGGAAAGAACCTGTATGCTTGTGTTATTTGGGAACTGTTAGGTAACGGGTCTGTGCCTGTTGGTCCAAATACGGTACTTAATGTCAGGTTGAGGCGGGTAATATCAAACCATCTTTTGAATTCAAAAGCCAACTCAACCTTTCTTTCAAGTATAACGGCAGTTCTGAAATCATCTTTGCTCAAGCCGGAAAGGTCTGCAGGAATAAGGGAACTATTTAAAACACCATCGTAATTCCTGGCCCTGGCGCGAACCTGGTTGATGTATTGGTAAGCATTTACAGGACCATTTAGTTCATTTTCAGCTTCCGCAGCAATCAGCAGCACTTCAGCATACCTGTAAATAGGCCACTTCATATCAGTATTATAACAAGCATCCTGCAGGTTTGTACCTATATANGACCACATAAGTTTTCTAATAGCAGGAGAATTTTGGGGAAATGGCTTGGCAGCTTCGTTGTAATGATGCATAACACTATTGTTATCAGGAGCATCCTCCCAAAATGTTATTTTCCTACGATAATCGGCAACATCAAACTCAGCTAATGCCTGGGCAGTGGTATAGCAGGTAGCCCATCCGCCAATATTCCAGCCGAACCAGCTTGGCAGCCCGGTTAACATGATTAACTGATCACGGCCGGTTGAGTAACCAGCATCAGCACTTTTAAACTCAGACACCCATATAGCTTCCTGAGTTGTGGTCCCCGGGAAAAAATTAAATACCATTTTAAAATCAGACATAAGATCGTACCCAAAATCGGCTTTATGATCAATCACATACTTGGAACATTCAAGCGCTTTAACCCAATTTTGGCGTGTAAGGTAAACATCGGCCAGTATGGTATAAGCTGTACCTTTGCTTACCCTACCCCGTACAGGCGTGGAGCCAGCATCCCATTTGTCCGGTAACAGGTCTTTTGAGGCTTCCAGATCAGCAATAATATTGGCATAAATATCTGCCGTGGGCATCCTGGTTGTCGAAGCTACTGCTGCCGGATCCGTTACAAATTTATCAATATATGGAACAGCTCCATACATCCTCACAAGCCTGAAATAATCAAAAGCTCTGATTGTTTTTGCTTCAGCAATCAATGCTGCCCTTTCATCCTCAGTTATTTTATCAGGCTGCATATTATCAATACCATCAATAGCATTATTTGCACAACTGATCTCCGAGTAAATACGCAACCACTGAGTTCTGGCTTTTTCATTTTGTGGTGTAACCGGTAATATCAGGTCCATATTCATGTGGTCGCCGGCATAAGCAATTTTATACTGATCATCACGCGCACCAACCGACATTTGTATGTCGTTACCATAGTCCTCGTAGCCTGCCATATATGCATAAGCCCCCAGAACAGCGGCTTCACCAGCGGCTTTAGAAGTAAAGTAATCTTCCGGAGCCATTGCCCCTATTCGATGTTCTTCCAGTATTTTATTACATGCACTCCAAAGAATCGAGAGGGCAAGGAACATTATATATAAGAGTTTTTTCATAATTATAATAGTTTAAAAAATTAAAATGTAATATTCATACCCATTGTAAAATTCCTTGTTCTGGGATAGGTATCGTATTCCATACCACGGAAGACATTACTTGCCAACGTAGAACCTGCAGGATTCCAGATTACTTCAGGATCAAAACCAGAATATTTAGTCAGTATCAACGCATTCTGTAAGCTGAAATACAACCTGCACTTGCTGATTTTTAGCATATTTGTAACCGATGAAGGGAGCGAATACCCGAGAGCAATATTCTGTACCCTTAAGTAGCTCGCATCTTCAACCCATCTTGAGGAATAAGTATACTGCGTTTCCGAACCTAAACTTGGCACATTAGTATTGGTATGAGTCGGGGTCCATGCAGCCGCATAAGAAGAACGGGTCGTATTATCGGGGTTATAATGGGTTTCAAGTTCTATCCGTGTAGCATTGACCATCTTGTTCCCGTAAGAACCTGTAAATTGTATATTAAGGTCAAAGCCTTTGTACCCGAAATCGTTTGTCCAGCCAAAAGTAAACTTGGGGTTTGCATTGCCTATAATGGTTTTATCATCACCGTCTATCTTACCATCAGGTTGACCTGTCAGTTTGCCATTGGCATCCCTGCCGTTTATATCTGCATATTTTGCATGCCCTGGAGCTTCTCCGGCCGGTATATCATCACCTTGCTGATATACCCCTTCATACACAAATCCCCAAAATGAATTGGTAGCCTCTCCCTCTCTCAATATCCACGAAGAAACACCACTAAAAGGAGACCAACCGGCAATAAGGTCAGTACCTTTAGGCAGTGTNTCNACCTTGGTCTTGTTGAACGAAATATTGAAATCGGAGGACCAATTGAAACCTCCTTTAGATAGATTAGTTCCCAATGTAAATTCAACTCCCTGGTTGCTGAATTTGCCAATGTTTTGATACATGTTATCATACCCTGTATATTTAGGAAGGGGAACGGTGTACAACAAACCTGTTGTTACCTTATTGTAAAACTCTCCCGAAAAATTGATCTTCCCGTCCAGGAGGCTGATATCTGCTCCGGCGTTTGTCATTGTGGTGGTTTCCCAACTCAGTTTGGCGTTTGCCACTGATGTCGGCACAACTGCAGCTTGCTTAATGCCGCCAACGTATTCGTATATGCCATTACCATTTAAGGTTGCCAATGAATTGTAACTACCAATGTCAGTATTTCCGTTTGAACCCCAACCGCCATGTAAGCTTAAATCACTGATTGCACTTATCCCTTCCAGGAAAGACTCTTTCTTGATATTCCACCTTATAGCTGCCGATGGGAAAAACGCCCATTTATTGTCGGCGCCAAAACGCGATGAACCGTCTTCCCTTGCGGTAAAGGTAAACAAATACCTGTCTTTCAGGATGTAGATCAAACGCCCGTATATACCTTCCATTTTCCAACTGCCTGTACCAGACGAAGGAGTTAATGCTGTTGTGGCTGTACCCAGGGCCCAGTAAGTCCAGACATCATTAGTAAAACCCTTGCCTGCAGCACTAAAGCTCTCACCAACATAAGATTGGTAATCATGCCCTGCCATCACGGTAAGTTTATGAATGTCGGCAAAGGTTTTTTCAAAGGTTAGATAGGTAGAATTAGAAAGGTTAATATTTCTGTCCGCATACATTGATGCAGTTGCACCATCAGCGTTTAATTTAAGGAACGATGGGCTATAAGAACCATTCCTGTTGTTATTAAATTGGATTGCTAAATTCGTATTAAATTTCAATCCTTCAATAA
>JGI20214J51088_10000335_pt1 | contig 33815 bp, 21 predicted proteins | sample WetSurMetagenome_FD_51088 | JGI IMG/M metagenome (IMG submission 51088) | reverse complement strand
AAATAAGTAATCCCTTTTTAAGCTACTCTTTTGACGGTTCAAAGGACGAAACCAGCTCAGCTNGGCCTCCGATATATTTTGGATAACAGGGATACGAGCAGAGAAGATATCCTTTGCCCTCAGGCTTAAATCCTATATGTCCCTGCGGATCAATTACAAGTGTCTTCGGAGGCGCCTGTTTATTTTCGACCCATCCGATTAAAAGGTTTATATTATCATTCATGTCAGGAGCGGGGATCAGTTTTATCATAACACTTTTGCCTTCCCCGTTTACCTTATAGCTTTTTCCGGATAAGCCATGGCCGCCCTGAGGAACAACATACATCCTGGCAAATTTGTCTGTTTTTTTCTGCCCCATTTTATCAATTACCGACTGGTAATAATCGAGCTGTGCTCCCGATGAAGCGATATTATCCATTGCTCCTATTGTAATTATCAGTTTCCCTCCATGCCTGTAAAAAGCTGAAAGATCAGGATTCGTAGCATCGAGCCATTCAGATATCACTTCTCTGCGCTTATTATATGCAGCGCCCTCAACATAGTCGAGAGGATTAGCATTAACATTCTGCATCAAAAAACCTGTTACCCCGAGGGTCCCAAGAGATGAATGTACCGGTGCATTTTCACCTGCTCCTTCCTGTCCTTTGTATCTCTGTTCGGTTATCATCCCGAAATCGTCAGGATTAACAGTCGGAAGCCACATCCCGAAGTACCTGACACCATAAGCCAGAGGAGTTGAGAATTTGTAGGGGCTGTAACAGAATTCGAGGGTTTTTATCTGTCCGTCAGTAAGCCTGACAGATGAAGAAGTATCCTTGGGATTCACATCAATTCCGTTTGGTGCGCGAAGTGCGGCCCATGGATCTGAAGGCCCTTTCCCGTCGTTGACATTAAAAAGCTCCCGGGCAGCCATGTAGTTATTGATAATCCCGTCGGCCAGGCCGTCCAGCTTATCGCATTGTCTGAGAAATTCAGCCCTGATTGAATTAACCTTTGCCGGAGTGACCCAGTTCGCTACCGGCTTTTCCTGAATTCTTATCAACTCTGGTGCAAGCATTAAAGACGAAAAATTCACTATCGGAACATTGGAGATGATTCCGTCATAATCTTCCGGATATCTTTGTGCAACCACGAGCCCTTCACGTCCTCCCTGGGAATTACCGACATAATAGTTGTATCCGGGTCCCTTGCCATATATCCTCTCCATAATTACAATAGCAGCATCATGAGTCTTCTTCATCTGCATATAGCCAAGATTACGGATTGCTTCTTCGTTGACCGCCCAGTCATTGGATGAAGTTCCCGCGGGTCCCGTAGCAAGGGGTGCACCCGGTTTACCACCCGGACCACCCATTCCGACTGCCTGATGACCAGAATCGCTGCCATACAGGGCAAATCCTTCGGAGATCAAAGGATTACTACCGGCTCTTACCGTAATCATGCCATTCATCCCTCCGCCGCCCATTTGGATGGCACGTTGCGACCAGGCAGCCGGAAGTATTACCCTGAAATTGATGGGCCAGCCATTTGGGTCTACAGGAAATATTGATCCCTCAACCATAGCGTAGGCAGGGGTATTACCTGTCGGTTCCACCCAGCGGGGCGGATAGAGTTTTACCGAACTGACCGGTTCGCCGATCGCTGAGACCGGTATCGCGGATCCTGTTTTTTCAATGTCAGCTTTTGTTATAACAATATCAGTACCTGCTCCGGTCTGGCTAAAAGTCCCGGGGATGGCCAGGAGAAAAAACACCTGAATAAAACACAATAATTTCTTCATGGTAAATATTTACGATTAATTCTATTCCGCACTGATTCGTCCATTTATAATTAACTTAACATTATTTAATTACATAATATATTGCGCAAATCCAAATTTATGGAGAACTGCTATGGTGATCTCTACGTTTCGCTTCCCCGATGACACCTCTGACTGATAGCAGGTCAGGTGTTTCACGATTATGTAATCCTCTGCCTATACAAATACTTTTGAAAGTCTATTAACAAATTCCTCTTTTTCCCAACCCTTTTTCATATCTATTTCCGGCTATCGTATTTTAGTTCTTCGGTATCGTTAGTTTCGGCTTCGCTCAACGAGCGGCCTGTGTCCGCTGCCTGAGCGGAGTCGAAGGCAGCGGTCTCATTCCTGCATCTTGCCAGCTCGTGCAGCAGGTCAGGCCTGTTGTCAATTAAAGCTTTCTTTTTTGCCCTGCCCCACCCCTGAACCAGTTTTTCCCTGTAAAAGGCTTTATCAATCCTGTTGAATTCCTCAAAATAAACCAGCCTGACAGGAAGTGTTTTACTTGTTTAGTTGGCGCCTTCACCACGTTTATGCTCATTAATTCTGCGTTCAAGATCGATTGCAGATCCGGTGTAAAAGCTATCGTCGGCACATTCAAGGATATACATATAACCTTTCATAACAGGTCTTTGATATTCAATATGATCTGATTTCCTTCATCGTCAGGTTTTTCAGGAAGAGGACCCACTAAGTCTGTTCCACATACTCGAGTTCACTGCAGCAACCAGCTTCTTTGTGAAGTATATTGTCAATATTCCTGAAGGTTTGTTCAAACATTATAAAATCATTTGATTATTATTGCTGTCCTTAAAAATAGCAATTAAAGATAAAAGAATTGGGACAATTCAGATTTTGTTTTTCAGTGGAAAAGAATATGAACCGGTNCCCGGGATCAATATGACATGATGCCACNATAAGTTGGTTATTGGNGAATTAAAGAAGTTGCTGCATTCATTGCCTGGAAATTATTGCCGACACAATCAATCATTATATAGTAAAATTAAAGTATCATGAAGCGAATATTTACAATTATTATCCTTCTCTCACTCTTAATTTACGGATGCACTCATCAGATCCATTATTCGGGCAATCCGGTCTTTCCCGGATGGTATGCTGACCCGGAGGGAACAATTTACAATAAAAGGTTCTGGATATTTCCCACATATTCTGCCCCCTATAAGGATCAGGTTTTTATGGATGCATTCTCGTCAAAGGACCTGACAAACTGGAAGAAGCATGAAAGGATAATAGATACGGGTGCTGTGAACTGGGCTGAAAAAGCCATGTGGGCTCCATCAGTCATTAAGAGAAACGGTAATTATTTTTTGTTATTCGGGGCAAATGATATTCAGTCCGATGAACAGGCAGGAGGTATTGGTATTGCAGTTGCCGTCAAGCCCGAAGGTCCGTACAGGGATTACCTGGGCAAACCCCTGATCGATAAGTTCCACAATGGTGCCCAGCCGATCGATCAGTTTGTTTTCGAAGATGCTGACGGCAAGCTTTATCTTATTTACGGGGGCTGGAGACACTGTAATATTGTTAAGTTAAAGGATGACCTTACCGGAATTGAACCAACGGCGGATGGTACATTGTTCCATGAAATAACACCTGAGGGTTATGTTGAGGGTCCCTTCATGTTCATCCGCAATGGCAAATATTATTTCATGTGGTCGGAAGGTGGATGGACAGGTCCGGATTATAGCGTTGCATATGCGATAGGCGATTCACCCTTCGGACCTTTCGAAAGGATAGGTAGGATCCTTCAGCAGGATCCTGGCATCGCAACTGGAGCCGGGCATCACTCGGTCATCAGGATACCCGGCGCTGAAAAGTATTATATTGTCTACCACCGCAGGCCGCTGGGACAAAAGGACCGTAATTCAAGAGAGGTTTGTATTGATATGATGGAATTTGATGAGAACGGATTTATAAAACCGGTTATTATTACAAGGGAAGGAGTACCGGCTCAAAAAGCCAGGTAAATGCAATTGCAGTAAAATCACCTGAACTGCACATTTATTGAAGGGCATGGCTTAGGCATGGCGAAAAGTTGTATTCCGGTTGAAAGTTGGATTGAGCGGTTGTTCGACTGGATGAAAAGCTCCGGTTTCTGAACTAAAGTATTAACTCAAAAAAAATTCAATTCAATCAGGCTGAAGCTGGTTGTGGTCACTTTTTCTTCCAATCCCTTATTATAATCCTGTCCTTGTAAAGTTTTACCTCGAGTTTCTGCTTTTCCTTCCACTTCATTTTACGGATAAATTCCCTTGGAATAGTCACTGCATAGCTTGAACCGCCAACTTTGGTAAGGCTGCGGATGTTCTCCTCTTCCAGTTTGTTTCGTGCCATTTCTGAATAATTACGTAGTAAATTACGTAATTTATTACATAAATCCAAATTTATTGAGAACCGGTAGTGAACCTTCCGCAATAAGCTCGGGCTCGCTCGTTTCGGCTTCGCTCAACGAGNGGCCAGTGTNAGCGTCCCGAGCGTATTCGAGGGAAGCCTGAATAAACTTAATTTGCTGACGTTTGTTATAATAAGGTTATAGCCAGAAAATTGGTTGAAAGAGATAATTCAATTGTCAACCATGAGAGATTCTATATTAGATGTAATTGTTATCGGTGCAGGACATGCAGGGCTCAGTATAAGCTATTATCTGAAGGAACTTCAACTGGATCATATTGTATTTGAGCAGGGTAAAACCGGAAATTCCTGGCGGCACCAGCGATGGGAATCATTCAGATTAAACACTCCAAACAAATATAACTTACTTCCCGGTCAGGAAAATACCTTTCCTGATGCCGAAGGCTTCTCTTCAGCTGCAGATTTTGTATTCTTACTTCAGGAGTACTTTAAAAAATTTGACTTGCCGGTATCCGAAAATTCAAGAGTTTTATCAGTCGATAATTTCTCAGGCTCAAAATATTTTTCGGTGTGTGTCTCTGAATATGGTACAGTCAAATGCTACAACAGCAAACAGTTAGTTATTTCTTCAGGCGGTCAGAATATAAAAAATATCCCATCTCTGGCAAAAAGTATTTCAGAAGAGGTTTTTCAGTTACATGCATCTGAATTCAGGAATTCTTCTTTGCTTCCCGATGGGGCTGTCCTGGTTGTTGGAAGTGCACAATCAGGGGTCCAGATAGCCGAAGATTTAATTGAAGCCGGGAGAAAGGTCTTCCTTTCCACAAGCCAGGTAGCCCGGGTACCAAGAAGATACCGGGGTAAAGACATTGTGGACTGGCTTATGCTTACAGGATTTAATGATGTGAGGACTTCGGACATTACCGATCCGAGAATTCTTTCAATGAAACAGCCCCAGGCTTCGGGATTAGGGATAAGAGGTCACACTGTAAGCCTGCAGTCATTGGCGCGAAAAGGAGCTGTAATTCTCGGTAAGATCGAAACTGCAGATCCTGAAAAGGTTTTTTTTCAGCCCGATGCTGCTGCTCATGTAAAATTTGCGGATGAATTTTCCGGGAAGATGAAAAACATGATCGATGATTATGTTCTAAAATCAGGATTGCAGGCACCTCCGGCGGAAGAGGATATTGATGATCGACCTGATGAAAAAGCGGCTTGTGCGTCAGGTATTACCTCCCTCAACCTGAAAGAAAACAATGTCACCTCCGTAATATGGACCACCGGATTCAAAGGTGATTTCAGTTATCTGAAGCTTCCGGTCTTTGATGAAAATGGATTATTGAAACATACAGATGGCGTTTCAGATATTACAGGATTATACTTTCTTGGACTTCCGTGGCTTCGCAAAAGAAAGTCAGGAATTATTTCAGGTATAATAGAAGATGCCAGATTCATGTCTGAGAAATTAAAAGCAAATAACTGTTAAACACAGGGGTGAATGAAAAACCAGACTAATAATAAAAATAAAAAAAAATAAAAAAAACAAAAACCGATTATGGGCCTTTTGTTTACCGGATAAATGAAATCAAGCTGGCGATTCTGACGATGAAGATATTTTTCAACTGAATTTAATAATATAAGAATGAATTCTGACTTCCTGCAATATTCAGTTTGGATTTCCGGGTGAAGTATTAAAGGCGTGGTGCTGCTCTTTCTTGTCGATTTTCGAATTTATGTCCTTACTGAAATCACCTTCCTCGATATCTCAACTTACAATCTGAATAACTTTTCTCCGGAACATTTAAAAAATTCAGTAATTTTAGTTAATTTTTACATTCAGAGTNCACTTTAAATCCTGTTGAAATGAAAAAGAATGAAACTCCTGATAATAAGAATGTTCATGATGCTCCGGATAAACAGCAGACAAAAACATTAAGCAGACGTAAAGTCATTAAGAGCCTGATTTTTGCTCCAATCCAGATTGGCTTGTTTCAAAGTTTCATAAAGGCTGAGGAAACAACTGGTCTGGTTTCAGGTGTGAAATACATTCCCGGAGATACCTACCGGGGTATTCCGGTGGACCTGACTGAAGATCTCTATTCTCCTAATCAGCCCATGGGAAAAGGGGAAGGAATTATACCCGGACGTGTGAGCTGGGTATGGAATCCTGCGGCAACAAATCCAGCTTGTGCCAATCTGCCTGTTTCGACCNGTCTGACTGAAGATAAGTATGATGCATGGTTCATGGACAAAAATACAAACCAGGAGATCGTCGACGGAATGCTTGCAGCCGGATTATGTTCAATATCAGGTAAAAAAAGGGAAGCTGATGCCTGGAACAGCATTTTCAGATACCACAATATTAAAAGGGGAAAAGGAGATGTTGCTTATAAAAAAGGAGAGAAAATATATCTTAAGCTGAACAGGACAGCTGCATCAGGAGCAATAAACCAGGAGTATGTCAGGCAGAAAGATAAACCTCTGGCACTGGCGTTCGAGACATCGCCCCAAATAGTCCATGCTATGNTAAGGCAGCTGGTTAATGTGGCAGGGGTACCTCAGGAGTCCATCTATGTGGGAGATACCATGCGGAACCTTTACCAGGATGAATATTTAAAATACTATTCCGAGTTTTCAAAAGTGAACTATCTCTCGAGTTTCGGCAGNACCTCCGGCAGGATTAAATCAGNTGAGAGTGCCTCAGACCTGATCTTCTATTCAGACAAAAACAGCGTCATGAAACAAGCCGGTTCGGATAAGCTTTACGCTGTAATGGAAGAGACTGATTACCTTATAAACCTTCCGGCAATGAAAGGGCATAATCTGGCTGGTATTACGCTTTGCGCCAAGAATCATTTCGGGACACATGTACGGCCCAGCGCAGCNCACCTGCATCCCGGGCTGAACACAGACAGCAGCAGGAAAGGTTACGGGCATTACAGGGTGCTTGTTGATATCATGGGCAACAGGTATACTGGCGAAAAGAACCTTTTCTANATTCTTGATGCCCTGTGGTCCGGGTCGAACTGGAACGGACTTCCGGTTAAATTCCTGATGCCTCCTTTCAACAATCACTGGAGCTCTTCACTTATGCTGTCACTCGATCCGGTGGCAATAGAATCTGTTGCTGTCGATTTTCTCAGAACCGAGTTCTCAAATCCTGAGCATACTGTTGCATATATCAGCGAGCCCGGTGTGGATGATTACCTTCACCAGGCAGCAGATCCGAAAAACTGGCCTGCCGGTATCGTCTATGCCCCGAATGGTGATAATATACCTATGAAAGGCCTCGGTGTTCACGAACACTGGAATAACCACATTGACAAGCAATACTCACGTAACCTCGGTAAAAAAGAGGGAATTGAACTGGTAAAGGTCTTTCAGCAAGCCTGAATATAGAATATTCCTGCCATCCTGAATGCATTGGATTCACCCGTCTTATAACGGACTGACCTCAGTCCTGTTTCAGGGTCACATCCAGATAAACAGAATGACGTCCGTAAGTTTCGTAAAAAGGTTTAAAGACAACACCGTCAATGTTAAACTCCAGCTTTTCAGGATCACCTGATATCGATTTGCTTATATCTTCTGCATTTAATGTCACCTTGCGCCATTCCTTCAGTGGTTCATTCTCCTGAGCTGCCAGCAGGACCGGTCCGTAAAACAAACTGGCTATATTTTGCTGATCCATAACAGGCTCTAAATAAAATTTAAAAGGCATATTCAACTCAACCGTATCTCCGTCTTTCCACCTGCGGTTTAAAGTAAGATAGCTTCCCGGAACAGCCAAAACTCTTTTATTCCTGCCATTTATCTTCACAAAGAATCCTTTTGTTGCCCAGTGCGGCACCCTGACATTAAGCGCAAACATGCCATTTCCCTTAATTGTTAACCGCGTTTTGTCCTCCTTTGGATAAGCTGTTGTCTGGGTGAGAATTATATTCTTTTCTGTCCAGTTTAATGTTGAGGGCACATAAAGATTGACATATAAAGCCTGGTTATCTGAACTTCTGAAATAAATTGCGTTTTGAAATTTTGTATTACTCTCAAGAGCCGTCCCGTTACAACAGGAAAAACCTTTCATATCAGCATTGCCAAACTGTTTTACAGAACCCGGTCGCAGGGGAACATGATATGTATTTGCAGGTGTCTTCTCTGCTACAGAAGCAAGAATGTGATTATAAAGGGCACGCTCATAATAATCCATCAACCCGGCATCCATATTGAAAAGGAAGAGGCTGCTTGTNAATTTGAGAAGATTATAGGTAGCACAGGTTTCATTCTGGCCACCAGCGGCGAACCCGTTTTCATAAAGAGTTGCCGGCTGGGCGGTGAAACATTCCGCGTTATCCGGGTTACTTGCTCCGGCGACTCCACCTATGCTGTACATATAATCATTTGTTACCTTATACCAGAAATTTTCGGCTATATTATAATATTCCGGAGCAGATGAAACCCTATAAGTTTCAAGTGCCCCGATTATTTGAGGAATATGCTGGTTGGCATGCAAGCCGCGAAAAAGGTCTACATTTTTAGCGAGTCCGTGGGAATGGCCGGCATCACCAAAAAATACTCTGGTGTTATCAAATAAACGGGCAGCTTCAAGATACCTGGGTTCCCCTGTAATCCTGGAGAGCCTTGCCATAGCTTCGTTCATTCCCCCATACTCTCCTGCAATGTACTTGTTCCACATACTCAAAAGTGTAGTGGCAGGCAATCTCCTCAGGCGCGTATATAACCAGTCACCCATGCCTTTAACAATTTCCAGTGCCTTTTCATTACCGCTTATTTCATAAATATCCATCAGCCCGGCCAGGATTTTATGAAGGGTATAATATGGAGCCCATATTTTTAAACTATCCCTACCGTAGGCAGCCCCATTTTCCAGCATTATAAACTGGTCGGGCGGATAGGCACTTATAAATCCTTTACCCCAGTTCCAGTAATCTGTCCGGATAGCTTCAGCACTCAAATCTGAATTAAAGCCTGATTTTCCGGGACCTGGTGGTACAGCTGCCGGGTCTGACACATAATTTCCTCCATCTGTTTGTGGTTTTCCTGACATTTGTGATAATTCATACAGGGTATTAACCATATATTCCATCTTTTTTGCAAAATCAGCCCTGAGTACGGGATCATAATCTGAACCGGCAAACGCCTGAGCTAAGGCGGAAAGATAATGCCCAGTGGCATGACCGCGCAATTTAGTCTCCTGGCTATCCCATCCCCCCATTGGTTCTGCCCCTGCCGGCTGTTCCTGCCCAAAGGCATTGCGAAACATAAAAAGGAAATTGTCCGGATTGGTTTTGGCAAGACCCGTTATGAATTTATCACGGTTTTCAATGAATTTTGTGTTGTGGCCATGAAGATCAGTATTTAACTTAACCTGGTCAAGATCAAAAACTTCCAGCCTGCGATCCGGCGGAGCCGGCTGTTCAGCTTCTTTAACAATAACTAAAGCTTTTGGCTGAATGTCGGTTCCGGCTACCCTACCTGTTATCGTATATGAGCCAGGTGCAATTACCTGACTGTTATCCAAAGGTGCCGGCCAGAGCACTCTTGCATCCGTCCCGGCAAACATTTTGTCGTAAATACCGTATACATAAGGTGGCAATCGAGGAAGACACCCCACGACGGTCTCAACCTGAATTTCCGGAACGCTTTGTGCAGATACCAGAGCAGAGTCCATGACACAATATCCTGTCAATATTCCTAAGAAAAGAATAAATGTTCGCATAATTAAATTCTTTGAAGTTGATTTTTCATAGTNCGTCTTCAAACCAATTCGTAAAGTATAGTTTGATTTATTAAGATGTGATTTTTTAAAGATATTTAAAAAATCACCTTACCGCGGTTATTTACTTGCTGCTTTCAATAAATAATTCAAATGTGCAGGTCACTTGAAAATTGAACTTACTTTATCCAGACTGATCATATCCTCATCAGAAATCATGAATGTGAGAGCTCCAAGGTTCTCTTTTACATGGGTCTCCTTTGTTGCTCCAGGGATTGCCACGACCATATCACCATTATATTGGATGATCCAGTTAAGAGCCACCTGAGCGGCTGTCACGTTGTACTTTATGGCAAGCTCTTTCAATAATGCAACCACCGGACGGCTTTTCTCAAGCCCTGCAGCCTTGAATTGCGGACTATATCTTCTGATTCCGGCATTTTTTGACAGATGGGGATTATCATGATATTTGCCAGTTACAATCCCCTGTGCCAGAGGCGAATATGCAATTATGGAAATGCCAAGCTTTTTTGCACGATCCATCACTCCGTTGGATTCAATCTTTCTGTCAAGCAGGTTATATCTCACCTGGTTGGTTGCAAGGGGTATTCCGAATTTTTGCAGTACCTTCCATGAGTTTTCCATTTTCTGAGCAGAAAAATTACTCACACCAACAGCCTTTATTAGTTTCATGCTGACAAGTTCAGCCATTTTTTCCATTTCTCTGTTTTCACCAGAGAAACTCCATGGCTGGTGAACCTGGTAGAGATCGACAGGATAAGGGTCGAGCAGACTGATCCGCTTATTTATGGTTTTAGTGATATTTGAAGCGAATCTGAACATAGGCCACCATTTTGTTGCCACAATGACATCGCCAGGTTCTTTGCCTGCTGCCTTAAGGGCTTTTGAAAGAGCTTTCTCTGATTCACCTCCTCCGTATATCTCAGCTGTATCAAACCAGTTAATACCTCCCACGATTGAAAGGGAGACAATCCTTTCAATCAGTTTGTCCTCAAGAATGGGCCAGAATTTTCCGGCCAGATTCTTCTGTTTGCTGAACTGCCAGCAACCAAGCCCTATTGGAGAAACCATAATACNTGTCTGACCCAGGGCCCGTATATTTTTTATATTTTCCATTTAACAGAAATCGATTGGTTGAAANTTTTATTAGCAAGTCATCTTTTAAGNATCACCTGATTAAAGTTTCACTTAGTATTTCGCTGAAAGGTTTTCCTCTTTTGTGGATGTAAATATCGTTATGGAAATAATCGAGTTTTTTCAGGAGGTATGAAAGAGTGTTGATCTCTTCATCATTTAAATTGCCAATAACAATCTTTGTTACCTTACTCATAAGCGGAAGTATTTTTTGTATTTCATCTCTTCCTGAGCTGGAAATTGCGACTCTGATACTTCTCTTATCATTCGGATCGGCTGTTTCAACTATCATTCCTCTTTTGATGAGTCTGCGTATTACTTCTGTTCCGGAAGTCTTTTCCATAACCTGCTTGGTGATCAGTTCACTCTTACTTAAGCTGTCGTAGGTCATAAGAGTAATCAGGAACGAAAACTCATCCGGTGTCTGTAAAAGGCTGTCAAGAAGTACCTTCTTTATATACCATTTTGCATAGCGGTTCATCAGAACAATTAAAATTGAAATATCGCTTGCAGCATTGCGGTATTCGTCCCTGAACCACCCTTTATTTTCTCCCGATATTTCNCTCATTGCCAGCTCATGGCTGTCTGATTTATCGTTCAGGTAACCAATAAATTCTTCCATTGAATACTCCTCCTGATTTCCCTTCTCAGAATCAAAGGAAAAGAACCTGTTTATGAGGGTTGTGAGTATTTCACTTTTCTTCATACCTGGCATACTTTATTTGTAAACAAAAATAAACAATTTTAGTTCAATTACGTATTATTTAATATTATTATGAACTTAATTGTACTTTTATTGTTTATTAAAGAAATATCAGAATGATAATGGATATAGCAGCCAGTATAAAAGGAGCAAGTAAAGAGTATAAAACAGGCGACACTGTGATTACAGCCCTGCAGCCGACAACTTTCGATTTCAGGAAGAAGGAGCTTACGCTTATTATAGGTCCGTCAGGTTCAGGTAAAACTACTCTTCTTTCTCTTCTCGGATGTGTCATATTTCCCACNACTGGCGAAATATATGTAGATAACATGCTTGTAAATAATCTTAGTGATAAGGAACTGGCCAGGATAAGACTTAAAAATATAGGTTTTGTGTTTCAGAATTTTAACCTTATTGCCCCTCTCAATGCCTTAGAAAATGTTATGCATCCCCTCAGGCTTTCCGGTATAAGCAAAAAAGAGGCAAAGATAAAGGCTGAAGAGGCGCTTAAAAAAGTAAATATGGAAAGCAGGGTAAAGAGTCTTCCTAAAAACCTTAGTGGCGGCCAGCAACAGAGAGTAGCAATTGCAAGAGCACTGGTTACTGAGCCGTCGATTATGCTATGCGATGAACCAACCGCATCACTTGATACAAATAGTGTCAGCATTGTTATGGAAGAGCTTAAAATGCTTTCCGATTCAGGAAAATCTGTAATTGTGGTAACACACGACCTTCGGNTAAGGCAGTTTGCCGACAGGATAATTTATGTGAACAATGGTATAGCATCCGATAATCCCTCATCTGATGAGCTTCTGCACAATTAGAAAAACACCCAATTAAATCATAAAATATTAATACGAAAGCAATGAATAAAAAAATTTACCTGGTACTGATTCCATTAATAATTACGGCCTGCGGCGGCAGTAAGGAAAAGAAAGAACAGGCTGCTGGATCGCATTCAGTCAACAGTGCAATTGTTGAGGTATCCGAAGTCGTTGGGGTAGGTAAGGTTGAACCGGAAAAAAAGATAATAAGTCTTTCTGCAGCAACCGGCGGAGTCGTAAAAGAGATATACAGGAATGACGGGGACACAATTAAAAAAGATGAACCTCTTGTAAGACTTGATGATGAGCTTGAGCTGATAAAGGTGTCGCAGTTAAGAAGCCAGTACTCCTCACAGAAATCGCAGCAGGAGATCGATAAGCTAAACCTGCAGGAGTCGGAAGCAAGGCTTTCCAATAAGAAAAACCTTTTGGAATCGGTGCGAGCACTTGAATTAAAAGGTGCAGAGACGACTCAGACCCTTAAAGATCTTGAAACTGAGGTAACTACCCTTTCTCTTATTGTCAAAAAGGATAGTGCCGGCGTAAGGCTTTCCGGCAGCAGGCTCAGTGAGCTGGCCGGCCAGGTCAGATATGCTGAGGCCGAAGCCGCTAAAAAGATTTTGAGCTCACCATACGATGGTATTCTCCTTGATCTTCAGATTGAAAAAGGTAGTGCTCTAAGCCAGTTTGCAACATTTGCTGAGATCGCCCCATCAGGACCTATTACAGTAAGAACTGAGGTTGATGAGCTTTTTGCAGCAAGGCTGAAGAATGGTCTCGACGCAGATATCAGATTTGTTGGCAGCGATTCGGTTATCGCAAAAGGCAAGGTCACCTTCCTTTCACCTTACCTTAAAAAGAAGTCGCTCTTCTCACAAAAAGCAAATGAGCAGGAAGACCGGCTTGTAAGAGAAGTAAGGATAAATCTTGAGGGAGAAAACAGGCTCATATTGAACTCAAAGGTAGAATCAGTAATTAAACTTAAAAACCCGTAATAATGATCGTTACAGCTTACAGGTTTATCAGGTATGATAAGGTAAAGAGTATTGGCGTAATAGTTGGCATAGTTGTCAGCATTTTTCTTATTGGCCAGCAGATAGGGATCCTGAGTTTTCTTACCGGTTTAATGGGCGGTCTTGTCAGCAATTCGAGGCAGGATATCGGACAGATCTGGGTTGTAGATAATATTACAAGGAATGCGAATGAACTTCCCAAGCTTAATGAAGGCCTTGTAAGGGAACTAAGGAGTATAGATGGGGTAATGAATACTTACCCGATAGTAGTCTCCGGGGCATCGGTCAAATTTGATAACGGTAAACTTGCCCCGGTGCTCATTATCGGAAGCGAATCACCTTTGTTTGTTGCTGGTCCCAGACCCGAGACAATTAATGAAGGCAGTATTATGTCGCTTAATGATGATGAAGCAGTATCGGCAGAGTTTTACGACNAGGCTACCTTCGATTATCCGGTAAAAACAGGGACAAGAGTTGAGATTAACGGTAAAAGCGCAACTATAAAGCTGCAGACTAAAAATGCCAGGGGTTTTGCCGGTTCATTTTTCTATACAACACTATCGAGGGCACGTTATTATACATCATTTCCCGATTCCAAAGTAAGCACAATAGCTGTCCAGGTCAAACCCGGCTATGCAATTGAGAACGTTGTTAATAACATAAACAGGACGGTATATGGGATTAAAGCATGGGATGCAGAAAAACTAAGAAAAACAACTGTCAGTTATATCACAATATCGTCAAACATCGGNACCAGTATTGGTTCGCTGGTTATATTTGCTGTTTTCAGCGGATTCTTTATAATCGGACTTACACTATATTCCTCGGCTGTTGACAGGATCCGTGATTATGGTACTCTGAAAGCCATCGGTGCGACAAACCAGTACATTACCAGGCTCATTCTCACGCAAAGCTTCCTGTTCGCAGTTACAGGATTTGTAATAGCGATGATACTACTGGAAGGATTCAGAGCGGGGGTTACAAATGCAGGCCTTTTGATAAGCTACTCATTCAGAGAATATATAGCCTTGTTCCTTGTAACGTTATTGATTTCGGTCGGCAGTTCACTCTTCTTCTCCATACGTACAATCAACAATGTTGAACCGGCTGCAGTATTCCGCGGCTGAAAGAAAAAAGGAAAATAAAATGAAATCTTTAATAACATCAATATTATTTATACTCCTGCCAGGTCTTTCAAACGTGATAACAGCTCAGGAGATAAAACTGATAACATGTATCGATTCTGCTCTGTCGAACAGAGGAAATATAAGGGCAGTAAGGACTGATATCGAAATTGCAAAACTTCAGACTTCATCGGCATATCAGAAGTATCTGCCGGACCTGTCATTAAGTTATAACTACAGATATAATCCTGTCATTCCGGCACAGATAATTCCTGTNGGACAGTTCAACCAGGTACCTACAGACGAAAAAAGGCCTATAAAATTCGGAACAGTCTGGCAGCAGAATTCAGGATTAAATCTTTATCAGCCTGTTATAGACTTATCAATTAAGAGCAGGGTCGAAGAAAGCCGAATTAATGAGAGACTAAAAAATACCGATGCTGCTGCCGCTGAGAGGGATCTGAAAATGGAAGTCATAAAAAGCTTTACAAATATATGGTTGAATGAGNAACGGCTTCGTTCTGCAGAGCTCGATACGATCAGGACTTCCGGGATAAAAGAGTTTTTCATGATAAAAGCCAGGGAGGGCAGGGTGCTTAAAACAGAAGTTAACAGGACCATACTGAATCATAATAATGCTCTCTCAAATTATTTTGCGGCNTCATCATCCCTCACGAGGGAAAAGATTTATATGGCCTTTCTCACCGGAATATCTCTTGAGACTTTACTTGATGGTAAATTTGATTTTTCACCTTTTTCCGGAGATGGACTGACAATAGTAAATAAAGATCCTCTTCCGGATTCTATCCCTTCGGTAAAAAGCCTCATGTTAAAGGCTGAACTAATTAAACAGCAGCAGAAGTCGGAAAAAATGAAAAATACACCTGCCATAGGTTTTGAAGGTTTCCTCGGTGCAAACCAGTACACGGATAACTTCAATCCAATCCTATCAGACAGCTGGTATGGGAGCAGCTACCTCGGACTGAGTCTCAGATTTCAGATANTCTCCGGAACCACCGTAAAGAACAGGGTCAACCAGCTTAAGCTTGAAGNAAAAGGCATTAAATCGAGGCTCGACGATGAGGTTAAAAGTGTCAGTAATAAAAGCCTTCAGCTTGTGGAAGAGATAAGACAGATAGAATATCAGGCGGGATTATTCAAACAAAACATCTCGCTTTATAATGAGAACTTTTCATTGAATCAGGACAGATTTGATAAAGGACAGATCAATGGTTATGATCTGATAACAGATGAGATAGATTTCCAGAAAGAGCTGGCCAGGTACAATGAAAAACGGGCGGAACTGGTCCTGAAACAAATTGAACTTATAAACAATTCAGGGGCTCTTTCGTCATTCATTGACAATTTAAGATAAGCCTCGTGGATTGATTCTTTTATTCTAAATTTACTCTTTAGCAAAAAAAATCTGGCTTAATGTATAGAAAACTAATAATGTGATGATTTTATTACCAAAACGATAAATAAACAACACGGGCTATGCTGACAAAAGAACTGGTGCTCGACTTATGGAGCCGGACCTACAACACTGAAGGTAAGCCTGACTGGGCTCACATTCTACCATTCTACGACAATAACATTTATTTCAGGGATTCTATTCAGGAAATACATGGGATTGAAGAGTTTAAAGCAATGACAGAACGACTTACAAATCGTTCCAAAGATCTTAAAATGAAGATTGTCAACTCTGTAATGGAAGAGAATATTATTTTTATGGAATGGGAAATGACAATCAAGTTCAAGAAAAATCCCAGTTCAATTATGTATGGTTCAAGCCGGCTGACTTTAAACCAGGAAGGGAAAATCATTGAACAAAGAGATTATTATGATCTGTGGGGGGATATTTTTGATAATATCCCAAGGTTCGGCAAAGCATACAGGAAATTCATGATAAGAAAGTTTGGTTAAACTTATTAATTTGAAATCTTATTCCATTAACATAATTAAAATTTAGAAGACTATGAAAAAATTTACCTGCATAATAATGCTTTTATTATTCATGTGTCATGCTTCTGTTAGTGCTCAGACAGGAGTTCGTTTCGGTTTGAAAACAGGTTACAGTCTGGCCCTTCAATATGGTATCCCTCCTGCTGACGATACTTATACGGTTGATACTGAAAGCAGGCATGGCTTTGCCGGAGGCGTATTCGTATATTTTCCTATAACTGAATCAGTAGGCATTCAACAGGAACTTTTATATGCTATGAAAGGTTCGAGGCAGGATGTAACCATTAACACGCCAGTTATCATTAATACTTTGTCTGAATACAATTTGAACTATTTTGAGATGCCAATGATAATAAAATACAATTTTGTCAGGATTAAGAATCTGGGAATATATGGCAGCACCGGCATAGCATTATCTTTATTATTGAATGGAGAATATAAAATCACCAGTACCATAAACACCGGCGGACCTCTGATAGTAGTGCCAGAGTCAGGCAACATGAAAGGACTTGATACCTTCGACTATTCATTCGTTTACGGAGCCGGAACGGATTTCAAACTTCTCAAGAAGGATTTTTTCATTGATGTACGCATGACTGTCGGTTGGAACACTTTAGCGATGCCTAACGCTTCAGGGGCAGACCCTGTTCCGCTTCGTAACCAGGATTATGTATTTTCTGTGGGTATGTATTTCTAAAAGCTCAAGGCAAATATTTAATTTTAAGTAATTTATAGAAGCTGTTGGGAAACTGGTAGATATGAAGAACAAAAAGTTTGTAAAGTATTTCAGGGAATATAAGTGGTCAAATATTTCTGCAATGATCAGAAATAACAGGTCAGATCCCAGAATTTGTAATGAAGATTTTAACAATAAACTTGTCGTTATTACCGGAGCTACTTCCGGCATAGGATACTATACAGCGAGAAAATATGCCCATCATGGAGCAAACTTAATATGTATAAATCGCAGTCTGCAAAAATCAGAAGCTCTAACCCGGGAGATTGAGAGTGAATTTGGAGTCAAATGCGGTTACAAAATAGCTGATCTGAGTAATCTGAAGGATATTCATCGTGTGGCAGATGAGCTTCTGAAGCTTGATACTCCAATTGATGTACTTATTCATAATGCAGGTATTTATCTGACAAAAAGAGAATTAACTCCCGAAGGACTCGAAAAGGTTTTTGTAATTCAATACCTTGCTTCTTTTATTATAAATTACATTTTAGAGGATAAGCTAAAAGCCCAGAAAAAAGCCAGAATCATTTTGGTTAATTCTGAAGGCCACCGCTTCGCTGCCTGGGGAGTAAGGTTTGACGATTTGAACTGGGAAAAACGCCGGTATTCCGGACTTAAAAGTTATGGCTCTGCCAAACTGGCCCAGCTTTTATCGATGTTAGTTTTCGATGAACATTTCAAGAACACCGGAATCTCAATCAATGCAATGCATCCGGGGGCTGTAAAAACAGATACAGGCCAGGAAAACGGACCGGTTTACCGATGGTTTAAAAGGAATTTCATAGATAAGACATTGAAGTCTCCTGAGATATCTGCCAATGCACTCTATTTTCTCGGAGTTTCTAAAGAGATAGAAACTGTTAGTGGAAAATTTTTTAATTTAACCACTTTGGAAAAACCGGCACCACCGGCTCTGGATATTGAAGCAGCTTATCAGCTTTGGGGAAAAAGCCTGGAATTGAGTGGATTGTCAGTTTCAAAACAATAAACTATATTGCAAAAGAAGATAACAGAGTATCCTGAAAGAAAAGAATATGCCTGAAAATAAATATGATACTATCATTGTCGGAGGTGGGATTGCAGGTTTGACTTCTGCGGCTTATCTGTCGCGTGCAGGTCAAAAAGTACTGCTAATTGAAAAAAATAAGGAGTGCGGAGGACTTGTAAATTCATTTATCCGTGACGGATTTCATTTCGACGCAGGAGTAAGAGCCCTTGAAGATGCAGGTATTATTTTCCCTATGCTGAAAGACCTGGATATCAAGCTTGATGTTGTCAAAAGCAAGGTTTCGCTGGGAATTGAAAACGAAATCTTACATATTGAGGATTATGGTAGTTTAATAAAATACAGGGACTTCCTTATTAAATTATATCCGGAAAGTGAAGATGAGATTTTTAAGGTCATAAAAATTATCAGGAAAATAATGAAGTATATGGATGTTCTCTATGGTATTGAGAATCCAGTGTTTAAAGATTTAAGGCGCGACAGAGACTTCATTTTCAAAAAACTTTTACCCTGGCTGCCGAAATTTATTTTTACTGTCGGGAAAATAAACCGNATGAATATGCCTGTTGAGGAATATCTAAAAANGATTGTAAAAAATCCTTCACTCAGNGATATAATATCGCAGCATTTCTTCAAGAACACACCAACTTTTTTTGCGTTGAGTTATTTTTCCTTATATCTCGATTATTTCTATCCTAAAGGCGGAGTAGGGAAACTGGCGGAAGCCATAAGAAACAAGATTCTGGAATGTGGAGGAGAAATAAAAACAGAGACTAAAGTTATTGAAGTAATGGCTGACAATTGTATCCTGAGAGACCAACAAAATGTCACCTATAAATATGGCACTCTTATCTGGGCTGCCGATTTAAAAACACTGTATAAAATAATAAAAACAGAAGGCTTTTTACCTAAAATCAAGGCAAACTTTGAGTATGCCAAAAACAATATTCTTAAAAACAGGGGCGGAGATTCTGTGTTTTCTTTATTCCTGGAGGTAAATGAGCCTCCTGAAAGTTTCGGGAAAATTGCAAATGGACATTTCTTTTATACCCCCTCAAAAATGGGTTTAGGTGAAACGCACAGGGAAGAGCTTAATTATCTGTTAAATAACTTTGAAAAAGTTGAAAGAGAACAAATTTTGATCTGGCTTGACAAATTTACCAGACTTAACACCTACGAGATTTCCATTCCGGGACTAAAGGATCCCGAATTGGTTCCTCCNGGCAAGACCGGCATCATTATCAGTTTTCTTGCTGAATATGATTTGTTTAATAACATTCAAAAAGCAGGCTGGCTTGATGAGTTTGTTCAGGAAATTGAAAATCGTGTTTTAAATGTAATAACCAGTTCTGTTTTCCCGATGTTAAAAGATAGAATTATTGCGCTTTTTTCTTTTACACCGCTGAGCATAGAAAACAGGGTAGGCAGTTCTGAAGGTGCAATAACGGGATGGTCGTTTCAAAGATCAATGCCTGTTGTTAATAAAATTCAGTTCGCTGATCGTTCAGTTATGACTCCATGCCTTCGATTTTTCAGGCTGGGCAATGGGCCTACAGTCCGGCAGGGGTTCCGATGTCGATTCTGACAGGCAAACTTGCCGCTGACCGGGCACTGAAAAACTGAAACCCGCCTTTCGGGATTTAGTCCCGCATCTCCGATATAACTTCTTGTTTGACTGACTCTTATTCTGTATTTGCAAGCACACCTCTCAATTGTATTGCAGGTTGTGCCCTCCCCTGGGATCCCATCATTCCCGGTGCCGATTTCGGACCAATAGTAACTCCGGTTGATCCGGCTGTTACTGAGAATCTGCATACAACTTCCTGAGTGCCCAGGCTTTCCTCGATAAAACGAGCTGTTAATTCAAGGGTATTGGGGTCACTCCAGGAATAACTGGTTCCGACCCTTATAACAGGCTGGAGAACATTATATCTTGCGTCAATTGATTTTGAAGCCGGACGTGGAGGAGCAAGCAGGGAGGTCGCTTTTGAATTTGTTATTTTCCAGCTTCCCAGGCCTGCCTTTACTACCGAAACCTGATTATTTCTCTTTATTGCAAAACTGCACTCCCCTTCCTTAAATGTAAAATAAACCGACTGAATCTGGTAATCATTCTCCTGCATTATGAACTCCTTTCCGGATACCCTTTTAGCAATTTCAGGTTCACCAACCTTTGAAACCTGGGGCTTAAGTATCAAAGTTGATTGTTTCTTCTTCAATTCATTATAAGAGCCTGGATCGGGCGTAATTGACTTGCTGGATTTTATTGCCGGGAGAAGATAATCATGAACAAGGTTCAATTCATCCTGGGTATTCCTGGCATTTGCTGTAAAAACGACAATGGCGTCCCTGTCAGGAAATAATACAACGAATTGTCCTGCCATACCGTCAAGTCTTACACTATTGTTCCTTCCGCGCCACATCTGGTAACAATATCCCTGGGCCCAGTCATTTTTATCTTTAGGCAGTTTATCTGACCCTCCTGTGCTTTCAATCTTAAATGATGTGGCTTCCTTTACCCAGGTCTCAGGAATGAGCTGTTTGTTATTCCATTTCCCGTTTTGCATAAGTAACTGCCCGAATTTGGCAAGATCTTCGGTACGGAGCCTTAATCCTATCATTCCAAGATTAATTCCCTGCGGGTTCTTATCCCAGTCAATACCGCGGATAATTAAGGGATCGAAGATTCTTGGTCTGAGATAATCAAAAGTGGTTTCGCCTGTAACCTGCTGAACAATTGCTGAAAGCATGAAAGTTGCCATATTATTATACAGGAAGACAGTTCCCGGTTTATGAACAGGTTCGTTCTTAAGGAATGCCGTGATCCAGTCCTCATCGGTACCACCTCCCATGCCGGCAGGATCCTGACCAACCGACATAGTTAACAGGTTTCCGACCGTAAGTTCCTTCATATTCTTTCCAACCGAATCGGGCATTGAATAAGGAAAGAAGGAAACTACCTTATCAGTCAGCTTTAATCTGTTTTCCGATACGGCAAGACCTATTGCTGTTGCAGTGAAAGTTTTGCTTGCCGAGTACAATAAATGCTTATAATCAGGACCATAAGGATCCCACCAGCCTTCAGCTATCACTTTGCCATGCCTCAGGAACATGAAGCTGTGAATTTCCTGCCGGCCTGTATCAGCTGCATTTAAAAAGTCAATTATCCCGGCTGATGAAACTCCTTCCTGTTCCGGAATACTCCTTGGTAACCTGTCAATATTCTGTCCTGAAAGAAAAGGATAAAATCCCAGAGAAATCAATAAAATAAGGAATGTCTTAAAGATCTTTTTCATAACTGATCGTTTTAGTATTATGTTTTTCGTCGAAATTCAACTTTGACAGATATAGTCATTTATTTTTATGGCAAAGCCTTCCTTGCTTCCCTGTCAGGATCNTTNTTAACCTCACTGACATCATCCAATATCATGGTTTCGCCATTTCCGGCAGTATATCGCGGCCATGCCGGCAATCCTCCTCCGTTTGGATCCCCGGTCTTCATAAATTGAGCAAGCGAGCCTGACATTTTTGCAGCCAGATTCCGGGGACGTGCTCCGCCGCCGGTATGGGAAATCTGAATATCGGTATTGTAAAACCAGAATGATATATCCATAGTATGGAAGGCTCTTAATCTGCCATCAAACATAGGAGGATTCCATCCGAACCACCCAAGGAATACAGGCGCGGCCTGTTTGGATTTCAAATTGCACATTTCTATGGCGTTCTTTCTGTTGCTCAGCACCATTGACAGTATTTCTATTGGCTTTCTTTCAGGAAAACTCTTTGCATATGCCTCAATTATGGCCGACCCATTATCCCCAAGTGCCGGCCCGAATCCTCTCATAGTCTTAACAAGCTCCTTAGCCTTATCAAGTGTGATGTCTTCAAGGGAAGAATCAAATGAGCTAGGTGATCTTTCATAAAATGTGCTGCAGACTATCAACGGTATATCCACAGCCAGATCTGAAGCCTCAGGAAAGAAAGGATGTTGTTTTACAAAGATTCCGTCTGCTACCGGACTAAAACCTCCCATCATACCTGTCACTCCAGATTCCTCCCTCATTTTCACAGCGGCCGTCCGGGTTAATCCATAATAGTCCTTCCAGGGCATTTCCTGCAACTTATCTATTTGAGAGGGATTCAGACCTGCTTCCTTTAAAATATAGGTTGCAAGTTTTTCAGAGTTACTCTTCTCTCCCACTTTCAGACCGGAGCCGCTAAGAGCCACAGCTCTGTGAAACAGCCCTTTCGCAGAAGGCATAGCCATAAGTGTACATACCTTTGCACCACCGCCCGATTGTCCTATAACTGTGACATTAGCGGGATCCCCTCCAAAATTCGATATGTTGTCACGTATCCATTCGAGAGCAGCCACAATATCAAGCATTCCCACATTGCCTGAAGCAGCATATTTTTCACCGCCTGCACTGGCAAAATCAGAAAATCCCAACGGACCGAGCCTGTGATTAAGAGAGCAGAATACTACATTTTCCTTTCTGCTAAGGTTCTCTCCATGATATTCAGGATGTTCAATTGAATTACCACTTGTGAATCCTCCCCCATGTATCCATAATATTACAGGACGCTTTGTATTGTCACCATAGCCGGGAGTCCAGACGTTTAGTCCAAGGCAGTTTTCGCTTACATCGTCATAATGCCAGTAGTCAGTGAAAGCAAGGTACCTGTTGGCATAGAAGTTATCGAGAATCTGAGGGGCAGCATTAGGCCAGTAGACAGCTGGATAAATTTCTGTCCAGGGCTCAGGTTTTTGCGGAGGCATAAACCTGTTCTTTCCTTTTGTATCTGCTCCGTAAGGTATTCCAAGAAAATTATAAATATCCCTGTGGATAAATCCCCGGACCTTGCCATAGGTAGTCTCGGCAATGGCAATATTATCGCCGATAAAGATTATTTGACCGTCCTCTTCTTTCTTACTGCCCGAAGAGGATGTGCATGAGGTAAAGTTAAGGCCTGTAGTCGCTAAACCAATTCCGGTTGCACCTGTTCCCACAGCCTTAATGAATCTGCGCCTGTCTGTTTTCATAACTCTTTAGATTATAAATTATCAAATTTACATGATCAGAATTTGAATTAGTCCCTGCCCTTGTCAATTCCNATCTGTTCTGAAAGAAAAAGAATAAATATAGTCAAAATAATATTACTATTTTAAAAGAGTCAGACACTTTCAATAACAAACAGGNCTGTCCTTAAATGGCCGGTTCAGGGCTAAATGCTGACAACACTCCAGCTTGTGAAATTAATATATCCTGACCGATTTTTTAAAACATTTGGTTGATTCTTTTAACTGACCACAAATGTTAAATACTAACTTTTCTTCAAATATTTTTCTGTTTTATTTTAAATATTTTAAAAGAATATTCCATCATTTTTTGATAACCTGTTTTAAGATAACTAACCTGAATTAATTGTCCCTTGCCTATGAAAAAAATGTATAATCTGAACTTCAAAGTACAGGATATATCAGATCCGGGTTTATATAAATCAAAATAGTTCCTTATCGACCCGCTATAGAACTTATATTTAGTTTAAAATTCACTAATTATTAACCAAAACCTGATTTACGATGAATAAAAGCTGTTTTTATTTTATGACCCATTGTTTTCCTCACGGGAAACTAAGAAAACTACTACTCCCTTTAAAGCTGACTGTTATTTTAACCATTTTAACCTCCTTTAGTGCCTTTGCCCAAAGAACAGTGACCGGAACTGTGTCTGACAAGGATCAGTTGCCGGTTGCCGGAGCAAATGTTGTTGTGAAAGGAACTCAGGTAGGAGCGATGACAGATGCCCAGGGTAAGTTTTCAATTGCTGTTCCCTCTGCAGGGAATACCCTTGTTGTCAGCTTTATTGGCTATGCTTCAAAGGAAGTGCCAATTGGAACAAGCTCTGTTATCAATGTTACTCTTGAGTCAGAGTCTGCCTCACTTGGTGAAGTTGTGGTTGTTGGTTATGGTACGCAGAAGAGAGCTGTTGTAACAGGAGCCATTTCATCGGTTTCGTCCGAAAAACTTACCGCAGTGCCCACGGGAACCCTTGACCAGGCATTGCAGGGACGTGCTGCAGGTTTGACTGTTATAAGCAATGGAGCTCCTGGTCAGGGAGCTACAATGAGGGTCAGGGGTATCAGTACGGTTAACGACGCCAATCCTTTGTTTGTAGTAGATGGTGTTGTGTCGACCGGCATAAATAGCCTCAATGCTTCAGACATTGAAAGAATTGAAATTTTAAAAGACGCATCCACAGCAGCTATTTATGGTTCGCTGGGATCAAACGGTGTAATTATGATTACAACCAAGAGAGGTAAAGCCGGTAAGGCTACACTTGATTTTGAAGGTTATTACGGAGTTCAATATACAAAGGCAAGATATAAGTTGCTGAATGCTGCCCAATACAAGGAATATGCCACAGGAGGAGCATTCACGACACCTCCGGTCTATACAAATCCCATATATGCAGATCGTTTAGCCGGAAAAAATCCCAGCCAGCCCCAAGGCGGTGAAACCAATTGGCAGGATGAGATATACCAGAATGGCCCCATGCAGAATTATGACCTTTCTCTCTCCGGGGGCAATGAGAACAGCACTTTCAGATTGTCAGCCGGTTATTTGAATCAACGGGGTATTGTTATCAGGACCGGTAATGAAAGATATAACTTCAGGGCAAACAGTGAATTTAAAAAGGGCATTCTGAAAATCGGTGAGAACTTCAGTATAGCATTCGGCGCACAGGATCCTCTTGCTGATAACGGCGGACGTTCCCTGTTGGAACATGCCATTAAAATGGCTCCTTATCTGCCGGTTTACAATAAAGATAATCTGGGTGGATTTCAGGGTCCAATGACCGCCATTGACGGACAGGATGCAGAAAATCCCGTCAGAATCATGGAACTTAACAGCCGCAAACGGAATACAGTGGCTATCCTGGGTAATCTCTACGGCGAACTGGATATCGTTAAGGGTCTGAAATTCAGAACCAATATTGGTCTTGATGGATCAAGCATCCGTGACAGCCAATTCTCACCCTCATTCAATGATGATAACCTGGGTGGCAGTACTCACCAGGCAACTTTTGCCAGCATTAGTAAAAACCAGGCTAACTACAATGCACTGATATTTACAAACAGCCTGAATTATGGCCTGACACTTGCTAATAAGCATAATTTTGAGGCGCTGGCACTGACTGAATACAGCGCTGTTCAATCAGCATTACTGAATGCCAGTTCAACCAATAAGATTACTAATGAGATCCGTGAATTGAGTACCTCTGATGCTTCATTAAGCTCATCATCATTTGATTATTACCGGATTAGTTACCTGGGCAGATTAAACTATAACTATGACGGGAAGTACTTATTTTCGGCTTCATTAAGAACTGATGCTTCATCAAGGTTTGGTGCCAACAACCGATGGGGTACCTTCCCTTCAGTATCACTGGGCTGGAATATTGCCAAAGAAGCTTTCTTAAGCAATGCACCTTCTATCAGCAATTTAAAAATCAGAGCAAGCTGGGGTAAGGCAGGTAATGACAAGATAGGTGATTATGCCTACTCTTCATCCCTGACCTCAGATATGTATTATGTAATTGATAATTTGCCTGTTGTCGGAACAACACCTGGAGGTGCCGCAAATCCCGATTTAAAATGGGAGGAAACAACCATGACCAATATCGGATTGGATCTGGGTTTATTCAAAAACAAATTTACCCTGTCGGCTGAGTATTATATGAACTCAAGCAATGACCTTCTGATGCAGGTACCATTGCCTGAGTCTCTTGGTGATTTCAGGGGTTCAATAAGCAAGAATGCAGGGTCAATGGATGTAAATGGTTTTGAATTGCAACTTGGATACAACGATTTTGAAGGTGATCTCCAATGGTCAACGAGCTTAGTTCTCGGTACTTTCAAGAATGAAGTTAAATCCCTGGGTGGCGCTACATATATCGGCGGAGCTGGTTTTGAAAGTGAAAACCTGACCAGATGTCAGGTCGGACAACCTGCTTTCTTCTTCTATGGATGGGAATTCGACGGTATCTTCCAGTCGGTTGAAGAAGCTAATACGTATATGGGCGGTTCGCAGAAATCTTTCAATGCTTCAACAGCAGGAGATTTCCGCATAAAAGATACAAATGGTGATGGCAAAATTGATGAAGGCGACAGAACCAATATAGGAAACCCTTTCCCCAGGATGACTCTTGGGTTGGACCTCAATGCTTCCTACATGGGCTTTGATCTGAACCTCTTTATCAGTGGTGTTTATGGTAACAAGCTTTATAACACCAATATCTACGACCTGCAGGGTATGCCCAGGTTATTTAATGCCGGTGTTGAGGTGTTAGACCGATGGACACCGGAAAATCATTCAAACACAATTCCCAGGGCCGGTGCGGTGGCTGCAAATGATCAGGCCTCAAGCCGTTTTGTCGAGGACGGTTCCTATACCAAATTGAAAAACATAACCCTTGGTTATACAATACCCGGAAATCTTACGAAGAACAAATTGACAAAACTCAGGGTTTATGTCAGTGCACAAAACATGATTTGCATAACCAAATACTCCGGGTTAGATCCTGAAGTTGGCAGCTACCGCGCCAATCTTGGATTGGGATTAACTGGTTCTCCTCAGACTACAGCTCCCAACTTTGACAATGGAATTGACAGAGGTAATTATCCTATTCCAAAATCAGTCATTGGCGGTTTTCAAATTACCTTCTAACCTTTAAAACAGAATTATTATGAAAAGACTTAAAACATATTTTATACCTGCACTGATATTCGGTGCATTGGGTCTATTCTTTTCCTGTGATGCGGACAAGCTGGAACTTACGAATCCCAACCAACTTTCACCCGACACCTATTTTACAACTCCGGCTCAGGCACAGTCAGCCGTAAATGCTGTTTACGGAAGTTTGCAAACAACAGGTATGTACAATCGTGGCATGTGGTACAGCAGTGAAAATATGAGTCATGAAAACACATGTAACCCGCAACAGGAGGCTGATAAGCGCCAGTGGCTGAATTTCACATTCGGTCCGGATCATGGTTTGATGGAGGCTTACTGGAGTTCTTGCTACAGGGGCATTAACAAAGCCAATTTTGTTATCAATAATGAGCAGACTATGATCGATAATATCCCTGTCAGTTTATTGCCTCAGGCCACACGAGATAAATATATCGGTGAGGCAAAATTCCTCAGGGCCTTGTATTACTTCTTCCTGGTTACCCGTTATGGTGATGTTCCCCTCTATCTTGGAATTGATCCTGCAGAGAAAGAAGGTCTTCCAAAATCTCCTAAAGAACAGATCTGGGCTCAAATAGAAAAAGACTGCGAAGACGCTGCAGCCAAATGTCTTACAAAAGCTGCTGAACAAGCCGGTAGGGCCACCTCCGGAGCTGCATGGGCGCTGTTGGGTAAAGCACGTCTGTATCAGAAAAAATACCAGGGAGCTCTGGATGCCTTTAATAAGGTTACCGGTTATTCACTCGAACCTGAATATTTCAGAAATTTCATGGAAGAAACCGAGAATGGACCGGAATCACTCTTTGAAGTCCAGTTTAACATCGAAGCCGGTTATTCCCAGCAATGGAATTCCGACAGATCAGATGTAGGGAAAAACGAATCTACTTTCAGAGGACAGGAATATGGTTGCTTAAACTGGTTCAACGTTTTTGTTTCAGAAGATCTTTGGAACGAATTCGAAACTGCCGCCGACAATGGGGTAAAAGTCGATCCAAGACGCGGTTACTCAGCTTACCAGACCGGTGATTTGTATAACAACAATACAATGACCATTAAAATTGATCCTATGACCGTATATGATAAAGACGGTGTCACTATTATTGATCAATATCAAAGAAGAGGCTGGAGAAAATACCAGAACTACTATAAAGCTGCTACTGAAGGTGCTGTTGCCGGAAATCAGTCAGGTATCAATATGAAGGTGATCAGGTATGCCGATGTATTGCTGATGATGGCCGAAGCTGAAGCTAACCGCACAGGAGGAAGCCTTGCTACCGCCATCGGTTACATGAACCAGGTAAGGGCAAGGCCAGATGTTAATCTGCCGTTATATGGCTCAGCTGGAATGAATGCCACATATCCTGTTTCCAATCTGGCTCAGTTCATGGTGGCTTTGGAACATGAACGCAAGGTTGAATTATGCGGTGAACAGGTTCGCTACGGCGATCTTGTAAGATGGGGCAGACTTGCTGCTTTTATGACCGAAGTTAAACCCAGCTGTCCCAAGGCCGACCAGGCTGCTTTGGTTTTCAATGCAGCCAAACATTATCTCTGGCCTATACCTCAGAAGGAAATTGATGTTAACCCTAATATTGAACAAACAGATCAGAATCCAGGGTGGTAACAAATAGTTAATGTTATAATTCAAAGAAATGGTCCTGCAAAACAGGACCATTTTTTTGGGTTAAATTATGTACATTCAGCCTTTCATGCCATAATTTCAACCATATGATTCAGCTTTTCACCCCAGAATACCGTAATAGGCTCTATCCCATAGTTGCAATGATTGCTGTTCTTGGTAACTGTTTCTCATGCAGACCTGAAAAAATGGTGGAAGATCCTGTCTTCACTAAATTATCTGCACGGGTAACAAATATTACTTTCAGGAATTCGCTTACTGAAACCGATACTTTTAATTATTTTCTTTACCCCTACATGTATATGGGTGGCGGGGTTACCGTTGGAGACTTCAACAGCGACGGCCTGACGGATATCTATTTTACAGGTAACATGGTCAGCAACCGCTTGTATCTCAATATGGGAAACCTGAATTTCAAAGACGTAACAGAAATTTCCGGTACAGGTGGAGACAATCGCTGGATGCTGGGATCGACCATATGTGATATAAATGAGGATGGACTGCCCGACATTTACGTAAGTGTTTCCGGATTAAAGGGCAATTGCAGAAACATGCTGTATGTAAACGTGGGAAACAATCCCGGGGGGATACCCGTATTTAAGGAAGAAGCAGCTGAGTATGGCATTGATGACAATGGGAAAAGCTCTCAGACAACATTCTTCGACTATGATAAGGATGGTGATCTCGACCTGTACGTTGCAAATTACCCTATAACACAGTTCAAGGCACCTCCCTATTTTTATCGGCAAATGATGAACAATGCAAAAATAGATGAATCTGGACATTTATACAGAAATAACGGAGATGGAACCTTTACAAATGTAACAGTCGAAGCAGGTCTGCTGACTTTTGGTTTGTCTCTAAGCGCCACGGTCTGCGACCTGAACCAGGATGGATATGAGGACCTTTATGTTTCAAATGATTTCACCAGCCCTGACTTCTTTTTCTTCAACAACGGCGATGGGACATTTACCGACAGGACAAAAGAAGTTATCGGCCAAACCTCGTTTTATGGCATGGGAAATGATATTGCAGACTATAATAATGATGGTTTGCCTGATGTTATGCAAATTGACATGGCTCCCGAAGATAATCAAAGAGCCAAAGAAAATATGACAAGCATGGACCGTGAGGATTTTGAGGAAATGATAACTGAAGGACTTCACCATCAATATCGTTATAGTACGCTGCAACTGAACAGGGGAATCAGGGACAATGGCCTGCCATTTTTCAGCAATAGTGCCTGGATTGCAGGAGTTACATCAACCGACTGGAGCTGGGCTTCTCTTTTTGCCGATTTTGATCTTGACGGATGGAAAGATCTGTTTATTACGAACGGCATCCGAAGGGATATCAATAATATTGATTATTTCGGCAAAATGAACGAATCTGCGTATTTTGACAAGGAAATAAACAATAGCGTGTTATTGAAATGGGTACAGGATATGCCCTATAAACCACTTGTAAATTATCTGTATAGAAATAACGGGGACCTCACTTTCTCAAAACTCAGCAGAGAATGGGGAATTAAGGAAGAAAGTTATTCAAATGGTGCTGCCTATGCCGATCTGGATAATGATGGCGACCTCGATCTTATCGTTAATAATGTTGACGGGGAAGCTCTTGTATACCGAAACATCGCCTGTGAAAAACAATTGGGAAATTACCTGAAAATTGATTTTGAAGGAACTCCAAAAAACAGGATGGGAATAGGCACAAGAGTTACCCTGTGGAATGATGGAAAAATACAAATGGCAGAGCTGACCTTGTCAAGGGGGTATCAGTCTTCAGTGGAACCAATACTCTATTTTGGTCTTGCCCGCAACGAGAAGATAGATTCCATTTGTGTAAAATGGCCTGACGGGAAGATACAGTATCTCACCCAGGTAAATGCCAATCAAAAGCTGAGGTTGCGTTACCCTGATGCAAAGATGCCTGATTCAGTTCCGGCTGTCAGAGAAAAACTCTTCAGGGAGATTCCTGATCAGGTTCAACCCGGGTTCATGCATAAAGAAAACAACTTTAACGACTTCGACTACCAGCCACTTCTCCCTTACAAATTATCAATGACCGGTCCCCCCATTACAGTGGGAGATGTCAACAACGATATGCGTGAAGATTTCTTCATCGGAAACGCATTCAATAGCTCAGGTCAAATGTTCATTCAGAAAAATGACGGAACATTCAGCATTCAACAGGGTCCCTGGGAAAAGGACAAAAACAGGCTTGAAGAAACTGGTTCCCTCTTATTTGATGCCGATAGCGATGGGGATCTAGATTTGTACGTGGTTAGCGGTGGTTATGAGTTTCCAGGTGGTTCAACAGAGTACCTGGACCATCTTTACCTCAATGTTGGAAAGGGTAACTACATATATGATGAAAAGGCCTTGCCGTTAATTACTTCAAGCGGATCATGCGTTAAAGCATTTGACTTTGACAAAGACGGTGACCGGGATTTGTTCGTGGGTGGAAGACAGGTGCCGCATCAATATCCCTTCCCGGCTCAAAGCTTCATACTCGAAAACAAATCGGAGAAAGGGATTGCAAAATTCGTGGATGTCACAGATAAAGTTGCCCCAGAANTTTCCCTGNCAGGNATGATTACGGATGCCTTCTGCGCTGATATTGACAACGATTCATGGCCCGACTTAATCGTAGTAGGAGAATGGATGCCCATTTGCTATTACCATAACGATAACGGGAAATTCAGCAAGGCTGAGATAAAAGGCACAAAAGGCTGGTGGTTCAGCATTGAGGGTGCCGATTTCGATAGAGACGGCGACATTGACCTCNTTGCAGGTAACCTTGGCCTGAACTTCAGATATAAAGCCAGTAGCGACAATACCTTTGATGTATATGCCGCTGATTTTGATCATGATGGGAAATCAGACATTGCACTTAGTTATTACCAGGGATCCAAACAATATCCGGTAAGAACCAGATCTTGTTTTGTAACCCAGAATCCTGGTCTCACTCTTAGATTCCCCACAGTAAAAAGTTTTGCNGAAGCAACTATTTCAGATGTCTATTCCAGGAAAGAACTGGAAGAATCCCTTCACCTTCAAGCTGAAACCTTCGCCAGCTGCTATTTTGAAAACCAGGGGAACGGTAAGTTCGTCATGCATGAATTACCCAACGAAGCCCAGTTATCGTCAATTAATGACATAATCATCGATGATTTTGATGGCGATGGTCATCTGGATATTCTGACGGCAGGCAATTTATACAATGTNGAGGTGGTAACACCAAGAAACGATGCTGGAATTGGTCTTTTCCTCCAAGGAGACGGGAAAGGCAATTTTACACCCATATCGTACCCATTATCTGGTTTCTTTGCCCCGGGTGATGTAAAAAGTCTGGCGTTAATACATGTCAATAATAAAGACAAGGTAATTCTGGTTGGGAACAATAATGAGAGACTTCAGATATTTAAAGTAAAATAAGAACTCTAAAATCTTCCTGTTTGATTCGCTATAATTATAATAAATTCTCATATATCATTTGATTTAAATTATGAAATTCCCTTTGTGCTTAGTACTGATAAGTCTTTCACTATTTTCATGCAGCAAACTTTCTGAAGGAACCTTTGTAAAAATATCCTCTTCCCGGTCTGGAATTGATTTTATTAATGAATTGGTAGAAAATGATACGTTGAATTACACCAAATTTCCCTATATGTATATGGGTGGAGGTGTTTCAGTGGGCGACATCAATAATGACGGACTGGATGACATCTTTTTCACGGGAAACCTGGTTTCAAATAAACTCTACCTTAACAAGGGTAACCTGAAGTTTGAAGATATCTCTGAAAAAGCAGGTATAACAGGTAATCATCAGTGGTTCACGGGATCAACCATGGCTGATGTGAACAATGATGGCTGGCTTGATATTTATGTTTGTGTATCGGGGAAATACCAACCATCAGATAATCTGCTTTTCATCAATAATAAGGATAATACATTTACGGAATGTGCAAAAGCTTTTGGCATCAATGATAAGAGTTCATCTGTTCAGGCTACCTTTTTTGATTATAACAATGACGGTTTTCTGGATTTATATGTTGCCAATTACCCAATAATTCTGGTAAGCATGGGTGCCGAATTTTATCATAACAAAATGATTGAGAACAAATTCGAAGAATCAGGTCATTTATTCAAAAATAATGGGAATGGAACTTTTTCAGATGTTACAGATGAAGCCGGNGTACGAAATTTTGGAATGTCAATAGGTGTGGTTGCAATGGATTTTAATAATGACGGATGGAAGGATTTATACATATCCAATGATTTCAATCCACCCGATCGTTTTTACCTGAATAAGGGCGATGGCACTTTTAGAGATATACTTAAAGAGGCTACCTTTCAAACTTCCATTTTCGGGATGGGCTTAGATGCAGCGGATTTCAATAACGATGAACTGATTGATATGTTCCAGATTGATATGACGCCCGAAGATCATTTTCGCAGAATGGTGAATGTAATCCCAATGAGTCAGAATACATTTGACCTAAGTGTTGATCTTGGCATGCATTATCAGTATATGCAAAATTCATTGCAGCTTAATAATGGNATCTTTGATGGCATCCCTGTATTTAGTAATATATCGCTATTTTCGGGAGTTGCCTATACTGATTGGAGTTGGGGTGGTGTTTTTCTTGATATGAATAACGATGGGAACAAGGATATATTTGTTGCCAATGGTGTTATGAGAGATATAAATAACCGCGATATCTTAAAAAATGATCCGAATAGTGTTTATTTCAGACAAGTGAAGGAATACCGTCCGGAGCTTTTCCCAAGTACCCAGGTAAGAAATTATGCCTTTGAAAACAATGGGGATTTAACTTTTGCTGATAAATCAGTTTCCTGGGGATTTGAAGAGCCGACTTTAACTAATGGAATGGCTTATGGTGACTTCGATAACGATGGAGATCTAGACATAGTTATCAGCAATGTAAATGAGGAATCCGCTATCTATGAAAACAGAGTAG
>JGI20214J51088_10000334_pt1 | contig 33821 bp, 24 predicted proteins | sample WetSurMetagenome_FD_51088 | JGI IMG/M metagenome (IMG submission 51088) | reverse complement strand
TCCTTGATAACATGACTCATATTCCTCAGCCTGTCGAGATCAGCAGCTTCGCCCTTGCCTTCACAAATCCTGGTGAGAAGCTCATGAAGCCTCTTGTTTCCAATCCGGCACGGTGCACATTTTCCGCATGATTCTTCAACGGTAAAGTCGAGGAAGTATTTGGCAACAGAAACCATGCAGTTATCCTCATCCATTACTATCATTCCTCCTGATCCCATCATTGATCCTGCTGCGATGAGATTGTCAAAATCAATTGGAGTGTCAAGGTGTTTTTCTGTAAGGCAGCCACCTGAAGGTCCTCCGGTCTGTACTGCCTTGAATTTTTTGCCATTCCTGATTCCGCCTCCGATCTCGAATATAATCTCGCGAAGTGTGGTACCCATCGGTACTTCAATAAGCCCAACGTTATTGATCTGTCCGGCCAGCGCGAAGACCTTGGTTCCTTTTGATTTTTCTGTACCTATTTTATTGAACCAGCTGGCTCCCCTGAGAATGATAACAGGNATNGCTGCAAAAGTCTCAACATTGTTGACGTTTGTTGGCTTAGCCAGGTAACCTGACTGGGCAGGGAACGGAGGCTTGATGGTGGGTTCCCCGCGGAGTCCTTCCATTGAATGTATGAGTGCTGTCTCTTCTCCGCAGACAAATGCTCCGGCACCATAGCGCAGATTAATTTCGAATTTAAAATCCGTTCCGAAAATATTATTTCCGAGAAGGCCATATTCACGAGCCTGATTGATTGCAATCTTGAGCCTGTGGATGGCAAGAGGATATTCTGCACGAACATAAATAAGTCCTTCAGATGCTCCGATTGCATAACCGCATATTGCCATAGCTTCAAGTACTGAATGAGGGTCACCTTCAAGTACTGACCTGTCCATGAATGCTCCCGGGTCGCCCTCGTCGGCATTGCAAACGACATACTTCTGGTCAGCCTTGTTCTTGCTGGCTATTTCCCATTTCAACCCTGTGGGGAATCCGGCACCGCCTCTTCCTCTCTGGCCTGAATCCTTAACTTCTTTGACAACCTGTTCTGGAGTCATTTCAGTCAGGGCCTTGCCAAGGGCCTGGTAACCGTCCCTTGCAATATATTCGTCGATGTTTTCAGGGTTGATGAATCCGCAGTTACGGAGGACTATCCTGAGCTGCTTCTTGAAGAAACCCATGTGCTTCGAATCACCAATGATTTCCAGGCTCTTAGGGTCCTTGTAAAGGAGTCTCTGAACTTTTCTACCCTTAACCACATGCTCATCGATGATCTCGGTTGCATCCTCCGGCTTAACCTGAACATAGAAAGTATTGTCGGGCATAACCTTGACAATAGGGCCTTTCTCGCAAAAGCCGAAGCATCCGGTCATGATGACCTGGACCTTTTCAGTGAGGCCTCTCGCCTCAAGTTCATCCCTCAGGTTGCAGACTATAGCATCGCTTTCAGAAGCCCGACAACCGGTTCCGCCGCAAACGAGGAGATGCATACTGTATTTTGACATAATGTATCCTCCTACTCTTTATTATCTATTGTTTCATAATTAACCGGTATAATGCCGTCGACGAATTCACCGGTTTTGATATATTTTTCGATGATCAGGTCGGCTCTTTTAAGGTCGACGAATCCGTAAACGACAGGATCCTGCCCGGGGAGCTTGATCTCAACGGTTGGCTCTGCATAGCAGTACCCCATGCAGCCTGTCTGTGTAACTACAGCGGGTATATTCCTTCTTTCGAGCTGCTCCATGAAAAATTCCATGATAGGCTTGGCTCCGGAAGCAATACCGCAGGTTGCCATTGCTACTTTGACCTGTACATGATTCTCAGGGTCAATGGCATTGATCCTGATGTTCAGGCCGGTTTTTAATTCTTCTCGTTTCTTTTTAAGATCTGCGAGTGATTTAATCTGTGACATTGTTTTCTACTTTAATTAATCCTTCAGTGTATTTTGTATATTATCTCTTACAATTTTATTATTCTGATACACCTATATCTCCGAGGTTGAATTTAATCATTTCCTTAATATTATTCAGAAGCGTGTTATCGCTCAGAGACTTGACCTCCAGAAATTCCCTTGTTTCAACAGTGGAGAACTCGTAACTGCCTTTATCAGTTTTGTGCCTGTAAAGGAAATCAATTTCAGGGTTGGCAGAAATGAGAATTGTCACTACTCCTGCAATATCACCAATCGGTTGCCTGTCAATATGCGACATCATGAATGTTGCCTTTACTTTTGTTCCACTTCCTCTTTCAGAAGTGATTTCGACATCTCCTCCTGCAAGGTTTGAATGCTGCTTCAGAAGGGGAAGTCCCAGTCCAAGTTTCCTTTTTGTCCTTGTAGTTACAAAGGGGTCAGTTACTTTTTGGAGTATCTCTTCCGGAATGCCTGAGCCATCATCTTCTATGATTATTTCCATCAAATCCTTTATGGCAGATTCAGAAATGTCAATTGTGATATGCTTTGCGCCTGCTCTGATGGAGTTCTGCACTACATCGAGGATATTGAGGGACAGATTCATCATTGCCTCACCACCTTTCTGCCTTTTTCACCCTTCAGGGCCAGACTTATTTCGCTAAAAGTTGCATTCTCCAATCTGAAAATAGTCATCGCTGATCCAATATGCCCCGGGAAATGTGAATCGGAATTGGTAATCAGGGTGAAATTTTTCAATTCGGGATGTTGTACAAGCTCCTTTGAGGGAGTGCTTCTTTTTGAAATTTCAATGGCGTCGGGCTTGAGGCCTTCGGGAAGAAATCCCAACTGGCTGTAAATGCTGTTCTTCATCCTGTCGATATGCGCCGGGATAAATAAGCCGCCAAGGCTGTGGACAAACTTCTCAAGATCGTCTATTGAACAGTCAATAGCATTTGTCAGCAACCTCGGTTCGTTGAAGACTATATTCTCTTCTTCATCTATTACCACCTGATCGCCAAAGAACAACGGGTCGTTCATAATTTCCAGAAGCCTGGAATCGAGGAATTCCTGAAATTTTTCAAGTGTATCAGTATTTTCAAAGAACGTGAGGCAATGTACCTCTTCCATTGTTGTGACTTCTGCTCCAAGCATCGTGAAAATGCCTTTCCGTGCAGCCAGTCTTTTTATCAGGGCGGTATGGCGGGTTGAGTTATGGTCGGTAATTCCGATTATATCAATCCCTTTTTCCGCCGCTTCTGAGACTATGTTTACCGGGCTCATTCCAAGGTCACCGCATGGTGACAGCAATGTATGTATGTGCAGGTCGGCCCGGAAATCTCTCATTCTTTCTTCAGTAATTCAAATAGACGTCCCGAAATCGTAAATGCACTCTCACTTGTCGACAGGAGGGGTATATTTTCCGATTCGCTTTTTCTTATTGTTTCTTCAGCTGGCTGAAGTCCCTTTGCAATTATAATGGCGCTGATTTCCTTCAGGGAGGCAACAGCAATAATATTGTTATGAGTCTGAATGGTTATCCAGGCATTTCCCTCGGAAGCACTACCGATAACATCGCTAAGGAGGTCGGAAACATATCCGCCGGTTATCTCATTACTGATGCCGCCTTTCCCTGAAATAAGGGTAAGGTTCAATGCTGTTATAATATCATTAATCTTCATCCTGTTCTCCTTTATTCTTTTTTTTCTTGTTGAATCTGTGTGAGCCCCATATCTTTTCAGTTATTTCGATGGATTCTTCGAGGTTCATTCTGTTTTCATCCATCAGCTTCTGCTGAAGAAAGATACAGTCTGTAAGTGATCCTTCACCTTTAACCGTATCGCCAGCCAGTGCTTGACAATCAGGAGCTCCGCATGCTGCACAATCGCACCCGGGGAGAAAGCGCATCATTTCGCTTTTCTTCTCCATCTTTTTCATAGCCTCACCAAGGTTTTCATCGAGCTTTTCCATATTCCTCGGTTCGATGTTACCCAGGAAGCTATGTTCCTTGAGATTGATGAATCCTTCAGCAAGCTTTCTTTTGTCATCCATCCCCGTTGCAGCATGATCAGCTGCAAGCTTACGCAGTCTTTCGACAGTAAGGAATCTGTTGCCTGTCATCAGGATACCTCCGGCACAACTCTCGTCGCAGGCCCTCAGTTCAAGAAAATCAGCAATCCCAAGCTTGTCATTTTCGACACTCTCGAGTATTTCGGTTACGTTATTGATCCCGTCAATTGCCAGAGCTCTCTTCTTCCAGTGAGCAGACTCGCCCCTGGTAAGGCTCCACAGGATTCCCCTGGAACTAAGAAGATTGTCGGTTATGGGCAGTTTACCTTCATTGTTCTGTTTCTGAAGGATCATCTGAATTTTGTTATAGAGGAAGTTCATGTTGATTACACCTGTGATTGCTGACCTGGTTTCACCAACAGGACTCTTGATTGCTGCAATCTTGGCAGCGCATGGTGTGGCGTAAAACATGCCAATGCCCTCTTCTGCAATTCCTTCCGATTTAAGTTTCTGAAGGTAATACATAGCCGACATGTCGATAGGAGGGTTCACCTTCACTATATTTTCAATAAGTGAAGGGAACCGGACCTGTATCAGCCTGACAATTGCCGGACAGAATGACGAGATCATGGGTCTAACCTCCGTAGTTCTCGCATATTCTTCATAAGCCTCAATAACCATATCGACAGTATTTTCGACATGGTATACATGAGTAAAGCCGATTTCACCCAAAGCCCTGTATATATTTTCAACCGGAACCTTATGGGAAATCTGGCCAACGAGTACACTTGGGATAAGAAGAACCCTCACCGGGTAATTGAATATTGTCTGAAGATCGTCCTGCTCAACACCTATGGCTGAAACAGGGCAGGCTTTATAGCATTCGCCGCAATCGACACAGCGGTTGACAAGGATGGAGGCCTTGCCATTGCGTACCCTGATAGCCTGTGTCGGGCAGGCAGTCATGCAATGAGTGCACCCGTAACAGATGTCGTCATATACCCTGAGAGCGTGATGAAAATCCTTATCGTGCTCCTTATGCTGCATTGCGTTTAATATAATTTACAAGCCTGACAACAGTTCCTTTGTCAGGTATGCTTGAAATTTCCATAAGATCGCTGTTCTTCTTCATGTTGGAGAGGCCCATTCCGGCGCCAAATCCCATTTCTCTTACATGCGGTGAGGCAGTTGAAAACCCTTCCTGCATCGCTTTTTCAATGTCGGCTATACCCGGTCCGGAGTCGGTAATGGTTATATCTATCTTCTCCTCGTCAATCTGGATGCTGGCCACCCCTGAATAAGCATGTGCAACAACGTTGACTTCTGCTTCATACAGCGAGATTACGACTCTTTTTGATATCTGATGATCGATATTGAGCTGTCGCAAAACCTTTTTAACTGCACTGGCTACATTGCCTGCATTTGCGAAGTCACCACCTGCTATTTTGTGTTTCATCAGCATGCCTTAAAAAACAGGCTTCAAGCCTGCCTCATACAATAAACCCGAAATCCTGAATACTGAATAGGGGCTTTCAATCAAAGCAATGTTCATTTCAGTGGCCAGTGCAATGATTTCATTGTTTACCTTTTTTGCCCTGGCGAAAATCACACAGGAAATATCCGACATTTCCGATGTGCGGATTACCTGAAGATTAGATAATCCTGTAATTAATACCAGTTTGTCTTTTTCAATTGTCAGCACATCACTCATCAGATCGGAGGCAAATGCGAACTCGATTTCAGTGGATTCACTCTCTGCACAGCAAACAATGTTGCCTTGTATTAACCCTGCTATATCCCTGACTATCATCTGTATAACATTTCAATTTTGTCAGCTTTCGAATATTCTCCAGGAATATTTTATTATTGACGATACAAATATATATTATTTAGTGTGAAAAAAATAACATTGTTAATAAAATAACACAAATTTAAATCTAGTCTAAATAAGGCTTGTCGTGATCCGGATTTATAGGTGTTGTTTATAATGGAATTCCGTAAAGAAAACCTCTATCCAATTTACGAAATATTTGGTTGCAGGTATATGGATACCAAAATATTATGAATCCTGATTATCTGAATACCGCCCTTGTTATAAGCTAAACATGAAAAAAACTGTCGAGCCTGTTTCCACTTTTAAGCCTGTAATGCATAAAAAAGAAAAACAGGGAAAGGGGAAAAATAGATATGGCAGCAATGACAGACCAATGGATCTGTATCGTTCCATTATTATGAAGATCGAGAATGCACTCTGTTAGTATGCAAAAAATCGCAATTGAAGCGAAAGTGATACCAAGAAGGTTGAATCCGTAAAACCTGAATGCTTTTCGGAAAAGGATAACAAGTCCGGTACAAAAATAAAGTGAGATGCATATTGGAAGGGCAAGCGGGATAAACCATCCGGAATTTATTGAGAATAAGCTGAATAGAAAAAGTGTTAAAATTATTGTAATTGCAAATCCAATTATTCTGGCAGTTATACTGACTTTTTTGAAATGCACCAGAAGGTGGCATATCCACAGTGCCAGGCAGGAGGTATCAACAAAGAGAGACCATCTTAGTCCGGGTCCTACAATCAGGTCAACAATGGTGCAAACACAAATTGCTGAGAAGGCGATTATACCTGTAAGTTCCCAGAGATGAGCTGCCTGCTCCCTGCGATGCAGTTCAATTATTTCTTCAGGCGTATTGCTGATTGACTGTTCATGTTCCTTGTGATTTAATGGGTCACTTCCGCAAAGCGGACAAACCAGGAGCGCATCATCAAGCTCAACGCCGCAGATATTGCAAATTTTCATTCTGGTTGACTATTTATTGTCAGTAATTTTAACCTTAATACCAGCCGATGCAAGGTGAGTCAGAATATGTCTCTCAAGATCCTTTTTTTCTGTGAGGTTTGAAAAGCAAATATTCATTATTCCCTTGTATGATACTATTGAACACGTTACTCTTACCTGAGTGTTGGGAGGTGTAGGTGTAACATGTATGTTGTCAATCAGCGCTTCCATTCCCATAGGAAGGGTAATATTGCCCAGATTAGTTATAATACCCGAGCTTCTCCTTGATCCAAGCCCCCTGTAAATTGCAGCAATTGCCATCTTTTTCATGAACAGTGGAAGGATCCTGATCATGAGGAGCTTTTCGTAGTGAACGTTGGAAGAGAGGAACCTGGTGATCTGTTTTGTTTCCGATTCCGCTCTGATCTGGTAATGAACGCTTCTGACAACTTCGTCAAATTCATATATGCCCAGCCTGAGGTCTATCTCCGGCATGACAAAGAGTGAAAAATTCCTCATTGTCATGCTTGGGTATTTATTTCTCATATTTACGGGAACCTCGCACCTCAGTACCTTCCTTTTTTGCCTGTGTCCCTTTGCCTTTTCTTCAAGATATATCTTCTGAAGGGAGAACATGTAAACTGCAGTAACATATTCAGTAATTGATACATTGTACTTTCTGGCTTCCTTCAGTATCTCAGCTACAGGGATCTCGGCCCGCAGAGTCCTGAGCCTTGGCTTTTCGTTCAGTCTGAAGGGAACATGCCAGGCTTTTACCAAATTCCGGGGCGGCGGGAGCCTGCTGAAAAACCGCAGGTATCCATCTTCCTGTTCCTCAGCTCTTACGGGTGTTCCGGGAAGCATTAGTCCTTCAGAAGCAACCAGCTTCGATCCTGTTAGATTCAGGTATGTGAAAAGGAGTGATTTGAAATATTCGAATGCCCCGGAACCATCAGTAAGTATATGGATGAACTCGACGGAGATCCTGTTGTCTCTTGCAAGAATTCTGAAGAGCGGCTCTCCTTTTCTCTTAACAGCAAATGCTACACAGGGGATATCTCCCTCGGGATGGATTCGTGGTGGCTTGTTGATGTATTCAAGATAATGCCAGAAGAATCCGCTCCTCAATGATACGCTGAAATACGGAAAGCGCCCTGATGTTGTTTCAACAGATTCCTTAAGTGCCTGGTAAACGACAGGTTTTTGTAATACAGCAGTAAGTCTGAAAACAGATGTCAGCTCCCGGTTCGAGATTGCAGGGAATAGCTTCGCTGCATTGTCAAGGGTAATCCAGTTCTTTTCCTGGTTGATCTTTTTATCGATAATCTGAGGCATAAATGTCTTGTAAAGGTATAAAATGTTGCCAATATTGGTTCATGACTGTTTCTGCCTGCTTTCTTATATTAAAATTCTTATTTTTGCCTAAGACCAAGTATTAATCGACAAACAACCCATTTTTTATGAAAAAGAACCTGTCCCGTATAAGTGTTTTGCTTCTTGTGTTTGCACTTGCAATACCTGTTGGCAAGTTATCTGCGCAGATGCCATTCCGGTCATCCAACCGTGTCAGTGTACTCGGGTGGAGCGACGATACGCATTACCTCATGAGGAATTACGACGAGAAGAAAAACCTCGTGACTTTCAATGTTGATATCAGAACCGGAAAAAGCACCCTCGCTCCAACAACCAAATCGGAGAGAGACATCCTGATTGAATCACTTCCTTCAGGAGTTTCAATCGGCATGAACGACGCAATCAGCCCAGATATGAAGAGTGTAATTATCAACAAGGAAAATGACCTGTTCTGCTTTACGAGAGGAAACAAGGAAATAAAAAGGCTGACAAATGATAAAACACCCGAGGTCAATGCACGTTTTTCGCCCGACGGCTTAAAAGTTGCATATACCAAAAACAAGGATCTTTATGTGTTCGATATCACCACCAATAAGGAAATCAGGCTGACATCAGATGCAAGTGATAATGTTTATAACGGATATGCATCATGGGTTTACATGGAAGAAATACTTGAGAGGTCAAGCCGCTATGCAGCTTTCTGGTGGTCGCCTGACGGATCCAGACTGGCATTTCTGAGAACTGATGAAACCGATGTTCCAGTCTTTACACTTAACAGACTCGATGAAGCCGATGGCGTACACGGACTACTTGAGGTAACACATTATCCTAAGCCTGGTGATCCGAATCCGAAAGTGAAGATGGGAATTGCCGATGTAAAATCAGGAGTGGTTACCTGGGTTAAAACAGATTATTCTGTTGACCAGTATATGGCATGGCCATTCTGGACGCCCGACAGCAGGAAACTTGCCATACAGGTCCTTAATCGTGACCAGAATGACCTTCAGATAATCCTTGCTGATCCTTCCACAGGAAACTATACTTCAATTTATGAAGAGAAAGTAAAATCGTGGCTTGAAATAGAAGAAGATATTTATGTCCTGAATAATAATACCGGCTTCATCCTGCATAACTTCAGGAACGGATGGGAAAACCTTATTTTACAGGGCTGGGACGGCAAAACTGTCGCTCAGCTTACTAACCTTGATTTCAGGGTAGGTTCAATAGTGAAGGTTGACGAAGCTGCCAGGCTTGTGTACTTCACAGCAACTGGAAGCGAATCGACAGATAATCATCTTTTCAGGGTAGGACTCGACGGACAGAATCTCATTCAGATATCAAAAGGTGATGGAACCCATAATGTGAGTGTTTCACCCAAAGGAAATTATTTTATCGATACATGGAGCAGCATTTCCAGCATCGGGTCAATTCTGGCTTACGACAAAAAGGGAAAACTTCTCAGGGAAATCTATAAGTTTGACCAGCCTTCATTCGATCCGGCAAAAAATACAAAGTCGGAGCTTGTAAAGATTAAAACTTCCGACGGGCTATTCGATATGCCGGCTATTATAACATATCCTGTGAACTTTGACCCTTCTGTCAAATATCCGGTGATATTCAATATTTACGGAGGGCCGAATTCAAAGAACGTGTACAACGGATGGCAGGGTAATACCGCGTCATGGTATGCGCAGAACGGCATCATTACATTTACAATTGACCACAGGGGATCAGGCCAGTTTGGTAAAAGAGGACTAGACTATATCTACAGGTGCCTTGGTAAGTGGGAGATCGCAGATTATAGCGACGGAGTGAAGTGGCTTCTTTCAAAGCCATTTGTCGATGGCACAAAAATCGGTATCACAGGAAGTTCCTATGGTGGTTATATGACCTGTCTTGCTCTGACAAAAGGAGCTGAATTCTGGACACATGGCTTTGCCGGATCATCAGTGACCGACTGGAAGCTGTATGATGATATTTATACCGAAAGGTATATGGACACACCTCAGGATAATCCTGATGGATACAAGGATGGCTCAGTGCTGACATATGCTGCCGGTCTCAAGGGAAAACTTTACTTTGATCATGGCGATATGGATGACAATGTTCATTTCCAGAATTCAATACAGCTGATGTCGAAGCTGGAAGATGCAGGTAAACTGTTTCAGTTTATGCTGTATCCCGGGGGTCGTCACGGCTGGGGTGGAGCCAAATCAGTACATTCCCGGAATGAAGCGAACAGGTTCTGGCTTGAGAATTTTTCCGAAAAGAAGTAAGACCTGATCAAACCAGATAGAAATGAAAATAAATTCTTTACGGCTGAAGCAGGCATCTATTTTCAGCCTGTCATTCTTTTGCCTTGCCCTGACGAGCGCCGTTAAGGGTGAACTGACCCCGAAGGACAGAAATATACTTGCCACTGAAGCAAAGGCAATAAACCTTTCACAGGTACTTGCTACCGATAACTCCTGGATAAAGGTTCCGGTTTATAAGAACAGGGAATTCTGGCAGTCGCTTCCAGCGAACATCAGGCAGGAATACATTAAAAAGGCTGATAGCTACCTTACATATGACTGGCCTGTTGTAAAGGCAACCGATTATCTCGAATTCATTCGCTCCGGAAACAGAAGGCAGGAGGTATATTCGGCCTGTAATGGTGCCCTCGAAGCTCTTGTAATGGGAGAGCTTGTTGAAGGCAAGGGAAGGTTCATTGACCAGATAATAAACGCAGTATGGTATTACAGTGAGCAGACCTGGTGGGGCTGGTCGGCCCATCTTGGGAGCCAGAAGGCAGGAGCAGGGCTTCCTGACAAAAACGACCCCTATGTTGACCTGGGTGTCGGGGAAGTGACCTGTGATCTTTCCTGGACTCTTTATCTCTTCAGGGAAGAGTTTGACAAGGTACATCCGCTTATCTCAAAAAGACTTCAGCAGGAAATAACGGAGAAGGCCCTGAAGCCATATTTTACAAGAGACGATTTCGGCTATATGGGATTCAAAGGAGGAAGGCCCAATAACTGGAACCCCTGGATAAACTATAACATGCTCAATAGTTTTTTGCTTGTTGAACAGGATCCTGTTAAAAAGGTGGCTGAAGTCCAGAAGATTATAAACTCCCTCGACAAATTCCTTAACGGATATTCTGATGATGGCGGTTGCGATGAGGGACCATCATACTGGGGCGCTGCCGGGGCCCTTCTGTATGAGAGTCTTGAAGTGCTGAAAAATGCTACTGGAGGAAAATTTGATGTATCGGGCAATCAGCTCATTAAAAACATCGGAAAGTATTTCTATGAAGTAAATATTCATGCCCCCTATTTTATAAACTTCGCCGACGCTGATGCACGGACAGGAGGGGATGCTTCTGCTGTTTACAGGTACGGAAAGGCAATTCAGGACAATAAAATGCAACAGTTCGGCGCCTTTCTTGCCGACCTCGGCAATTTTGGCGACCATGCGCTGGCAGGAAAGATATGTGAACAGATAAGAGATCTCGGACTTGTGAAAGAGATCAGAAATGCTGATGCTAAAGAAGCCCTGGTCGCAAATTTCTGGTATCCGAACACGGAAATAGCAGGTGCCCGCGATAAAGAGGGAAGCTTTTCCGGCTTCTTTTTCGGGGCAAAGGGAGGCTTCAATGCTGAAAGCCATAATCATAATGATGTAGGAACATGCCTGATGTATTTCGATGGAAAGCCATGCCTGATAGACCTTGGAAGGGAGGAATATGTTGCAAAGACATTCTCCCCGAGACGATATGAGATATGGACCATGCAATCGGGTTATCATAACCTGCCGATAATAAACGGTACCGAACAGAAGGAAGGTGAAAAGTTCAAGGCAAAGAATACAACATTTTCTGCCAGTGCCGGCTCTGCAACCTTCACAGCTGACATTGCAGGAGCTTATCCAGAGGCCGCCAGGGTAAAGAGCTGGATAAGAAGTTATACCCTTAACCGTGGTAAAAGCTTTGTAATCAGCGATAAATATGAGCTTTCCGAGTCAACCGGACCAACCTGTTCGAATCTTATTACATATTGCAAGGTATCGCTGCTAAAGCCCGGCGTGCTGCGATTTGACGGAGATGGCTTCAGCCTCGCAATGAATTATGATCCAAAGGTTGTAAGCCCTGAAATTGAATACATAGAGGTGAAGGATCGTTCCCTCAAAAGATACTGGCCAAACGGAGTTACCAGGATTAAAATGGAATTCAAAAATCAGGACCTAAAAGGTGGGCAAAGGATGACATTTACCATCGTTAAATAGAAATCATAATTTGCTAATTGATAGGAATATTAAATCAGAAAGATCATTAGTTTCTTATAATTCATTTGTTATATTGCGTTAAAATAAGATTTTATGATTGCAGGAATTCTGAAAGAACATGGCACTGAAAAAAGGGTGGCAATGCTCCCCGTTGAAGCTGCCAGCCTTAAAAAACTTGGCGTTGATGTAATTGCAGAGACCGGCGCCGGAGATTTATCCAATGCTTCCGATGCCGATTACAAGTCCGCGGGCATTACCATTGTTCAAAGGGGAGAAATATTTGCTAAGGCCGATATGCTTCTTGCCGTAAATCCGGTTCCTGAAGAAGATCTCGGGCACTGCAGGGAAGGACAGGCACTGGCCTGCGTTGTTGCTCCCGTTGAAAACAGCAAATGGCTCGATGCTGCAAGGTCGAAGGGTTTGAGTGTACTTGCCCTCGATCTGATCCCAAGAACCACCCGTGCACAATCAATGGATATTCTTTCATCAATGGCAACCGTATCGGGATACAAGGCTGTCCTTCATGCAGCTTCGATCCTACCCAGGTTCTTTCCGATGTTCATGTCAGCTGCAGGAACCATAAAACCATCCAAAGTGCTCATACTTGGTGCAGGTGTTGCTGGGCTGCAGGCAGTTGCGATTGCGAGAAAGCTTGGCGCTGTTGTGGAAGTATTCGATGTTAGGTCGGCTGTAAAAGAGGAGGTGAAAAGTCTTGGCGGTAAATTTATTGAAGTAGAAGGAGCAAAGGAAGATGCATCTGCCGGTGGCTACGCCGTTGAGCAGACCGAAGAATTCAAAAAGAAGCAACAGGATCTTATTCAGAAACATTCAATTGCCGCTGATGTGGTCATAGCGACTGCGCAGATACCCGGGAAAAAAGCACCTGTGCTTTTGCTTAAGGAATCTGTCGGACAAATGAAGCCGGGATCGGTTATCATTGACCTGGCAGCAGCAACCGGAGGTAACTGTGAACTTACACAGAACGGAAAGACAATAGTTATAAATGGCGTCACAATAGTTGGTAAATCAGATTACCCGGCAGAAATGTCAACTGATGCCAGCAAGATGTTCGGCTGTAATATCAATAACCTCCTGAAAATAATGGTTGACAAAACCGGCGCCCTTGTTCTGAATATGGAAGACGATATCATCCATGGAACAATGGCAGTTCATAAGGGTGAGTATTGCAGTGCAAGAGTAAAACAAATGCTTAATATTAAATAGTTCAACATATGGAGAAGATATTCAGTTTTTTCCTGGATAACAGAGAGGCTATTTTCCTTGTGATCCTTTCTGTATTCCTGGGCATTGAGGTAATCAGCCATGTGCCTGCGATCCTTCACACACCTCTCATGTCGGGTGCAAATGCTATCCACGGAGTTGTGATCATCGGGGCAATAATAGTTATGGGACATGCTGACACAACAGGTTCAATGATCCTGGGATTCCTGGCAGTGGTTCTCGGAACTCTCAACGTTGTAGGTGGCTTTGTGGTCACCGACAGGATGCTTGAAATGTTCAAGAAGAAGAAATAGTCAGAATGTAGTTAACTAAAGATTTTCCAAAATGGACCAGATAGCCCAGTATTTGACAGGCAGTGCAATTCTCGAAATAACCTATGTTGTTGCTTCGGTGCTCTTCATTCTAGGATTGAAAATGCTCAGCCACCCGCTTACTGCAAGGCGGGGAAATATCCTTGCAGCCTTTGGTATGGGGTTTGCCATAATTGCAACTATTGCTCTTCACCGCAAAGATGGTGAGCCGATTAAAAACATACCGTGGATCCTCGCAGCCATCGTTATCGGTACTGCTATAGGATTCTATATCGCGAAAAAAGTAAAGATGACTGCAATGCCGCAACTTGTTTCCTTCTTCAATGGGATGGGCGGCGCAGCAGCAGCCCTGATATCAATGATGGAATTTCCGCATATACGTCCCGAACTAATTGCAGAGCATGGAATGGCGAATGGCCATGTTCTTGCTATCCTGCTGGGGCTTATGATCGGAACCGTTTCATGGGCAGGCAGCATGATCGCATTCGGAAAGCTCGACGGATGGATAGGCGACCTCAGGGTCAAGGCCATGAAATATGTCAACCTTACCATACTTGCCGTCCTGATAGGATTTATTGTGTTTATCATGACACGCCATGTCCACACCAGCACCGAGCTTATGCCTTACATATACATTATGTTCGCTGTTGCAGTGGTATACGGAGTTCTCTTTGTAATGCCAATCGGCGGCGCCGACATGCCGGTAGTAATCTCCCTGCTCAACTCCTTTACAGGGGTGGCAGCTGCCATGGGTGGCTTTCTCTATAATAACCAGGCAATGCTTACAGGAGGTATCCTGGTAGGCTCTGCAGGAACTATACTTACAGTGCTTATGTGCAAAGCCATGAACAGGTCATTGCTTAATGTTATTGTTGGAGTATTCGGAGGGGGAGGTGAGTCGGCTGTTCAGGCAGGAGGCTCAATAAAAGAAATATCCTTATCAGATGCAGCAGTTCTTTTAAGCTATTCAAAGAAAGTAGTAATTGTGCCGGGTTATGGCCTCGCTGTTGCACAGGCTCAGCATATCTGCCATGAACTCGACAAACTTCTCGATGAGAAAGGCGTGGAGGTCAAATATGCAATTCATCCTGTCGCCGGACGTATGCCGGGACATATGAACGTGCTTCTTGCTGAGGCAGATGTGCCATATGAGCAGCTTGTTGAGAGCGATGAGATAAATCCCGACCTTCCCAATACAGATGTCCTGGTTGTTATCGGAGCTAACGATGTTGTCAACCCTGCTGCCGAGGATGATCCTTCAAGCCCCATTTACGGAATGCCAATAGTCAAGGCCCGTGATGCCAGGAACGTAATTGTGATGAAGCGTGGAATGGGGAAAGGCTATGCAGCTATTGAGAATATGCTATTCTTCAATGATAAGACAAGGATGCTGTTTGGTGATGCCAAGAGTACCCTGCAGAATCTTGTAAATGAAGTAAAAAGCCTATGAGTCAGTCTGTTGAAAAGCTGGCTCTCCTTCGGGCTGCTATGAAACAGAATGGCATAGATGCTTATCTTATCTGCTCATCCGATCCTCATATCGGGGAGTATTTACCTGATCACTGGAAGATAATTCAGTGGCTGACAGGCTTTTCNGGGTCAGCTGCCACAGTTGTTATTACAGATTCTTTTGCCGGATTGTGGACAGATTCGAGATACACCATCCAGGCTGCAGCGGAACTCACAGGATCGGGAACGGAATTGATTAAATCACCTTCAGGTTCAGGTTATTATGAATGGCTTGCTGATAACATGACAGCCGGGACTATACTTGGTACTGACGGAAACATTTTGTCACTTGAGCATTTCAGGATACTTGAAAGGCGCCTTTCAGAAAAGAAAATAGAAATAAATGTTGAATCAGATCTGATTTCGGATATTTGGGCTGACCGTCCGGCAATGCCTGAATCACAGGTTTGGGATTACCCTGTTGAATATGCTGGCAGGGACCGTATTGCAAAGATGTCGCAGGTGCGTTCCGAAATGAAAAAGGCAGGAGTGAATTACATCCTGCTAACATCGCCCGAAGATATTATGTGGCTTCTCAACATAAGGGGCAATGACCTGCCATATATACCGCTGGTCTTTTGTTTTGCACTGTTTGGAGAAGAGCAGCTGCTTCTGTTTGCAAATGAGGATATATTTCCCCGCATGCTTTCCTCTGAATTTGACAGGCTTGGCATTGTAATTCTGCCATATGAAGAAATCCAGGGTATGCTGCCGTCATTTAGCGAGGGTACCATCCAGCTTTCCCCGGGTAAAACTTCTGTTTCGATCTTCAGATCTATTCCCCCTTCGGTTAAAATTAAGGAGGTTGAGCCTGTACCTGCGAGGTTAAAGTGTATCAGGAATAAGACAGAAATTGAGAATATTGAGAAGGTAATGATCAGTGACGGCGTTGCACTCACCAGGTTCTTTCATTGGATAGATGTTGACCTTGGGATTGTTCCGATGAGTGAAAGGTCCCTGGTTATGAGACTACATGAATTCAGACTGCAGCAGAAAGGATACCTGGGTCCTTCGTTTGCCACAATAGTAGCCTTCAACGACCATTCAGCACTGCCTCACTATTCGCCGACAACCGGTTCGGATGTTTCTATCGGCGACAAGGGGATATTGCTGGTAGATTCAGGCGGTCAGTACCTCGGAGGAACAACCGACATTACCAGAACCATTGCCATTGGCACACCCACAGCACAGCAGAAAAAAGATTTCACGCTGGTACTCAAGGGTATGATTTCACTTTCAAATATTAAGTTTCCGTATGGCACCAAAGGCTATCAGATAGATATGACCGCAAGAAAGTCTTTATGGGAAAACGGTTTGAATTTTGGGCATGGCACTGGACATGGAGTGGGAAGCTGCCTGAGTGTTCATGAAGGCCCCCAGAGCATTAGTCCTGTCGCAAATAACACAGTGATTGACCCGGGTATGGTCTTATCTGATGAACCAGGCGTTTACAGGGAAGGAGAGTACGGTATCAGGACAGAAAATCTCATTTTGTGTTATGAAGATGAGGAAAATGAATTTGGAAGGTTTCTGAAGTTTGATACACTGTCGCTTTGCTTCATCGACCAGAGCCTTATTGAAAAATCGCTTCTCGACAGCAGGGAGATTGCCTGGCTTAATGAATACCACTCAGAGGTTTACAATAAAATAAGCCCCCGCCTCAATGAAGAGGAGAGGGCCTGGCTTATTGAAAAAACATCTTCTATCTGATTACATCGCCGATGAGTTCGGCGTCGATCCATGGAAATTCCGATATCCTCAATCTGGCGCTGCCATAAGGCACCAGCTGTATTGATTCAGGATACCCATTGGAAGCAACCGGGCTGAGAGGCGGAATGGCAGCTGAATTGTCATTCATGGTCCAGTCCGGGATCCTCACGCCCCTGGTATTGATCACTACTGCAGCATCGAGACTGTTTACAACAAATTTTCCTGAATCGGACGACCATACCATGTCACCCTTGTCAGCAAAAGGATACTTCCCGACAGGGTTAACTTTGACGCTAAAACCTCTTCGCGGAACTGATTTGTCATATGCGAGTCCGAAGTTCCAGGTAGATTTTGGAGTTATTTCCCAGTCGGAACTTCCTTTGTAGCTGAAGTTATCGTAGTTGATTTTAATATTCCGGAATTCCTTATCGATCCGAAGAGCAAAGTAAACAGGTCCCCTCAGTACAGAAAGGGAGTTATTGAACCTGTTCTCAAACCTGATATTCATAGGCATGCTTATTGCGATTTCATCGCCATTCTTCCACCTTTCATTGAGCCTTATGGTCTCACCCTTCCTGACGTTTATAAGCTTATCCTTATACCCGATAACTGCACTGTCTGCCCATCCAGGGATTCTTAAAACAACAGGGAACTTTACAGGTTTAGCTGTAGATATTTTCATTTTAATATTTCCCTCGAAAGGATAATTGGTTGTTTCAGTAATAGTAACTTCTTTTCCATTGGCCACTTTTGCAGTTACCACGGAAGGGCTGTAAGCTACTGCTGCAAGTCCATTGTCGTTTGTTGCCATCCACAGGTTTGCAGTGAATTTCGGCCAGCCCTGATGCATGTTGGCAAGGCAGCATCCGAAGTTTGGCATCAGTCCGTAAATATTTGAATAGTCTCCGTTGGAGATCCATCCTCTTTTTGCCACTGAAACCAGAACCTGGTTTGCCTGCTGGTCGTACTGGTGGTCCCACATATCGGGTGTGCAGGTTCCGGGGAGTGAATTAAAGGCAAGTACTTCGAGCCGGTCGGCAAAGGCATTGTCGCCCATGATTTCAAACAGTTCCTCGAGCGAAAACATTTCCTCGACCACCGTGCAGAGCTCTGTGCCGCGATCTGGAGTGTTTCCCGAAAGATGTTCATCACAGGAAAACCTTCCGCCAACCTGACCATGGTTTTTGTCATATTTCTCAAGCCCTGAAAGAACAGCTTTCCGGAATCTTTCATCACCCGACTGCTGGTACCACAGACCCGGGTACTTAATTGCCATGCCGTTGTTTACTCCATGGGCGGTGCCATCCTCTCTCCATTTCAGAATGACCTTCCTTGAGGCAACTGCTGCAGAGTCCCAGGGGAATTTCTCATAATAAGTTGTCCAGTCCTCAGAGTTTTTAAAGATAGATTCAAGAGTCTCCGGAAGCCATGGCTCTTTGGTTTCACGATATAGCCAGTATCCTGTTACGGCATTTTCCATAGCCCTTACTCCCCTCCATTCGTTGTCGGGCCAATCGGGTTTTGTATTATGTAAGTATCTGAAATATTTCAATAGAACATCCAGGGCCCTTTTGTCGCCTGTGGCTTCATAATATTGCATCAGAACCTTGTTTGATACCGCAAGAGGCCATCTGTCTGTATTTTTCAGGGGGCCATACCATCCGGAATCCCTGCTGCTTGAGATGATTGGTTCGATCCATGTTTTGACTTTATCCTTCAGTCTCTGGTCATCGAGAAGATAGGCAAGGGGTACCAGACCGTCAAGGTAATACGGACCCCTTTCCCATGCATCACCTGTTCCACCCTTCCACATAGAATTTTTCAGATCGGGCCAGAAATCATCCAGGTTACCAGTCAGTCCGGCCGCCTGAACCTCAAGCTGTGATTTCAGCCATCCGGCAGGCTTTACTGATCCCAGGGGAAGCATGATATATGCATTCTTTTTCATCGGGGCTGCATTTCCCTTGTAATTTACATTTGTAGCAGGCTTGCATCCCGCAAGAAGGATTATTGCTGTGAAAATGAAGGCAAAATATTTTTTTATCATTGTACCGGCTTTATAGCAGAATTATATGCAAAGATACTTTTTAATTGTTTTTTCAGAATGGAAGGTCAAATTCAGGATCCCTGCAAAGTCTGATATCACCGCATTCCGCAGCCTGCAGCATATCAAACCAGCCAACTCCTGATGAAGGCATCTGAAGTGTTAGGTTGATTTTGCCCGGACCATCAAAGTCATGTGGAACTTTAAAAATAACAGAATACTCTTTCCACTCTGAATTGGTATAAAAGCGCTCATATCCGATGTCTCCTATGGATATTTCAAAACAGGAATTTCTGTCACGGTTCAGTCCCTGGTCCGGATCGGACTTTGCCCATATTGATACCAGGTAAGATGCACCCGGCCTTATTCTGAAAGGAAAGAACCTTAGTCTTGCGGAGCCATTTTCGACTGGTGTTACCAGCCTTAGGGAATGGTTTCCTTCGAAATGCTCACGTGTATCTGTGAAATATGTCGCTCCACGCTCTCCATTGCCCCTGGCATAGCATGCCGATGGGACCCCAAGGCTCGAATTGTCCTCAAACCCGGGATCTGGAATCAGGTTCTTGCTCCACTCTTTCCCGCTTTCGGGACTTTTACCCAGATCAAGCATATAGGTCTGGGCTCCAAATGGCGACAGGATATCGGAAATGGAGGATCCTNCCGCGTTGATGTTCCTGTTTTCAAATATGAGGTCAGCCTTTCCTGAAGTGTTGTATGGTATGGAAATGCTTACCCTTGCAGGCTCATTAGACTTATTGACTGCGAGGATCATCAGTTTTCCGTTATGAATGTATGAGCGGGCTGTTACGTTGTCATTTCCGGTTGAAATACTTCTTGATTCCTCATCGGAAAGAATCCATGGCGTCATTTCAGCTACTTCGACGGCCATCTTACCGCATTCGCCCCAGGCCGGGACCGATTTCGGGAACAGATTAAGGCCGTTTCTTACGAAATACTGAATTCCTGTTGCTCCGTTTATTACAGCCTGATAAGTCATGGAGCGGATCTCCTGCCATGTAGGCTCCCTTTTCCATATCTCACCGCCTCCGAAAGTCTGAAGAACCATCCACAGCGGCTTTTCATTGTCAAGCTTTCTGATGAGCTGAGTGGTCAGCTTGCCCACAAATGATGGAGGCAGGTCCGGAACAGGATAGGGATCGGCCATTACAATATCAAGGGCATCGAGGTACCTGAAAGACGACATATAAGGTGCGGTGAATACAATGGAAACCGGATGCCATGGATCCAGTTCCCTGACCAGTTCGTATATCTGTCTGAGCGAATCGGGGTCGACCTTGTTTCCGTTTGGTTCATCAGCTATATACCATGCAAGAAGGGCAGGATGATCCATGAAGGATTTTATTTCCTTCTGAAGCAGATATTTCTTCATGGCAAAGGTAAGGCCTTCTATTTTAGAGCTTACACCGCCGCCTCCTGCAACAGAAAGGATATTGTAATGCACTTTCATCCCAAGCTGTGCACAGCGGTCCATGTAAGCCTTTCTGTCGTTGAGAGTTTCCGGAAGGATTTTCTGATAAGGTGATATCATATTGAATCCCCTTACCACTTCCTCCTCGGGAAGTGTTTTAAAGACAGGAGAGTAACAATAAAAGCCAAACGGAAAAAACTGTCGCCTGTTCACAATCAGTCCTCCCGTGAACCTGTCAATCTGCACTTCATTTGGCTTGTAATTCAATATATTCAGGGCTGAAGTTGCCGTCCTGCTAACATTTCCTGATCTGATAACAGCTTTCATGAGGTAGGTTCCCGGTTTCAGATCGAGTGTTACAGGAATTTTCAGAACCTCCGGCCTGGCTTTTCCTTGCCATGATCCTATTATGTTTTCGTCGACGGAAATGGAGATACTGGTTTCGGTTTCGGCGGCAGATGAAGGAACAGTTACAAGAGCCTCACCTTTGTCATCGCCTGAGTAGAAACTGAGTCTTGAAGTGAGTTTCCAGTCTCCTCCGGAGGGCTGCGAAAATATTGATTGTGAAATAATTAACAGTAAAGCAGTTAAGGGTAATTTCCTGGTTGCCATTAATGATAGTTTTGGCTAAAGATATTATGATTTATCGTTGGACTAATTACTTTTTCTATTTAAACGTAATCCTGAGGGTTACTTTGTCGTCAACAGGGTTGCCGTCCTTAATGGCAGGTTTCCATTGGGGCCCACCGAGTACCAGCCTTTTAGCCTCTTCAGAATACGCGTTTCCCGGTGTCTTTGTGATATTGATATCCTTGATCATTCCATTTGCAGTGACAATAAATCTGATAACAACAGTCTTTCTCTTTTCGACTGTCGTGGTGTCGGGATTTACTTTGTTTTTATTCAGGTAGTTATTGAAAGATTTCCTGCCACCCTGTGGTTCAGGTGGAGTATAAATATCAGGTTCCTCTGCGTTTCTTTTAATGCCGTAAGCAACCGTGACCACCTCATTCAGTGAATAGAATGCCGGATTCATTTCAACCCTGGTAACTGTGTCAGGCTGTGCCCTGAAATCCCTGGTTTCCATTCCGATATAACTTGCTGTAAGAGTTGCATCTTTTTCATCGCTTATATCTATGGTGAAGTTTCCATTGCTGTCGGTTAATGTACCCGTATTTGTTTTTTTATCGATGATTGTTACTCCCGGCAGCGGACTCTTGTCGTCTGCAGAAATAACCACGCCGCTTACTTTTCCAGTGAGTGCAGACATAACTTTATTTGCGCCTGCTGCTGCTAAATTGCCAGATGGCTGGATGCCGGTTTCTGCCTTTCTTTTATCCAGTTCTGGCATACCAATCGCCCTGTCGGATTTTTCATTGCCTGTGATTTCTTCCTTTCTGGCATTTGCAGTGACCTCAAAGGCGTTGGTTTCAGAAACTGCAAGAACAGGTTGTGATATTGTTTCTGGTTCCTGGATATTCTTTTCTTTTGCAGCAGTAATTTTCTTTTCAGGAGTTGGATTTATACCTTCTACAGGTGCGGCAGGGAGCTGGTGAGCATTTTCACTTTCGGCAGCTTTCATTAGGGGAATGCTGTATGCTATTTCAAGATTGGTTATCTCAGGTTTTTCTTTTTTAACAATGAAGTAAACCGAACCTATTGTCATGAGAATAGCAACTGATGCAGCTATCCTGTATATTAATATTCGCCTGTTCCGATATATCCTCCTTGAAAGTCTTTCGCCTAGTGATCGGAGATCACCGGCAGCTTCCACATCGGTAATGGAGGCGAAACCTTCGGCAGCTTCCTCAGCAAAAGGATCCTTCTGAAATTCTCTTTCGATAGAATTTCTTTCCTTTCCCGAAAGATTGTCCCTGTTATACCTGAGCAGGTCTGACAATTCCAGTTTACTATTCTTGTCTTCCTCCTTCATTGCTTTCTTCAATACAGATTCTCAGATTCCTTTTTCCATTCTGAAGATAACTCTTCACCTTTTTCTCATCAATTCCAAGATTTGCGGAAATCTCGGAATAGCACTTGTTTTCGTAATAAAACTGAATTATGCATTTCTTTTGCTCATCCTTTAATTTTTCGATGCATCCTTCGAGTGCTTTTTCAAGATCGGCTTCCTTTTTATCGATAGGATGCAAATCTGTTTCATTTTCCATAAAATTTCCGGGATCAAGAAACCACTCGTTCTGTTTTTCATCGTACGATTTCTTTGACCGTATCTGCATCAGGCAGTAATTTTTTGATACCACATGTAGCCAGCTTCTGAAGTTTTCGATCTTCTGTTTCGGAATATCGTCAATGAGCTTTTCGAAGATTTGCATGACTGCATCTTTAGACTCATCGCGGTCTTTCAAATATTTAAGGCATACACCGTATACCAGATGCATGTAACGTGAATAAAGCTCGCCAAGCAGGTCAAGGCTTTCAGTCGAGATGAAAGCTCTGATCAGTTCTTCATCGGTTTTTAATGAAGCTCTATTCCGTGGAAGCTTCAGGAGCATGAGCAGTTAAATGGACAGATTAACATCCTTAAAGATATATTTTTTAACTGCACTGGACGCTAAGTCTTTTCAAAAAGGACTTAAAGAATTTCTTACATCTTTCAATATTAAATAAGGTATAAAGGAGGTTTATAATTGACAAGCTGCATATATCAACAGATGAACGATATACAAGAATATTTCAATTTTATCCTGCTTTTTTTATGGAATTACAGTTACTCATGCATCCTGTAGAAAAAGTTTAACCAAAATCGTGTCAATTATGAAAAACAGTTTAAAGATTTTCGGAATGGTGATGGTCGCTGCAATCATACTATCATTTACAGAATTCAGGGCTATCACGGGAAAGGTAACAGATATGCAGGGGCAAGCTCTGCCAGGTGTTGCAGTTTTAGTTAAAGGAGCATCTAACGGAGTGCTTACTGATGCTAACGGCAAGTATTCAATAAATGTCGGGGAAACCGATAAGGTTCTTATTTTTTCCTTCGTAGGCTTTGAAACCCTTGAAATAAAAATAGAAGGGAAGAACGTCATAGATGCGGTAATGAACTCCCAGGTAATGGCACTTGAGGAAGTGGTTACTGTTGCCTATGGAGTCGCCAGGAAAGATGCCAAATCCAGCCTGTCCGGCCGTGTTGCTGGCGTTTCAATGAATTATGCAGCTGCGCCTGCCCAGAGATCCAATGACAAATTCAACACCGAAGGCTATGCTGCTGTTAATGAAAACGGGTACAAGAATGTCAAGAACAACCCGCTTTCAACCTTCTCGATAGACGTGGATAATGCTTCCTATTCGAACATCCGCAGGTTTATCAATGGAGGAAGTCTTCCGCCTGCAGATGCAGTCAGAATCGAGGAGATGATCAATTACTTCAAGTATGATTATCCGGAACCCGGGGGCGAGCATCCGTTTTCTGTTTATACAGAACTGGCATTGTGTCCATGGAATCCGGATCACAGGCTTATGCAGGTTGGTCTGAGGGCTAAAAGCATAGACAAGTCAACTCTTCCCGCATCAAATCTTGTTTTCCTTCTTGATGTTTCTGGTTCGATGGAGGATCCCAACAAGCTTCCGCTTCTGAAGTCAGCTTTCGGACTGCTTGTCAATGAACTACGGGCCCAGGATCATGTTGCCATAGTGGTATACGCCGGAGCTGCCGGAGTTGTTCTGGAATCAACACCTGGCGACAGGAAGGAAAGAATAATGCAGGCTATCGACAACCTTGAGGCAGGTGGTTCTACTGCCGGTGGCGAAGGGCTAAAACTTGCATACCAGATTGCCGAAAAGAATTTCGTAAAAGGAGGGAATAACAGGATCATCCTGGCAACTGATGGTGACTTCAATGTAGGCGAGTCGAGCAATGGCGGTATGGAAAGGCTGATTGAAAAAGAACGCGGGCTCGGAGTCTTCATAACAGTTCTTGGATTTGGAATGGGAAATTATAAGGACGATAAAATGGAGATTATTGCCGACAAGGGTAATGGCAACTATGCCTACATTGATAACCTTCAGGAAGCACGACGAGTTTTAGTAAAAGAATTTGGCGGAACTCTCTTTACCGTAGCAAAGGATGTGAAATTCCAGATAGAATTCAATCCGTCAAAAGTTGAATCATACAGGCTCATTGGCTATGAGAACAGGCTTTTGAATGATGAGGATTTCAATGATGATACAAAGGATGCCGGTGAGATGGGATCGGGACATATGGTAACGGCTCTCTACGAACTTGTTCCAGCAGGTTCAGGTGAAAAGCTTCCATCAGTTGATCCTCTGAAATACCAGGCTTCAAAGCCGGTAAAGTCAAATGACTTTTCCTCTGAACTGCTTACGATCAAGGTCCGATACAAGGATCCTGACGGAAGCAAGAGCAAGCTTTTTGAAAAGCCTGTTATGGATTCTTCAGATGGCATTGATGATACTTCAGACAATCTGAGGCTTGCTGCAGCAGTAGCCGAATTCGGAATGATCCTGAGGGAGTCTGAGTTCAAGGGAACCGCTACTCTTGCAAGTGCTGTAAAGCTTGCCAGATCGGCCAAAGGTGAAGATGAAGATGGCTATAACGGAGAACTTGTACGTCTGATTGAAACTGCAAAAGGAATGAGAACATTTGCCGGGAGGTAAGTGCAGCGGTCAGAGTCTGATCCTGCTGTAGAAATCATCCTTGTAAGTATTGCTGACCGGAATCCGCTGGTCAGCAATTACTATTATACCCCGTTCGACTGATCTGATCTTTTTAAGAGCTATCAGAAATGATTTGTGGACACGGCAAAATTCAGACTGGGGAAGCATTTCCACAAGTTTTGAAAAGCTCATCAGGGTCATTATTTTTTTATCGCGGCAAACAATGCGAAGATAGTCTTTCATCCCTTCAACATAGAGAATATCATCGAAGTCAACCCTTTCATGCCTGTATTCTGTTTTGATGAAAATATACCGGCTGTTTTCCTGCTGAGGCTGTGCTTCTTCCTTCTTTTCTGAATAGAATTCAAGCACTTTGTTTACTGCCTGAACAAAGCGCTGGAATGAATAGGGCTTGAGGAGGTAGTCGGTAACATTGAGTTCAAACCCTTTTACTGCATACTGATCATAAGCAGAAGTGATTATTATTCTTGCATTAGTCACAACAGATTCAAGGAATTCAATGCCGGTAAGCATATCCATCTGCACATCGAGGAAAATCAGGTCTGTTTTATTTTCCTTCAGCCATCCGACGGCATCGATAGCGCCGGAGAAGCTCTTCTCGAGTTTCAGTTCAGGAATCTTTCCGATGAATCCCTCTATTTTCCTTAGAGCGGGAGGTTCATCTTCAATGGCTATGCAGCGAATGATCATTGGTATTGATGATTAGTTTGACCCTGTATACCGGTTCTTTTTCTTCAATTTCAAGAGAATAGCAACGCGGATATGTGAGCTCGAGCCTTCTCCTGAGATTGGCTATTCCAGAGCCAGAATATTCTTTCCCGGCTTTTGAAATATTTTCGAAATAATTTGAGGAGCAGAAGGTAATTATGCCGTTTTCGGCAGAAAGAATGATTTCAATTGATGGCTTCCTGATCCTGAAGCTGGTGAACTTAAAGGCATTCTCAATTAGCGGGGCAAACAGGGCNGGAACTACCGGTGTATTCAGATCTCCATTTATTTCAAACCTGATCTCCCCAGGATCTCCGATTCTCATCCTGTTCAGCTCAATAAGGTTTCTCAGGTAACCGGCTTCCCTTTCCATTGTGACAAGATCTGAACCAGTATCGTAAGTCATGTAGCGCATAAGGTCAGAAAGCCTTAGCAACATGGCTGATGCTTCATCCGGATCGCTCTGAATCAGCGAATCTATATTATTCAGGGTATTAAACAGAAAATGCGGATTAATCTTATTCCTGATGAGCTCGAGCTCCATTGACAGCTTCTCCGTGGCAAGCTCTGTTTTCTGGTTCATTTCTGAAAACCAGTTCAGTATTACCCTGAAAAATGAGCCAAAAACAGCCGCAGTCAGAACGGGGAAATAACCACTCATATGCATCGCAACCGAATAACCGTTGTAGAATCCGTGAAAGGATTTGTCGAAAAAAGCCTTTGACATGAAAAGAAGGGTATATCCGAAAAACGGCATTACCAATACCACAAAAAAGGAGACGAGGAAAAATTCCCTCATCTTTTTTTTCTCAAGGAAGAACGGAACCAGAAAAAGGTAGAAAACATAAAATACGAGCATAAGGTACAGGAATCCGATTATGTTGGATACCAGGATTCTTTCGGTCATGCCCTGCCACAGAGCCGAATAGGGAAGGTTTGCAAACAAAGCAAACAGCCAAATGAAAATATGGATCGATATTATTCTTTTCCTTGGCATAATCTATAAATATATCAAAAGTAGCACAAACTTTTCTAACTGGAGATAGCAATTATTTCTGGCATGGCAGGTTTAATTTAACTGACCTCAGGACCTGGTTCCTTAATTCTGACCAAAGTACTTTGTCAGCCTTATGATGAATGAACCATAACCTTCTGTGAGCACCATCAGGTGCAAAAGGAGGAAATTGGCAGCTTTATTTAAAAGGTTTGCAAATGTTGTATTTATATTGTGTGTTTTATATTGTTTACTCAACAAATCTACTGCCAGACAGAGCCCGGCACAAAAACAATATACCAACTGATGCTTTTTATCTGCAAAGTGAAAACTTTGGGCAATAAAGTGTGTTATGTATACAGGAAGATTTAGTAATCCATGTTAAAAACATTTATATATCTTTAACCAATTAGAAATTATCCCTTGATGGAAACTGGAACCAGGTTTGCAAGTCCTGACAGATCTTCACGGGAAGAGACGCTGGCAAGTCTTGCAATTATTTCAGCCCACGAATTCCTTGGCGAAATATTCGGAGCTATTAACATCATCGGAGCAATCCTTGATAAAAACCGACAGGTGGTTTATGCCAATGATCAGTTTCTGCAGGTCATGGGATATGAGTCAGTAGAATCGCTTCTTGGAAAGAGACCCGGAGAGGCTATTTCATGCATTCACTCTGCCGATGAACCAGCTGGTTGCGGAACATCTGAGGCTTGCAGTGTATGCGGAGCTGTAAATTCGATCATTATGAGCCAGCTTACCCTGAGCAAGGTTTCCAGGGAGACTCGTATAACTTCAAACGCCAACGGCAACATTAAAAACTGGGACCTGAAGGTGACTTGCTCTCCTGTGACACTCTCCGGTGAACGTTTTTATATTTTTACCGTTGAGGATATCAGCATTGAAAAACAAAAACTAGCTCTGGAGAGGATATTTTTTCACGATATACTTAATCTTGCCGGAGGACTTAGCGGCCTTCTGATGATAATGAAGGGTGAAAAGGATACCGAAACACTATATAGTCTTATTGAAAAATCGGAGGAGGCCAGCCTGAACCTGATTGAAGAGATAAACCTTCAGCGGCAGCTTCGGGATGCTGAGATTGGAGAACTGAAAACATTTCTACATCAGATAAATTCAGGTGATTTTATTAATTCTGTTGTACACAGGATTAAATTTCATGAAGCTGCTGCAGGTAAACAGATATTAATCGATTCTTCATTTTGCGAGATATCCTTTATAAGTGATTCCATTCTGCTGCAAAGAGTTCTCATTAATATGCTTAAGAATGCTCTTGAAGCATCAGGGAAAGGCCAGAATGTAACCATCGGATGTTCACAGAGTGAAAACGGGATCAGACTTTTTGTCCATAACGAAGGCGAAATTCCCCGCGATGCAAAGCTCCAGATATTCCAACGTTCTTTTTCAACAAAAGGAGGCGGAAGGGGAATGGGAACTTATAGCATAAAGCTGCTTACCGAAAAATACCTGAACGGAAAGGCAGGCTTTATCAGTAACGAAAAAGACGGGACCGTTTTCTTTGTTGATCTCGGTTCAGCTAAGCATGACTGATTTCCCTCAGGTACCTGTCGATATATTTGGCAGCCTTCCTTCCTGATGCTATTGCATTTACTACAAGGCTTGCGCCGCTCACTGTATCTCCTGCAGCAAATATCTTAGAAACAGTTGTTTGATTGTGCTTGTCAACCTGAACGTTTTTTCTTGCATCGAGCCCTACGCCAAGTTCGGCAAGGAGGCCATCCAGCACAGGATGAACAAATCCCATTGCCAGGAGAACCAGATCACATTCGATGACCCTGCGGGTTCCGGGAATAGGAGTCATGGAATACCTGCCATCCTTTGATTCCCATTGGACCTCTTCAACCTCTGCACCCCTGGTGATCTTACCGTCGCCGACGAATCTGAGTGTTGACAAATTCCATAACCTTTCGCATCCTTCTTCATGTGAAGTAGAAGTTTTGAGGACTTTGGAAAAATATGGCCATGGGTTGTCGGAACTTCTTGTATCGGGTGGTTTTGGGAGTATCTCAATCTGGGTAACACTCAGGGCTTTCTGTCGGATTGATGTTCCCACACAATCTGATCCTGTATCTCCTCCTCCTATTACCAGAACTCTCTTCCCTTCTGCGCTGATCGGATTTTCGGCAACAGGAAGGAGTCCGGCATTGATCCTGTTCTGGGCTGAGAGGAAATCAATTGCAAAATGAATTCCATTGAATTCGCTCCCCTCAACAAGGAGTTTTCTGGGTTCACCTGAACCGATGGCAATACATATTGCATCAAAGTTTTCTGCTATATCCCTGCCGGGTATATCCCTGCCAATGGTAACACCAGTCTTAATTGTCAGGCCTTCCTTAACCATGATGTCGAGCCTTCTGTCGATGGTGGCTTTTGAAAGTTTGAAATCAGGTATCCCGAACCTGAGCAGTCCTCCTGCCCTGTCATTTTTCTCAAAGAGAGTAACCGTATGTCCCGATTTATTGAGAAGGTCAGCAGCAGCCATACCTGCGGGTCCGCTTCCGATGACCGCAACGGTTTTACCAGTTCTTTTCACAGGTGGATGTGGTTTGATATAGCCTTCGGTGAACGCATGTTCTACTATGGCAACTTCATTTTCACGGATGGTAACCGGCTCCTTATTTATATTGAGGACGCATCCGTGCTCACATATAGCCGGACAAATTCTTCCTGTGAATTCGGGGAAGTTATTGGTTGCATTCAGTCTTTCGTAAGCTTTTCTCCAGTCTCCCTTGTAAAGAAGGTCATTCCATTCTGGTATGAGGTTGTCCACAGGGCAACTCCAGTGACAGAACGGAATTCCGCAGTCCATGCATCGCGATGCCTGTAGCATACGGTCTTCACTGTTCAGTATCTGCTCTACTTCGCTGAAATCGCATATACGCTCGTGAACCGGTCTGTTACCAGCTTCCTTCCTTTTTATCTTTAAAAATCCTGTTACGTCAGCCATATTTTGTTATTTCTTATTCATTATTAAATAATTACGACTTCGGATCAAATTCAACATCCATTTCCACATCTGCAATTTTCTTCTTGATTTCCTCAAGCTTCTGTTCCTGGAGCACTCTCTTATAATCATAGGGCACTACCTTTATAAACATCTGTATGTATTTATCAGGATCGTCGAGGATCATTTTTGCCTTTTTGCTTCCTGTAAGCTGGTAATGTCTTGAGATAAGGCCCATTAGTTCATTCATATCGCTTACATCCTCGACGAGTGAAAGTTCGACCATTCCCATGTTGCAGAAATAGTCGAAATCGCCAGATTCATTGAGAACGTAAGCGATTCCGCCGCTCATTCCGGCTGCGAAGTTGCTTCCTGTCTTTCCAAGTACCACAATTATGCCACCGGTCATGTATTCGCAGCAATGGTTTCCTGTTCCCTCTACGACTGCCACAGCTCCGCTGTTTCTGACTCCGAAGCGTTCGCCTGCAACTCCGGAGATGAAGGCTTCTCCTCTTGTTGCCCCATAAAGTACAGTATTGCCAATAATGATGTTTTTATCTGACTCGAAAGCTGACCCGGCGGGAGGCACAACAATAATCCTCCCTCCCGAGAGACCTTTGCCAAGGTAGTCGTTGGATTCACCCTCGAGAAATAGTTCGACTCCCGGGGCAAGAAAGGCTCCAAAACTTTGTCCTGCTGAACCAGTGAACCTGCATTTTATTGTTCCGTCAGGCAATCCTTCAGACCCATAGAGTTTGGCTATCTTTCCTGAAAGCATTGCCCCTGTTGTACGGTCAGTGTTTCTGATCGGTCCGGATATTTCGACATGCTGCTTGTCTCTCAGGGCAGGTTCAGACTTGCTTATAAGGTCAAGATCGATTATTCCGTCAAGTTTTGAGGCTTGCCTTCCCATGCAATGGAATGAACCTGTAAGCGAATCGCCCGGAATGGATAGAAGCCCTGCAAGATCGAGGTTCCTGATTTTCCAGTGGTCGACATCGGGGTTTCGTTCAAGAAGGTCAAGACGTCCGACAATTTCATCCATGCTTCTGTATCCGAGCTCTGCGAGGTAAACCCTTACTTCTTCAGCCATCATAGTGAAGAAATTAACCAGATAGTCGGCTTTTCCGAGAAATCTCTTTCTCAGCTCAGGATTTTGGGTGGCAACGCCCACTGGGCANGTGTTGAGATGGCATTTCCGCATCATGACACAGCCCATGACAACCAGGGCACTTGTTGCAAATCCAAATTCCTCAGCCCCCATAAGAGCTGTCATTACAATATCCCTTGGAGTTTTTATCTGTCCGTCGGCCTGAAGCATAACCTTCTTTCGCAGGTTATTTAATACCAGAGTCTGTTGTGTTTCTGCAAGGCCAAGTTCCAGTGGCAGTCCGGCATGTTTGATAGAAGAAGTAGGGCTTGCGCCTGTTCCCCCTTCATAACCGCTGATTGTTATCAGATCGGCTCCCGCCTTTGTGACCCCGGCTGCAATTGTGCCAACTCCGCTTTCAGAGACAAGCTTCACGCTGATCCTGGCTTCAGGATTGACGTTTTTAAGGTCAAATATCAGCTGCGAAAGATCCTCTATTGAATAAATATCGTGATGAGGAGGCGGAGAAATCAATGTTATTCCCGGGATGGAATATCTTGTTTTGGCAATAATCTTATCGACCTTGTGACCCGGAAGCTGACCTCCTTCACCGGGCTTGGCACCCTGTGCTATCTTTATCTGGATTTCATCAGCATTTACCAGGTATTCGGCAGTAACACCAAAGCGGCCGCTTGCCACCTGCTTAATGGCACTCCTTGTACTGTCTCCGTCGGAACGTGGTTTGAACCTTTCAGGGTCTTCGCCGCCCTCCCCTGTATTGCTTCTTCCTCCGATGCGGTTCATGGCTATTGCCATTGCTTCATGAGCTTCCTTGCTGATCGATCCGAACGACATGGCTCCTGTGACGAACCTTTTTGTGATGTTCGAGGCAGGTTCAACTTCGTCCAGTGGGATTGGGTTCTTTTTAATCCTGAGGAGGCCTCTGATAAATCCGGGGTGACTGGTATCCTTATCGACTATCCTGCAATATTCTCGAAATTTAGCAATATCGTTTGAACGTGTGCTCCACTGAAGCAGCGATATGGTCTCAGGATTCCAGGCATGATGCTCACCATGCTTTCTGTATGAGTAAACACCTTCAGTAAGTATCTCAGGCTGCTGTTCCACTGTAAATGCTTTTCTGTGAGGGATCAATATCTCTTCGGCAATTTCTTCCATTCCGATTCCGCCGATTCGTGAAATTGTACCTGTGAAATATTTNCCGATTACATCAGGATGAACGCCCACGACCTCAAAAATCTGAGATGACCGGTAGCTCCTGAGTGTGCTGATACCCATTTTTGACATTATCTTGAGTATCCCTTTGTTGATAGAGTTGATATAGTTAGCCTCAGCGCTGTGGTAGTCAAGCTGGATAGCCTTATCCTTTACCAGCTTGTCGATGATGGCAAAGCTCATATATGGATTTATGATGCTGGCACCATAACCGAACAGCAATGCAAAATGCATGACTTCCCTTGGCTCCGCAGTTTCAACGACTATGTCGATCTGCATTCTTTTCCGTTTAGCTATCAGATAATGGTGAACTGCAGATACTGCAAGTAGTGAAGGTATGGGAGCTTTATTCTGTTCTATCCCGCGGTCGGAAAGGATAATATAGTTCTTCCCTTCATCAACTGCTTTTTCGGCGTCATGGCATACCTGGTCGACTGCCTTTGAAAGACCTTCGGCGCCTTGCGAAACGTCAAACAGGATCGACAGGTTGGCAGCCGAGAACCCTTTATACCTGAGGTTCTTGACAACCTGGAAATACGTATTTGAGATTACCGGATTCCGGAACCTTACCATTTTTACATGATCGGGAGAAGTCTCAAGAAGGTTTTGCTGAAGTGATCCCAGGTAACCTGAGAGTGTCATTACGAGTTCTTCCCTTATAGGGTCGATGGGAGGGTTGGTGACCTGGGCGAATACCTGCTTGAAATAGTTGAACAGCCTGTATGGCTTTTTTGAGAGAACTGCCAGCGGGACATCGTTGCCCATTGAACCTGTGGGTTCTTTTCCGGTGGCAGCCATCTCCTTTATTATTTTTTCGATATCCTCCATTGAATAATTGAAGGAGGTGATATATTTTTCATAGGCTCCGCCAAGGTCCGGAGTGGTTTCCTGACCGATCTCGATATCTTCAAGGCTTACCATATTATGACTTATCCACTCACCATATGGATATTCAGCGGCAAGAGCGGTTTTGAGTTCATTATCATAATATATCTTTCCTTCATGTGTATCTACCAGGAGCATTTTGCCCGGTTTAAGCCTTCCCTTTTCCCTGATTTCTACGGGACTGAAAGTCTGTACACCAGCTTCAGAGCCCATTACAATAATATCATTTGTGGTTATGACATAACGTGAAGGTCTCAGTCCATTACGGTCGAGCATACCGCCGATATATCTTCCGTCGGAAAAAATGAGTGAAGCAGGGCCATCCCATGGTTCCATGAAAGTGGAGTGATAGTGGTAAAAATCCCTCAAGGCTGGAGAGATCGGGTTTTTTGCATTTATCGATTCAGGAATAAGTATCGACATGGCATAGGGCAGCGATTTTCCGCTCATGAGGAGAAATTCCAGCACATTGTCGAGAGAAGCAGAGTCGCTTTTATCTGGTTCAATAATGGGATAGATCCTCGACAAGTCGCCGAGTTTATCTGATTTCAGTATCGATTCACGAGCCTCCATCCACATCCTGTTTCCACGAATGGTATTTATTTCTCCGTTATGGCCGAGAACACGGAATGGCTGGGCAAGATCCCAACTCGGAAAAGTGTTGGTGCTGAAGCGGGAGTGTACAAGAGCGATACCACTTTTAAGCCTTTCATCA
>JGI20214J51088_10000333_pt1 | contig 33878 bp, 19 predicted proteins | sample WetSurMetagenome_FD_51088 | JGI IMG/M metagenome (IMG submission 51088) | reverse complement strand
CAGTCGTATGTTCAAGAATGAAACCGGACTATCCCCTAATGAATACCGGTCATTGAATTAAAAGGCACCTTCCCTTTCTGATAAGCCTGTGACTCTTACAGNGTCCAGCCCTTACGGTATTCGTAATGGAAGTAATTATTAGCTTCGGGCAGGTTAGTGATCTTCATGTTTTTTGCATCGTACTCAAGCGTTTTATTAAATCGCTGAGTCAGTATTGCAATATTTGTCAGCAGCATTATCTCTGTAACTTTAGAAGCCCATGAGAAGTCGTTACTTGATTTTTTCCCGTTCAGTATAGCGCTGATCCAGTCCTCGTAAATATTCCCGGTTCTTTCCAGCCAGGGTTCGGGGCCCTTAAAATCAGGATCAGCCGGGACAAGTGTCGGCATGACACCGTTACCTCCCATCATAACGCCCTTGTCGCCATATAAAACTGTACCGATCCGGCGTCCGTCTTCGAGTTTATCCGGACGGGGAGGGAGAAGTCCGCCATCGCACCATNTTACCTTTANAGGAGGCATGTACCCGATCCCCGGAGTAAATCGTTCCGGAAAATCATAAGTCACTGTTTGGGCAAGCGGAAGGTAATCGTTGTTGTAAGGTGTGGATGTGGCCTGGATCCGTGTCGGNTATTCAAGGTTAAGGGCCCATAGCGGAGCATCATAAATATGAGCTCCCATGTCACCCATGGAGCCAGTGCCGTAATCCCACAGACCGCGCCATACAAAATGACATATTTCAGGATTGTAAGGTTTTTCCTGTGCCGGGCCCAGCCAGACATCCCAGTTCAGATTTTTCGGAACTTTAACACCTTCCGGACGTTTAATGTCACCCTGGGGCCAGTATCCAACCGGGCGGTCCGTCCACATATTTACCTCTCTTACCGGACCTATAACACCTGCACGAACCCATTCCACAACCCTGCGGGTTCCTTCAGTCGCATGACCCTGGTTTCCCATCTGAGAAACAATGTTATTCTCCTTTGCGATTTCGGCAAGACGCCTGCATTCGAAAACTGTCTTAGCCATAGGTTTTTCCACGAAAACATGCTTCTTTTCCCTCATAAATGCTGCGGCAATAGGGGCGTGGTTATGGTCGGTTGTAGCTATCAGAACTGCATCGATTGATGGCTCTTTCTCAAGCATTTCGCGCCAGTCGGAATATACTTTTGCTTTCGGGTACCGGGCAAAAACATAGCCGGCATATTGTGAATCAACATCGCATAAGGCATAAATATTGGCAAGTTTCCGGGGTTCCCGTTGCGGCTGGTTTCCCGGAGCACCCTGTGGCGGTCCGGTCTGTGCCCCCTGCTGCCGTTGCTGCATCTGAGCTGTACGGGCCGCACGCTCAGCTTCCTGCCGGGCAATTTCAGCTTTGCCAAGAGGTTGCCCTGTCCTGGTCCTGGGTGGCCTGTTCACCTGAACTTCAGGATCACATATGTTGCTTATATCACTGGCACCCTGCGCGCCAATGCCTATACCGGCTACATTTATCAGATCGCTGGGTGCCTTCTTGCCGCTGCCGGCCATTACATGCCTTGGGATTATTGTAAATGCAGCGGTAGCTGCACCTACCTTACCCAGAAAATTACGTCTTGACAGATTCTTGGGATTTCGGGTTTTCATCATTATAGAGATTGGTTAGATTTTATAATAAATTGTAGAAAAGCAGGACATAAATTAAAATATTTACCTGTCATTTTACAGTAAGCCTGACAGATTTAACATCACGGCTGTTCGGACCGATCATTATTTCAAAATCGCCAGGTTCGCAGACATAAGCCAGAGCATGGTTATAATACTTCAGATCTTCTGCTGTGATGACGAACGATACCTCCCTGCTTTCACCAGGTTTCAGGGTTATTTTACTAAAGCCCTTAAGCTCCATTACCGGACGGGTTGATGTACTGTAAATGTCATGGATGTAAAGCTGTACAATTTCCTTTCCATCCTTTGTCCCGGAATTTTTAACTGTCACTTTCGCGGTGACATTACCGGTCATTGCCATATCCTTGTTTGAAAGAGTAATATCTCCGTAATCGAATTTTGTATAGCTTAATCCATATCCGAACGGATAAAGCGGGGCATTNATGACATCTAAATAATTGCTTCTGAAGCGGGAGTATTTTTCAAAATCGCCATGCGGGCGTCCCGTATTCTTATGATTGTAATAAAGAGGTATCTGACCAACATTTCTGGGGAATGTGGTTGTCAGTTTACCGCTCGGATTCACATCACCGAACAGAATCCCGGCTATTGATGTTCCCGCTTCCGAACCGGGGAACCATGCATTAAGGATTGCAGGTACATTTTCATTTTCCCAGCTTAGGATAAGGGGCCGGCCGGTAAAGATTACAAGCACGACAGGTTTGCCGGTGGCGACAAGTGATTTGAGAAGTTCCATCTGGGGTTCAGGAATATCGGGGAGCGATCGAGATGCACCTTCACCGTTCATATTTGCATTTTCACCCAGGGCTGCGATTACAATATCGGAGTTTCTTGCCAGATCAAGAGCCTCTTTCAAGAGATCTTCAGGTTCACGGTCGTGTATTTTAACGGCCTGCATACCCGGAATTATAAATCCCATCATTCCGTTCAGCTTTGTTTCAAGGAGGGAATCAGCTACCAGATCACTTCCTTTGGCATAAGTTACAGTTCCATTGGTGCCGAGGACTGTCCTTAATCCCTGATAAAGCGAAACCGACTGGCTTGCTTTTCCGGTAAGGGACCAGCATCCCGGCATATCGCTTGCAGCGTCACCCATAGGTCCGATAACAGCTATCCGGCCGCTTTTCTTCAGGGGGAGCAGATTATTTTCATTCTTAAGAAGAACCTGGCATTCATTGGCAACCTCACGGGATATTGCACGGTTCCCGTCGCTGAACAACTCTTTTGATGAACGCTCCTCATTGCAGTATTTATATGGATCCTTAAATAGACCCAGTCTGTACTTGGCTTCCAGGATTCTCCTGCAAGCCTTGTCGATCTGTGCCTGTGTTATCTTTCCGGCCGACAATGATTTTTTCAGGGTTGAGATAAATCCTTCACTTACCATGTCCATATCTATTCCGGCATCAAGTGCTCTGGCGCTTACAGTCTGANGGTCGCCGATCCCGTGGTTTATCATCTCAGGTATTCCTGTGTAATCAGTGACTATAAATCCTTTGAATCCCCATTGTTTACGCAGGATATCATCGAGCAGGTATTTATTTGCAGTGGCAGGAATACCTTCAAATTCGTTGAAGGAGNCCATGTAGCTTCCGGCACCCTGCATGCAAGCCGCTTTATATGGAAGCATAAATTCATTCATCATGCGCTGGCGGCTCATATCCACGGTATTATAGTCACGCCCGGCTTCAGCTGCACCATAAAGTGCATAATGCTTGACGCAGGCCATAACAGTGTTTTCAACTGAAAAATCGTTCCCTTTCCCCTGATATCCTCTGACGAGCGCTTTTGCAATCTCGCCTCCGAGGTAAGGATCCTCACCTGAACCTTCGGCTATTCTTCCCCACCTGGCATCGCGGCAGATATCGACCATAGGACTGAAAACCCAGTTTATCCCGTCGATGCTGGCCTCGATGGCAGCAGTTCTCGCTTCACGCTCTATAAGTTCCATATTCCATGATGTCGACAGCGCCAAAGGTATCGGGAAGGTGGTCTCATAACCATGGATCACGTCGAGTCCGAACAGCAATGGGATATGCAGCCTGCTTTTTTCAACAGCGATCTGCTGCTTTTCTCGGATCAGTTTTGCCCCTTTCATTCCAAACAGTCCGCCAATCTCCCCTTTAGCTATACGCTGCTCCATTGGACTCAATCCGCCCTCCTTCTTTTCTCCAGCAACAAAACTGCTTGATACAGGAAGATTCAACTGTCCTATTTTCTCTTCCAGAGTCATCTGTGACATCAGTTTATCGATGAATGATGTCATCTGTTTGTCAACCTGTGCATTCATCTGAAGGAATGCAAAAAAGAGAAATGCAATAAAAANGTACCTCTTGCTCATATTNACAGAATTTTGGTTAAGTAAATTTAATCAAATTATTCCATGATAAATTTACCTCAAAAATGCCCCTGTTTTTATAAACAGAATACGGTACCCTGAAACTATTTCATACCAAAAATGAAAGGAAAGGAGAAAACAACAATGACTATCCATATCAAATAAACCGGCAGGAATTTTGAGACTGTTATCCCGACTGTCCTGAAATCTTTTCTTCCAAAGTTGATTCTGAAGAGGTCTTTCGTAATAAGTATCAGATTGATAAGCACAAGAATATTCGAAATCAGCACTGCCAGCCTGTTGGGAGTCAGCCCGTATTCCCCGAGCCTGTAGAAAATAGCTGACAGTGCGATCAGATCAACTACAATTGTAATTACCGACAATACAAGCAGGACAATTGCATTGAATTTCTTATTCCGGATNACAGAAGTTTCGGAAACGGAAAAAATAACTATTCCCATGACACCAAGGAGCATAGCATTGAATATGAGAAGGAAATCCCTGTCATTGTAAGGATCTTTTCCAGCAGCCAGAATCGTGACAAGGAATATCACCAGCGTAACAAGGACAAGCGGGCTGAAAATTGTTGCCAGCAAAGGNGCTGTTTTACTTACAAGTGCAGGGAATTTTTCATAGATAAAAGCTGCTACTACAGGTGCAGCAGCAGCGCCGCTGATAACAATATATTCCGAGTAGAACTTACCGATATTCANGCCAATTGAATCAAACAGGCCAATAGTTATTGCTGTCAGAAGGCCGCCGGCTATTGCAATAAGACCATANATAATTACCAGATCCCCGTTAAACCTTATGTAACCGATCCTTTTATTCAGATCATTATAATCATAACCTGTAAATACAACTCCGTAGATAAACCACATCAGGACGGGGAGATGAATATATGCAAGATTTACGGAATCAGAAGCAGTACCCGACGGAAGAAGGTTTATGTAAATAGCAGGGATCAGGAACACTACCGCAGTCAGAATTAATTTGCCTGGTTCATATACTTTTCTAATCCAAAGTGTATAAAGGGTGAGACCTGAAAATACGATCAAAGCGGCATTTTTCATATAAAAGATCTCATCCCCGTACGGGAGACTAAAAAAAGCAGGTATCTTGATCAGGAAGGCTACNATAAAACATACAGCAGCGACTGTGATTATTTCTGCCAGTGAAAACTCCTTCATAATATCAGGCTTATTGTCATAATCAAGCCTGGCNTTCCAGAATCCGGCANTTTCGGAACTTTCTATCTCCTGATAAACAGCATCAAATCCGGCTTTGAATCTCTTCCGGTCTTCGCGGTAGAGTTTTTCGAGCTTTTCGGGATTTTTCAGGTTAACCTTAATTTCATTTTCCATGGTTTCTATAATTGTGTTGTAGTTATAATTGTACTTTGTATTTCAAAGTGAAAAAACAAAAAAATTATTGTGCGTTGATCAGATCTTCAAGAGCTTTAAGATGTTGTTTAAAAAGATGAATACCCTCCCCGGTTATTGAATAGCTAGTATTTGGTTTCCGCCCGATAAACTGTTTTTCAACCTTAATGAGTCCTTTGTCTTCCAGTGCTTTTAAATGGCTGGCCAGGTTACCGTCGGTGACGTCGAGCGATTCCTTCAGACTGTTGAAATCGAATGAGTCATTAACCATCAGGATTGACATTATACCTAGCCTGATCCTGCTTTCAAAAGCTTTATTTAATCCGGAAATGAGAACCTTCATACTTCATATTTTCTGTACATCATAACTCCGTAAACAATATGGAGAATTCCGAATCCGATAATCCAGAACAGTAACCCCAGAGCCGGGAAAACAGCTGCGAAAAGACCTGTTATAATTTCAAAAATACCCAGATAGAAGACTTCGTTGTAAGTAAATTTCCCCGCATTTACAAGTGCAAGACCATAAAAAATAAGAAATACAGGTATAATAAGCAATACATTATTCTGAAACGCGAGGATAGATGCAAAGATNCCGCCTGCAGTCAGGGGAATTGAAAAATTTATCAGAAGTCTTTTTGANGCTGGTGTCAGGAAACCTTTGCCCGACCGTTTTGCGTTTCGGAGAGAAAAGAAAAAAGCTGTTNCGACCGAGAGTAANAGTACTCCCAGGGCATTTATTATCATCTGGACCCTTATAGTCGCTGCCTTTTCTAAAGGAATACTGTTCAGATACTCCCCGAACCTGATGTTCCCGCCGTCGAGGATGATGAACCAGGCAATTACTGCCCCGGCTATTGCGAACAAGCCGATGAATACACCTGAAAGACCGCTCAATGAAAGGAATTTTGTTGATTCTTCCATTATCTTTCTGATGGTTTTTAAGTCTTCCGCAGATGAAGTATTATTTTCCATAAAAAGTACTTTGAAACGCAAAGTAAAACTTAATATCTGTAAATTCCAAATTTTTCCTCGACCTAATTTCAAAATAGTTTTGCAAGCTTGCTAATTGAAGGGAACTCAGGTTTCTATCTTACCTTGCATCAGCATATCGAGAGCTTCCTTAAATGATCCTGCAGGAATTATTTTCCCTGAATTGACGAAGAATATCTCATCGGCGTTTTCAATTGTATTCAGACGGTGGGCAATAATGATCCTGGTGGTGGATTCAGGGAGATTTTTCAGTATAGCTTCAAGCTGCTGTTCAGTTACAGTATCTATATTGGCGGTTGCTTCATCAAGAATGAGCAGGTCAGGCTTGCGCAAAATTGCTCTCATAAATGCAATTATCTGCTTCTGGCCAAGACTGATACCGTCACCGGAGGCCTGAACGGGTGTATCAAGACCAAGGTCGAACCGTTTAATCAGTCCGGCGAGATATGAATCTTCCAGAGCTTTTTCAAGCTCGTCGATAGTAAGACCCGAGCACTCGGGATTTCCATACAAAATATTATCACGCACACTTCCGGAGAAGAGCAGCGGTTCCTGGAGGATAAATCCGATTCTGGAAGCTCTCTCGCATGGAGTATACGACCTGATATCTTTTCCATCAAGCATTATTGTGCCTTTAGTAGCATCGTACAACCGGGCTGTAAGAGAGGCTGTTGTTGTTTTACCACCGCCTGTCGGACCAACGAAGGCATAGGTTCTTCCCCGTTGAAGGTCGAAGTTTACTTTATGCAATACCTCTTTCCCGTCGGGATAGGAAAATGAAACATCTCTGAAATGGATGCATGATGTATTCTTAGCCTTACCGGGATCATCTATTATTAAAAGATTGTTTTCAAAGGAAAGGAGATATGATATCCTGTCCCAGGCGGCCAACGCCAGCTGGAAGTTAGCCCAGAGGGCTGCTATCTGTCTCAGGGGATTATAAAAGCTTGAGATATATGAAATGAAGCTTATAAGCAGTCCGGTTGAGAAATATCCGTTGATAATGAGCCAGATGCCCATTACAAGCACTATCAGTTGTCCTATATTGGATAAAAATGTATAAACTGGCGAGAGCATATTATTTGCAATGCCTGCCTGTACTGATTTGCTGTAATTCTCACTGTTTGCTTCTGCAAACCGTTTGCGGAAATAATCGCGCCGGTTAAAGGCGACAACCACTTTAAAATTTGCAAGGCTCTCCTGGATCTCTGCCGACATGCTCCCAAGGCTTTTAAGACTTGCTTCATTTTTTTTCCGGATCCATGGAGAAATACTTTTTGTCAGTACCAGAAGGATAAGTGCAGGTGAAAGGGCAGCCAGACCCAGCGGCAGGTTTATTATCAGCAGAATTATACCTGCCCCTGTCATTGTTATAAGACCACCAATAAACTGCATCAATGACTGGGAGAAGAACTGGTTTACCTTATCTGTATCATTGTTTATTCTTGATATCAGGTCTCCTGCCTTATTCTGATTAAAGAACTCAAGGGGAAGTTCCTGCAGCTTATTGAATACTGAATTCCTCAGGCTGAAAAGCATCCTCTGGCCAATTCCTCCCATCATTCGCATCTGGGCATAGTTGACAATAAATGCTGTTATATACATAACAATCAAAATCCCTGAAAAGAGGAGTACCCCATGATAGTTTTTTGACTGGACATAGGTATCAATTGTATAGCCTACAAGATACGGCCCCAGCAGGCTTAGTCCCGCATTCAGGAAAATTGCCGAAAAAGCTATGGTTACATTACGTCGTTCACCGCTGATAATGCCAATCAGCTTCCTTAATGATGCGATGACGGGAAGTCTCCCGGATGCTTTTTCCGAAGTCTGATTCAGATTATAGTTCATAATGATGAGTGCTTCGCTGTGAACTGTAAATCTGCACGTATTCGGGTGAACCCGCCATCAAATCCTTATGTTTCCCGGCAGCTATAATTTCACCCTCCATGAGAAGTATAATCTGGTCAAAATGTCTTACAGGTGCAATTTTCTGGGTCACCGACAGCAGTGTCAGTCCAGGGTAATTATTCTCTATGTTGCACAGGATTTTGTTCTCTGTCTGCCTGTCAACTCTGGAAGTAAAGTCATCGAGCAGCAATATTTTAGGATCTACAGCCAGTGCCCGTGCCAGCATAATTCTTTGTTTCTGACCACCCGAAAGACTCGTTCCACGTTCCGCCACTATTGTCTCCAGCTTTTCCGGGAGAGTATCAATAAAATCATTCAGCTCGGCGGTTATGATTGCTTTTCTCAGCGACTCTTCAGTCACTTTACCGCTGAATGCAATGTTCTCTCTAAGAGTCATGTTAAAGATCACGCTGTCCTGAAAAACAAAACCTATCTGACTGTGGAAAATCTCTTTCGTATATTTTTCAATTGAGATCCCATCGAATTCAAGACTGCCTGAATCAGGAGAAATAATATTTGTAAGAAGGTAGAGCAGCTGACTTTTTCCTGCAGCGGTGGGGCCTATGATGGCAGTTTTACTGCCTGCCCTGACAGAGAAAGTGACATTTTTAAGCACAGGTTTCTTCCCATAGCTCAGGAATACATTTTTAAGTGATATATCCCCTCTGATCACTGAATTCAGACTCCCGGTTTCAGCCGGCGGAGGTTCATCGAGGACCTGCCGGATCCTTCCGTAAGATGCCGTTGCCGAAGCAATAATATTGCTCATGAATCCGATCATCATTACCGGGAAGATGAGCATTATAAGGTAACTGTTGAATGCGGCAAAGCTGCCCAGGGTAAGTGAACCGGCGACGACATAATGTCCTCCGAGTGCCAGAATCAGTACAACTGCCATGTTTGAGATGAACATGACTATAGGAATAAGGACAGAGAAAAGCCTTACTATCGATAAACCAAGATCGCGTGATACGATGTTTTTCTCAAGGAATTTCTGGTTTTCCGGTTGCTGTGAGTTAAGGACTCTTATGATAGCAGCACCAAGAATGCTTTCGTTAATTATCCTGTTAAGAGCATCAATTACCTCCCTGCTCTTTCTGAAAATGGCTCCCACCTTCCTGAAGACAATAAAAAAGGAGACAGCCAGAATCGGTACAATCATAAGAACAGCAACTGCCAGTCTCCAGTTTATCATTATCAGAAGAACTGATGCACCGGATATAACAAAAAGGGAAGATATGATTGTGACAAAGGCCTGAGCAACAAACATCTTCACCGAATCCATGTCGGAGGTCATATTAGTCAGAAGCTTTGACGGGTTTGCACCAATAATGTAAGTGAAGGTCTGATGGGATAACTTTTCAGCCACCTTGTTACGTAAATCCCGTGCGACCCTCTCTGATGTCAGGGTTTGAACCACACCCTGAACGAATGTGAAGACAAATATGCCGGCTGCAGCTATAAGGAACTCAGAAATAACCTTTCCTGCCCTGAAACTGTTATTAGTTAATCCGTCGATGGCGTGTGCAATTATTTTCGGTATAAGAAGGTTTATTGCACTTCCGGCAAGTGCCATTATTATCAGAAGGAATACAATTCCACTGTAGGGCCGGAGTACACTAAACAATCCAGCTTTTTTCCCTGTGCCTGATTCTGGCTTGTTTACGGATCGGTCCAATGTTTTGCAAAGTTTTTAGCCCCCAATTATCTGAACAACTGCGGACCAAATGTATCAAGGTATATCCTCCAGTTTGACCATGTATGCCCTCCTCCGTTCACGAAGAATGTGTGTTTCAGTCCATTGCGTGTAAGGGTTGCATCGAGTGTCCTTGCTGATTCAATCAGGAAGTCAGCATCACCGCAGGCCAGGAAATAAAGTTTGTACCCGGCTTTTTTCAAGGCCCTGAACTGGGCATCATAATCTGCTTTTGCTTTATCATCAGCAACACGGATGCCATTGCTGAGGGGGCAGATATAACTGAAGAATCCAGGGTAAAGGTTTGTACACCTTATCGTATGACCGGCTCCCATAGAGAGTCCTGCTATGGCCCTTGAACCTGGTTTTGAAATAACCCTGAAGTTCTTCTCAATGTAAGGCACAATATCTTTTACAATGCTGTGAACATAAATGTCTGCATTTTTCGGGTCGTTCCGGTCGAAGGTTTTTTCCGGCAGCAGTAATGTTCTCGCGGCCTGCTGACCCGGATTACCGTTTGGCATCACAACCAGCATGGGTTTTGCCAGCTTCTTCTGAATCAGGTTATCCATTATCTGGCAGGTGCGGCCCATTGTGCTCCAGGCATCTTCATCACCACCGGCACCATGGAGAAGATAAAGAACAGGATACCTTTCAATGCCTGTTTCGTACCCGAATGGTGTATAAACGAACATACGGCGGGTTGTTCCAATGGTCGGGGAATCGTACCATACCTGTGAAAGATTACCCCTCTGAGTTGCTTCGTAGTAATTTGAGGTAAGCTCGCCGGGGATTAATAATACGCTCAGATACCTGGTTCCGTCTCTCTGCATAAATACATTGTTGGGGTCGGTTAACGATAAACCGTCAACAATAAAACTGTAGGTGTATAATTCAGGTGAAGGCGTCTCGATTGTTACTGACCAGAGGCCTTTTTCATTTTTTGTCATTTCGGCTGCTGAATTGTTATCTTTCATCCAGGAACCAAGCAATTTAACCGTTGCTGCATAAGGGGCAGCAATCCTGAATACAACCTCTTTGCCTTTTATTTCAGGAGAAATCACAGGCTCCCTGCCTGCAAAATTTGCGAGTTCCTGAGCAAATGACCCAGTTATTATGAGTAGGCATATTATCGAAATTGTCAGTCTTCTTTTCATAAGTCAAAGTATTTTGGAATTTATTAAATCAGGTTTATGATTATTGTTATTTAAATAACAATGGAGCGAAAGTATTCAGATATATCCTCCAGTTGGCCCAGGTATGTCCTCCGCCACTGACGAAAAAAGTGTGCTCCATTCCATTTCTGGTCAGTGCCGCATCGAGGTTTTTGGAATTTGCATATGCCAGGGCATCTTCACTTCCGCAGGCAACCCAATACAGCTTGTAACCAGCATTCTTTATTCCCTGAAGCTTTGTATCAAGATCCGCATATTTCGCAGAAGCCCCGCTGCTTAAAGGACAGATATAAGAAAATGTGCCGGGATATTCATTAGTTACACTCAGGGTATGTCCCCCGCCCATTGAAAGGCCGGATACAGCTCTGGCTTCAGGCTTTGCAATAACCCTGAAGTTTTTCTCAACATAAGGAATAATGTCTTTTACAATACTGTTGATGTAAAGATTTGCCACTCCGGGGGCATTGCGGTCGAGGGCTTTCTCCTGAATCAGGCTGGTCCTTGCAGCCTCCTGGCCCGGATTGCCGTTCGGCATTACACAGATCATGGGGACAGCAAGTTTCTTCTCAAAAAGATTGTCGAGAATCTGGCAGGCACGTCCCATTGTGGCCCATGCATCTTCATCCCCTCCTCCGCCGTGAAGCAGATACAATACCGGATAGCTATCCTTACCGGTTTCGTAGCCATATGGAGTGTAAACATACATCCTGCGTGTCGTACCTATCGTTGGCGAATTGTACCATACTTTGCGGAGATTACCCCGCCTGCCAGCCTCAAAGTAATTGGCTGTGATTTCTCCGGGCACCAGTAAAACAGAAAGGTACCTTGTACCATCCCTCTGCAGGAAAACATTATTGACATCATTGACGTTCAGCCCATCGACAATGAAATTATAAGTGTATAATTCGGCCGATGGTTTCGGGATCTCCACCATCCAGAGGCCGGCTGTATCTTTGTTCATATTTAGTGAAGAATCAAAGCTTCTCATCCAGGAGCCATAAAGCCTGACAAGCTTTGCCTGAGGAGCTGATATCCTGAAGGTGACAGTCTTATCTCCGATCTCAGGAGAAATAACAGGTGCCCGTCTGAAATTTGCCAGTTCCTGGGCATAGGAGCCAATAAATAAGAACAGGCAGATGATTGAAGCGGTAGTTTTGTTTTTCATAGTTTATTGATTAATAGTTTTTGGTAATTTGTATTCTTTTCAGATCTGCTTAAAACAAATAAGCGGGTCATTGAACAATCTGTCGAAATGTTTTACAAATGGCAATTAACAAATATAATGATCACTTTTTTTATTATATGACTTTCAGGAATGAATAATTATTATCTTAAATGGGTAATTTAGTGTTCTCATCCAACAGAAATGAGCAGAGGTTTTGTCAAAGAAGACGATCAGGAAGAAGTTCCGATAGTCCCGCAGAGGGCAAATCTTCCCGAAGGTGTGCCAAATTTTGTTACCCTTACCGGAATGGAACAGCTATTGTCTGAAAAAAAGATTCTCATTGATGAGAGAGATAATCTGAGCAGCGCCGACGAAAATGAGAAACGTATCGCTTTAAACTTCATCAATGCAAAATTACAATTGCTGAACGACAGAATTGCTGAAGCAAGAATTATTGATGCGAAAGGTCAGCCTCAGGACGAAATAAGGTTCGGTGCATCGGTGACCCTCAAAACCGAGGTGTCGGGAAAAATTCAGGTTTTTCAGATTACAGGTGTAGATGAGGCTGACATTGCCAAAGGTAAGATCTCATTTATTTCTCCTTTGGCAAAAGCGCTTATAAACAAGAAAGTCGGGGATAAGGTTATCCTGAAACGAGACAGGGAAGATATTGTTTTTGAAGTCATAGATATAGCCTACAAATGATACTTATATCAAAGAGGACTGAAGACAGAAGACTGAAAACCGGAGACCAGAGTTGAGGATTGCATTGACGTACCGAACCTACCTGTTTATTTCGCCCATGCCTCTCCCTCCGGTGTCCTTCGCCATTCGAAATAGGCATCCAGGACTTTAAGTGATTCGGCACTAGGTACGGGTCCGATATACGGTTTCCTGTTAAAATACATAACTAAAGGGTTGGAATCGCTGAATGCAGGCCAATTTGGCACACCTTCCCCGTTGGGATCTCCATACCTGGCGAAATTGGTCCAATAGGTGGCTATGGCTTCCGAGATTTCTTCATCTGCTCTTGTTATCTGACGATTCCCTATCATAGGATTTGATGCATTCAAATGCTGAAAAACATAGGGTATTTCCGTACCGTGGGGTGAGCCATAACCTGCTCTTGGTGAATCTTCCTGGTAATCCGGGTGTTGGTCAAAATAATAAAAGAAAGCTTTCGATTGTCCGGTCCTGGATTGTAGTCGTGCCCATATCCAGGTATGCCAGCCGAATGCTGCATCACGGGTTAGGTCACGGGCAGTTTTCGGAACCGTATTTTTGCCTGCAGGATAGGCTTTGATAAGGTCTTCTGCAAATTTACCGTAACGCTCTCTGACACCAGCAAAATAATCCTCCGGAGTTTTGTATTGTGAAAAGCTCGCACCTTCGTCGGAATTATAACCTATTAAAACCGGAATGTCGTTGTATTTACTGTTAGCATAGAGTTTGTACTGATCATCGGGGATCACATATCCATCGATGATCGGCCATGCCATACCGATACCGCGTCCCCCCGGAAGCTTCTCAGCTGGTATTTTCCGAAGTTCCCCTATAGAAGAGACTCCAGCATTCCTGGCATATCCTTCTCCGGCTTTTTCAGCATCATGAAGCCGTTTCATGTTTTCACCGGGAAATGTTGTAGGTCTTGGTGGTCCGAACGAGCCACCACTTTCCGATATAGCACCATGGAACAGTCCCCTTGCCAGTGGTGATGCGCATAACATGCTGACAGCTATACCGCCTGCCGATTCGCCGAATATTGTCACCTTATTGGGATTACCGCCGAATGCAGCAATATTTCTCTTAATCCATTTCAGAGCGGCGATCATATCAAGAAGGCCGTAATTACCGGAAATATGGTTGGGACTTTCTGCACTCAGCTCAGGGTGTGCCAGGAATCCAAGCTGGCCTACACGGTAGGCGATAGAGACCAGAATAACCCCCTTTTTTGCCAGTTTATCTCCATAGAAAAGTTCCTCAGAGGCAGATCCAGCCCCAAAACCCCCTCCATGTATCCAAACAAGCACCGCGATACGATCCTTTGTCGATTTTGCAGGTGTCCATATGTTGAGGTAAAGACAGTCCTCGCTCTTTCCAAAAGTAAAGTTTTGAGCCTGGATAGGGCCTGGAGCAAACTTGTCGGCCTGACGCACACCCTTCCATTTCTGTGCAGGTTGAGGAGGACGCCATCGCAAGTCTCCAACAGGCGGTGCTGCAAACGGGATGCCTTTATAAACCGTCAAACCTTCTTCAATTGTTCCCTGTAATTTACCACTCTCGACTTTCACAGGAGCAGGCTTCTGCGCGATACTAAATNCTGTACCAAAAATAACAAGCATTGCGAGCAAAACAGTTCTTTTTTTCATAAGAATATTTTTAGCCGAACAACTTCCTATCCGCTGATTAAATGTAAAATAAATAGAAAAATCAATTTGAGTTTCATGTCCTATGAGTATAAAGAAAGGAAATGCCTTGGCTAAGGTATCAGCATCTACTTTTCAAACTTTACCCAGTCAACCTCAACAGGATTATTATCTTTCAGAGATACTATTAGATTGTGAATGCCATTCCTTAATTTCAGCTTCCTTGTGATAACTGTATTCCACTCAGTACTTTTTGGTATTTTTATTTCGGTAAGCAAAGGTCCGTCAGCTTTATCCAGAAAAAGTTGCAGTATGCCCCCGTGTTGTGACAATGCTCTGATCTGGACAGATTTCGGTTTCCTGTCTCCGAAATTAACAGCATTGTACTGAACCCATGCATTCTTTGTGCCAAGGATTGCCTTCCAACCTTTAAATGTATTAAGTGAATCAATAAATGATATAGAAGCGCCATTGTCGCTTATGCTGCTATACCTGTCGATCTGTATTTCGTGTGTTGCTTCAGTAAGTCCGACGCCACGCAGTGTCGGAATTACCTTCCTGATCGTTCCATCTACATTGAAAAAGAGGCTGTCAGCCCTTATCGATCTGTTCTTGTCAAACTTCGGAGAAAGGTCATTATGATGATAGAACAGATACCATTGGTTATTGTAATTAAGTATTGACTGGTGGTTTGTCCAACAGCCGGAGGGCGATTCATCCATAATGACTCCTGCAAACTTAAATGGTCCCATCGGATTATCACTTATGGCGTATTCAAGTCGTTCAACTTTATTCTGAACATGCGGATATGTCATGTAATAAATTCCATTTCTTTCAAACACAAAAGGTCCTTCTATCAAACCCTTACCAGGTAGTTCTCCAACCACCCTGGGTTCAGATTCAAGTTCCAGCATATCGTGTTTTAGCTTTGCAGCAAAAATCCGTCCCTGAGACCAGAAAATATATGCCTGCCCGTCCTTATCAATTAAAATATTGGGATCAATTCCAAGTATTTTTTTAATCGGTTCAGGCTGTGGTATAAATGGTCCGTCAGGATTACCTGAGATCGCAACACCTACTGTGAACCCCTTACCATATAGCGCTTTTGGATTTGAAGGAAAATAGAAATAATATTTACCGTTCCTTTCAATGCAATCCGGAGCCCACATACTGAAGCTGGTTGAATCCACCCAGTTTACCTTATTCTGGCGTAGTATAATTCCATGATCGGTCCAATCGGAAAGATTTGAGGATGAGAAAACATGATAATCTTCCATAACGAACCAGTCAGCACGTCCGCGACCCGGTTGAGCAGGTATATCGTGAGAAGGATAAACATAAACCCTGCCATTGAAGACCCTTGCAGTCGGGTCGGCTGTAAACTGGTCCTGTATAAGTGGGTTTTGCCCTGTAGCATCTGTTATTAGAAATCCCATCGATGCTATGATCAGTAACACGTGTTTTATGTTATTCATTTAACAGGTTATTTGTTGTTCTTTAACATATCATATGCTGCGTTTGAAAGAAATACATAAGCGGCACCGATATCAATAACATACTCATTTTCCCCCCAGAAAAAAGGCCAGTCTTCCTTATTTTCAAGGAAGTCAGGCTGAAACAGGAGTAATCCCGGTACAACCCCTCCTGCAATAAAGGTGAAGTCTGCCCTGTTATTTCCGTATGCAATCTCTTTTGAGCGGGTTCCCACTGCCGAAACAAAGGAAATGTTTGAATATGGATGACATCCGAAGAGATAATCAAGTCCTTTTAATACATATTCCTGTCCAATTACTTCGGGAAAATATTTGTTGGCATAGTAATTGGTGATGGCAAAATTTATAACAACCCCATTACCACCCCAGCCTCTTGATGTGATAGGAACTCCATACGGATTCTCTTTTAAGTAACTGTCTGCCAATTCTTTGTATTTTACTACAGAGGGTAGTAGCTTTGACTTGAAATCGTTTTCAAAAAATGGAATNGCCTGAAGAGCGGTTAAAATTCCACCTCTTCCGCCTGCTGAGGCTCTTTCCAGGGAGGGCCACANTAATTCCAGGAATCGCCTGGAATATTTTTCTTCTTTGGTAGTAATGAAAAGCTGAAGTGCAGCATTCATTTCGCTAACCCCGGAAAACATCTGCATCCCTGTCTGATCTGATGTTGCAGGGCGATTGCTGTTTTCATCCCACATTTTAACGGCCGAAGCCAGGCACCTCTCTGCCAATGGTCTGTTAAAATCCTTCAAAGCCCTGTTTGCTGCGGCCAGTGCAGCTGCAGTTGAATAATCGAGGAAGGGCATCCTGTTGGTGAAAGCCCACCTGTCGTCCATTGTTCCGCTTGACTTGTCATCTGATTCATAGGGCTTAAGGTTGGGGTTATAGGGAAGATTGTCGGTTTCATTAACAGCATCACCAAGATGATGATATTGGTGTAGGTTGGGCACGATAATGCCCCTGACAGGATGGCCAATATTTTCGACCTGGGCGACAACATTAAGGGCACCATGTTCTATTTGCTGCAGGATATCAGGTTTCCCATCCGGACGGTGAATATCGACAAACCTGGTATCCTGATCGATGTATGTCTCGTCGCGTGTGATCCGAAATTTTTCCCATGCATCAACCAGGTTAAGTAATACATTTACATGCGATAATGTCTGAATATCGAAATCACCTGCATCGAACCAGCCACCGACATTCAATCCCGGAATACGTTCAAGTGATTTATATTTCGTATCTGTAACAGGTCCCATTTTATATCCATCGAAATGCTCGTGATTAACTGGCGCCTGCAGTGCATCATCAAGATAGGGAGCCCCATGCCATGTCCGGTAGCCCTCATTAACCATCATGTGATCCATCTGAACAGGAAACCAGATATCCATTGTAGGATGCCATATTGACCTGTAAACATCCGGACTGATTATAAATGTATTTGATGAATTATTGCCGTATTTTATAAAATAGACACCAGGTTCACGCACTGATGAAAAATCAAATTTGAGATAATTATACCGCAGGTAGCGGCCCCAGTCGAATAGTTCCGCTGAAAATCTCTCTGAAGTATTCCCGTCAGAATTGACCTTAAATAATGATGCTTTTTGTACAGGAACATCATTTTTATCCAATTCAATAACTGCAACCTTTTTCTGATCGGGATGGTAACCAACCTGGGAGAATTGAATTACTGGATCCCTTTTCCATCCATCTGTTGAATTAGGTTCGAGATACCACTGTAATACATTTCCGGTTTTGCCTGAAGGAATAATAGACCGGATAATAAACCATCCGTTTTGAGCCAGGTCTCGTCCGTCGAAAAGCATAAGATCTCCGCTCAATGACTCTATCTTAACTGTACAACCCGGGTCCTCGGGGGCCATAATAATATTCTTTCCTACGGAAAGTGGCCCGGGAACGATATATTCGTCCTTTCCTCTGTCGTCAAATGTTGTATGACCGGCAAACTGAAGTACCTTATTGCTCTTTGAATCAATTGTTGTTGAACTCGAAGGATAAAGCGGGAACAGACCAGGTCTCTCGTCAACCAGATATGTTTTCCTGAAATATGAGGAAGGTAAAAATTCAAGATTCATACCCGCTTTGCCTTTGAGTTTTTCTGGCAGTGGTCTATCGAGGTAAACACTTATAATAACCCCTTTGTCTTTTGGACTGACACTTATCCTCGAATCGAAATCATAATCCTTATAACGCAGAGTGACATCAATCCTGTTATTTTCCCTATCGATCTTACGGTCAACAACGGAAGGGACCAGATCCCATTGTTCAGGTGTGTTCTGAAGTCGGACTGCCCCTCCTGTGGAGGTTCTTATCCCATGATGAATGATCTCAATACCTGCATTCTTTTCATCATTGAACATTCCGGTATACTGATTACTGTAGACGAAAATATTCACCCCTCTTGTCTCAAAGTATCCCAGATCATTCAATTGTAATTTCTGGGAAGATGCAAGGCTTGAAAGAGTTAAGAAACCCAGAGTAAAAAATCCGGTTAATATTGCTTTCATTACTATTTTTTAATCAGTTTTTTCATTTTTAAGATCAGTCCTGAACCAATCAAAATCAACATAACCACCCGGTGTTTTTGTCGAGTAATTGAACAAACCAAAACGATATCCCATGAAGTGGGGCATCGAATACTCCATTTTCAGCTGTGTTCCAATCGGCTTCCAAATCTTGCCATCCAGACTATAGAAGAAATGTGCAATGTCGGTCTTATTCCTGAAATCGCATTCAGCCTTCAGATAAATTATCTTCTGTAATAGTGGAACTCCTTCCTCATCAACGGGTTTACCAGTCTGGGCATTAATCATCACTATTGATTTTGTGCCGTTTACAAATTTAACACCTGCAATTCCGAATTTTCTCTGCAAAAGGGTCAGTCCGGCAAAATCCCCCTCTTTCATTTTCGACACATCCATACATGTTGAACCGTAACACTCTGGTCCGAATGTCCTCTGAGTCAGTGTATTCCTGGATGTAACAAGAATTGTATCAATCCGGCCGGTTGTCAGACGCAGATAGCCCTTGCGCTTACTGACTGACCACAGATTATTGTCGGGATTATGGTTCCATTGCCAAACCAGGGGAAGTGAGGGATCTCCTTTCCTGCGATTGAATTCATCCGATGCAACAATGCCAGGGATTAAACCTTTGCTGGCCGGGAGATCCAGACGATCAGGGACCTTCCCATCTACGCCAATTACAGGCCAGCCCCCTTCCCATTTAACAGGTACGATGTAGGGAATTCGTCCCACTGATCCAAAATCGCGGAACAGATAGGCAAACCACCTGCCATCAGGGGTATCAACGAGACCACCCTGTGCGACACCGAGATCCTGAAAAGCAATTCTTCCCTCCCACGGACCTGTAATTTTGTCGGCTCGGTGAATGACAACAGTCCTCATACCGCCTCTCGGCCATGTTATATTAAAGAGAAAATATTTTCCGTTGACCTTGAATAACTGAGAACCTTCTCCCAGACTGCTGTCACTTCCTGATGGTAAGCTTGAGTTCTCAATTATAACCTGATTTATACCTCCGGTTTTGACTCCTGATAAATCAGCATTCATCTCAATAAGGGTTAGTTTTTTATTGCCATAGATCAGATAAACGCGGCCGTCATCGTCGAAAAATATTGTATTGTCATGAAAGCTCGGGCTGAAAGATGATGCCTTCCATGGGCCTTTTTCAATATCCTTTGTAGAATAAATATATGTCTTCCCGGTTGTCTGGGCAAATGTTGAAACATAGAAAGTTTCGTTGTGATAACGGATACTGCTTGCCCATGAGCCCCTGCCATAGGAATTTTTATTGTTTTTAAGGGTCAGTTCATCAACAGTGTCGAGAACATTATACGCATAACCTACTATTTTCCAGTTAATAAGATCTTCCGATTTCATGATCGGAACACCCGGTGCCATGTGCATAGTTGTGCTGCTCATGTAATAGGTATTACCAACGCGAACCATTGACATGTCAGGCACATCGGCAAAAATAACAGGGTTCCCAGAGGAAACTGCCTTTGCTGTAGGAGCTTTTTTATTCACAGCATTATTTCCGGTAAATGTTACATCCTGTGCATGAACTGAAATCAGTAATAAACTACCTCCCAGGATCAACATTTGTCCGGTTCTTATAATTCGATTTTTCAAGCAAATTAAGTGTTTAGATACAATTTTTTAAATCCTTCATATTTGCACTTTTGAATATTGTCATCCTCAGGCTAATGGCAAAGGTGCTTGTGTCTGAGCTTCAATTGTTCCGATCAAAGAAGAGGGAAACATTATTCCTGTTTAAATATTCTTGGTGCAAATTCTTTGAGTGCTCTGCGCCAGGTCAGCCATTCGTGAGCAGTACCCTGCGATTCGTGAAAAACAATATGCTTTAGGCCATGAGCCTTAAGGGACTCAACCTGATCCCTGGGACTTCGTTCTTCTGTACCAGTACTGATAAACAACAGGTTAATCTGTTTGTCGAAAGCTGCGGCATCTTTGAAAACACCGTTGAAAGCAGTTTCAATCATATTGCTTCCGCTCTGTGTATTTGGCGATGCGGCTGATGCTCCGGGTGCCGGACCCCTGCCCATGTTGCCCATGAAGAATCCGCTAAATGTACCCATCCAGGCAAATTTATCCATGTTGGCGAAAACAGTCTGGGTCGTTTGCATTCCACCTCTGGATAAACCGGCCATAGCTCTGTTCTGCCTGTCAGCTTTGGTGCGGAAAGTCTTGTCTATAAAAGGCAACAGGTCTTTAACGTAGATTTGTGTTACATCATTCGTAGAAGCTTTGCGGACATCGGAGTTGGTCTTGATATCACCGCAATCCATCACTATGATCATGGGAACAGCTTTCCCGGATGCTATTAATCCATCCATGATGTTGCACAAATGACCCTGGTTTGACCAGCCGTTTTCATCCTCACCCCAACCGTGAAGAAGATACAAAACCGGAAATCTCTTTTTGATATTCTGATCATATTCAGCAGGAATATAGACATTACAGTGACGTTCCATACCATTAATTCCGGACCAATATTGAATGGAATGAATTTGTCCATGAGGAATGTTATTATTGAACCTGTAATAGTCGCCTTCAGGTCCTTCCGGAATTTCAATCCCTGATGATTCCCAGTTGCTTCCGAAATAAGCCTGGGTATTCCGGTCCATAACAGCGACGCTGTCGATCCATATAGAGTAGTAATGAAACCCTACCACCTGAGGATCAGATGTGCAGGTCCATACTCCTTTTTCATCTTTCGTCATTTCGTATCTTTTGCCTGCCAGATCGACCTGGACCTTATTAGCTGTAGGGGCTACCACGCGGAACATAGCCTGACGCGTCTGAGAGTTAACAGCCGGATACTGTGATAAGAATGTATTGCATGAAGAAGGTTTAAACCCTTCGGGTAGCAATTGCTCCTGCTGTCCGCGCTGAGCGCCGGAAAATTGTGCTGATGTAATAACACAAATCACAATTGCAGTTAAAACAGAAATAAGTTTTCTCATAATGTTACAAATTTATTGAATTATTATCATTGATAATTTAAGATCCTTGGCAGCAGAACTGTTCCCATACCATAATTCATATTCCCCTGGTGTAACAGCCATCCTGCCNCTTGTCCGGTCGAAGAATTCAAACGAAGCAGAAAGAAGGTTGATAACTGCCTGACCCGATTCTCCGGCAGCCAGTTCAATCCTCTTGAAGCCCTTTAAGGTTTTAAGTGGTCCGTCTGTATCATTTACTTTGTGTACATAAACCTGGATTATTTCTGTTCCGGCCCGTTTCCCTGTATTTGTTACAGGAATAGTAAGTTCAACATTTCCATCGGTTCTGATCTTATTTTCCGAGATCTCAGCAGTACCGATTGAGAAAGTTGTATAACTCAGTCCAAAGCCAAAGGGGAAGAGTGGATCAGACATATAACGATAAGTCCGTCCTTTCATAGAGTAATTCTCGAAATCGGGCAATTGCTGTGAGCTTTTGTAGAAAGTGACTGGTAACTTACCCGATGGGATAAAGTCGCCAAATAGCACATCTGCAACAGCCTGACCGCCGGATTCGCCTCCATACCAGGCCTGGAGGATAGCATCGCAGGTTTCAGTTTCAGGTAATAAAGCAATAGCAGAACCTGAACAGTTGACAAAAATGACCTTTTTACCCGCTTGTTTCAAAGCTTTCAGGCAATTACGCTGAACCGAAGGAAGTTCAATATCTGTACGATCACCGCCTTTAAAGCCAGGGTATGATACCGGCATCTCTTCCCCTTCGAGCAGTGTTGAGAGTCCGCCAACAAATACAACAACATCAGTTTCCTGAATTTTACTAAGAAGATCGTTAAACTTTACGTCGACTTCTTTACCAAAATTAAACTCAAGGTTCGCTTGCCAATTATTCAGCTGAACATAGCGTATTTCAATTTTATATTTCCCCCCTTTTTCTACTTTAAATGAGTGTCTTGCCGGGAGTGTTCTCCAATTATCAAAACTTGCAACAGATTCGCCATTTACTCGCAATTCGAAGTGACCGGCAGCCCCGAATTTGAATACAATATCTTCATCTTGAGATGATTCGAATGCAGTTTCATACAAAGCAGAAAAGCCTTCAAGGCGAACCCCCGGTGCAAATTCATGCTGGCCGGCTACGGTTAGTTTTATAGGGTTTTCGATCTGTTGAGTAGCAACAATATCACCTTTAAGATCGCTGCTATTCCAGTAGGTGGCTTTAATACCTTTTTTCCCTTCGAAAGAGCATTTCGAGAAATAGCTTTCGGTTACCTTATCTTCAACAAGATCGCATCCTTTGTCATATATAATCCTTTGTGCCGGAATTTTAGATGCAATACCGTCGAGAATTGTTATTGTCCTTACAGGTGTACCGTTATAATTTCCCCATAACATGGGTATGTTGTTTGCATTTGGACCAATCACAGCTATTTTCCTTTGTGATTTCTTTAAGGGAAGTATGTTGTTTTTATTCTGAAGAAGTGTCATAGATTCGTGTGCCATTTCCAAAGCAAGTCTTCTATGTTCTTCATTATTAATAACCGACGCCGGTATTTTGGCCCATGGTACCAGAGCATCATCATCCATTTCTCCGAGGTCGAAACGGCCGGTCAATACGTGCACTAAATGCTTGTCAATTTCTTCTTCAGTAATCAAACCATTCGCAACAGCATCGGGCAATCTTTTAAAATTGTGGTTAATCCATTGGCATTCAATATCAGTTCCTGCTATAACGCCTTTAGAAACGGCATGGATTGCATCAGATGATACCTTGTGACTTGTGTAAAAATCGGCTATGGCTCCGCAATCGGAAACGACAATATACCTGAAGCCCCATTCATCCCTTAAAATCTTCTGAAGCAAGCGTGAATTTCCGCAGCATGGCTCATCGTCTAACCGCTGATAGGCGCACATCACCTGGCGTACATCTGCTTCCTGAACCAATGNTTTAAAGGCCGGAAGGTAGGTTTCCCACAGATCACGGGGGTCAACATTGCTGAGGTTTATTTCATGACGGCTCCACTCAGGTCCTGAGTGAACGGCGTAATGTTTTGCACAAGCCAGAAGCTTTTTATACTTTGAATCTGGAGGACCCTGTAATCCTTTTACAACAGATTTTCCCATACGCGACATCAGGTAAGGATCTTCGCCATATGTTTCCTGACCTCTTCCCCATCGGGGATCGCGAAAAATATTAATATTTGGTGTCCAGACCGAAAGACTAAGAAACCTTTTATTTTCCTCTCCTTTTTGTTTTGAGTCATTATACCTGGCACGGACTTCGTCAGAGGTTGCATTAAAAACTCTATAGACCAGTTGATCATCAAATGAAGCTGCCATACCAACAGGTTCCGGAAATACTGTAACATTATCGTTATTTGCGAGCCCATGCAATGCCTCGCTCCACCAGTTGAATTTTTTTATGCCCAGGCGTGGTATTGCATCAGATATGTCGCACATCAAAGATGCTTTTTCGCTTAATGTTAAACGGCTTATCAGATCCCGGGCACGTTCCTCAGAACTCAATTCAGGATTTTGAAATGGATATTCCTGTCCCGACAAACTAAATACCAAATACAATCCAAGACCTATAAGTAAAAATTTCTTCATAATAATTGTATTAATAATCCGCGATATTGCTGAATTATTTAACCGGTATTTCAAGTTGTGTAAAAGAATGTGCCGGAAAACTGTAGCTAANAGTATTACCCTTAAATTTCACTTCCCTGGAACTTAGACTCACGGCCTCTTCAGTCCTGGTAGTTCTGGCGGTCAATGACTTTCCGTTCAGCTCAGTCGCTTTTCCAACCCCGGTAAAATTACCTGACTGTAAAATTACATCTGCAGGTATTGCATTGGTTTCATGTCGGTTGACCACATTTACCACCAGCATCCTGGCTGATTCATTTAAAACCGCAGTAACGTCAAGATAGGGTATATCATTAAATACCTTGTTGTTATACTTTTCACAACCTGTATAAACATCGAGTGAAATACCATGGCAATTATTTGAATATAAGGAGAATGCCTGGAATAAAGCATTCCTGAAATCACCTTCTGGTGAGCTACCCACAAGGCTTGACAACATGGTAATGTTCGCCATCTTAACAATATCGGCATGCCTTATAAATGAATTAAGATGCTGGGCAAGCACTAATGATCCTGTAAGGTTATCACCACCACCCGAATATTCATCAAATGAAATATATACTGGTCTTTTTGANCCTGTTTTTAGCATTGCCTTCTCAATCAGGGCTTTCACCATATCAATCTTTTTATCAACATCAATACCTAACGACATCATGGCGGGGAAGCTTCTGTCACCCGCTAACACCTCAGTAGCATATCTGTGCACAGAGAGATAATCGATCTTACCGGCCATATGTTGCAATACATAATCATTCCAGTCGATCCAGCTATTATCAGCTGTATAATTTGAAGCACCTGAAGCAATAAATTTAATATTCTTATCCATCAGTTGAATCATTTTGGCAGCTTCCAGGGCAAACTTGCAATAGTCTTCCGCATTTTTCTGACCCAGTTGCCAGGGTCCGTCAATCTCATTTCCAAGTGCCCAATACTTAATGTTGTAAGGCTTTTCATTACCATACTTCCTTCTCAGGTCCGAATAGTANGTGCCTCCTGCGTAGTTGCAGTATTCCACCCAATGTCTGGCCTGGTCAAGAGTGCCCGTTCCTCCATTTATACAAACAAAGTTTTCAGCACCGATAAGGTTGCTGAGTTTTACATATTCATCGGTTCCCATCTGGTTTTTTTCAATCTGATTCCAGGCAAGGTCTAATCTTACCCGACGTTGATCTTTTGGTCCAATACCATCCTCCCAGTTATAGCCCGACACATAATTTCCTCCGGGCCATCTGAGTACAGGTATTTTCAGTTCCCTGATAAGCCCGATAAAGTCTTTTCTGAATCCGTTTTCATCAGATAAAGCAGAGGCAGGATCATAAATGGTGCCATATACAACAGTTCGTATTGGTTCTACAAAAGCACCATAAATATTAGAATCAATCGGACTTATTTTACGATCGAAATCTATTTTGATCACAGAGGGGACCTGGGACATAAGATTCACCGATACCAGACCGGATAAAATCAGGCAAACAAATAAATTTTTCAAGGTTTTCATTATTGTATTTTATAAAGTACTCTAATATCCTGCTCCGTCATCTTTCACTTCTATTTAAACAATAGCTGGGCAAAGTTGTAAAGGTTGTTTCTCCACACCGGCCATGCATGCCCGCCCGGATAATCGTTATATGTATATTTCAGGTTCATTTCATTGAATCTGGAGATCATTGTCTGACAATTATTATATGCTATNTCTTCCCTGCCTCCAATTCCTATCCAGAGGAGTTTCAGGTCATTATTGATCTTATCAAGATTTTTTTTCATAAAGTCATACTGCTTATCGGCAAGATCGCTTTGCAGCGGAANTATCCAGCCTGAACTGAATACACCCAGATATGAAAATAAACCGGTGTTATTTATTCCAGCATAAAGAGTCTGAATGCCGCCCATTGATAAGCCAGCAAGTGCGCGGTTCCCGGAACTGATATCTGCCCGGTAATTTTTTTCTACAAATGGAATTATACAGAGTTTCAATTCCCTTTCAAACATTCGAAGTGTGTTCTCACCAAACCCCTGTGAATTTACATTTCCGTCCGGCATTACAATAAGCATTGGTTTTGCTTTATTTGCTGCTATGAGATTATCGAGAATCAAATCTGTTTTTCCCTGTGTGGCCCATCCTCTTTCATCTTCTCCGCCACCATGTAAAATATACAANACAGGGTATTTTTCACTTGTATTGACATCGTAACCGGATGGCTTATAAATATAAAATCGGCGCCATCCATTNAAAACAGTTGAATAATAATTTTTTATACAAATTTCCCCGTGAGGAACATCCCGCACTGCATAATAGGCATCACCTCTGAACGGAACCTCAATACCACTTGCCATCCGCCCCATTCCATAAAATGTTTCACTTGCCGGATCGGCAACGGCTAAACCATCAATCAGGATGGAATAATAATGAAATCCTTCGGTTAAAGAATCGGTCGTCACCTCCCATATTCCTTCATTGTTTTTTACCATGTCATATTTCTTTACCAGATCGAGCTGAACCTTTTGTGCTTCAGGTGCTTTTACCCGGAAAACAGCACTACCATCAGGCAATATCTGCGGATATTTTACTCCTCTCACATTTGTTGAAGCCGGAATGCCAGCGATGCTGTATTTGTTAAATTTTGATACATCCACAGGTTTAAAGATGAGCTGTGAAAACATGTACAGAGAATTCTTCCATACTTTAAAGTCGTGGACTCCCGGCTCGATATAATAGATATGCGGGATATTATTTGCATTCAAATAATTATGGGTCCTCTGGCTGAATGTGATCAGACCGTCATTATCACCGCATGAGATCCAGAGTAATTTCAGCATTTCTCTGGCTTTTTCAGGGTCAGGCACAAGCTGTTCAGGAGGTTTTGTATTTGGTGCTGAAGAGAATCCGCCTATCCATGCGAAAATGCCTAGGTTCCCCAGTCCGAAATTTAAAGATTGACCACCACCCATCGAGAGACCGGCTATAGCACGGTGTTCACGGTCTTTTATTACCGGGAATTTCTTTTCTATGTATGGAATAAGGTCGTTAAGGAGGTCTTTTTCAAAAGTTGCAAACGCCTCCACCTTATCGGGGGCCATCATATTCCCTGATGCANGGTCGTCCTTTAAAGCCCTGCCATTTGGCATTACCACAATGAATGGTTCAATTTTGTTTTCTGCAAAAAGATTGTCCAGAATAATCTGTGGCTGGCCTCCTTTGAGCCATTCCTTTTCATCGCCTCCAATGCCATGTAAAAGATACAAAACGGGATATTTCCATTTTTTAGAGTAATTCGGGGGCAAATAAATCATAGCCTTGCGATTTGAGCCTACTGTTTTTGACAGATAAGTGATGGAATCGATTTTACCATGGGCAATTCCTATACGAATGGAGTCAAATCCGGCCGGAGCATGCCTTTCAACATTTTGTGATCTGGAAGTCGTGAAGACCACAATCAATAAAGCAAAAAGGGTTATAAGCTTTTTCATGAGAAATAACATTTGGAGTTGATAAAAAAGTCGGTGGTCAGTTTTAAATTATGATACAGGTAAAAGTCACAATTAATAATTGAAGAAGAGTTTAAATTTTATGCAAATTGTGACTGAAAATTTAAAAGGAAAGGAAAAATCGAGACTGGTTTTCGTTTATGCAGTCTGGTGAATTGTGACGGGTAAATTGTCTTCCCGGAAGAACAGGAACCTGCTTACTTTAGATTTTTTATAAATTGAGACGGAGAAATCCCGAATTGCTTCTGGAAACTGGTTGCGAAATATGACTGGGATGAGAATCCGACAATGTATGCTATCTCATTTATTCTGTAACTTCCTTCCGATAATAATTCTGCTGCTTTTTTAAGTTTGACCAGCCTGATGTATTCTACTGAATTCAGATCTGTAAGGGCTTTAACCTTTCTGTAAAGAGTTGAAACGCTGGTTCCCATTAAATATGCAATCTTTTCCACACTTATATCCATCTCAGAAATATTATCCACCAGAATTNAATTCAGTTTTCTGAGAAATTCTTCATCAGTTTTATTTATTGCAACTGATTTGAAATGAGCAAGGGGAGAATTCAGGAATTTTTGCCGGTCAATACTCCTGTTTTTAATAAGATTATTTATCTGCGCTATTAAAAGCTCCGTTGTGAATGGTTTTTCTATGTAAGCATCTGCCCCTGAATCAAGGCCTTCGATCCTTGCATTCAGATTTGTGGTAGCCGTGAGGAGTATAACAGGTATATGGCTGGATTCTATGTTAGATTTAATCTGCCTGCAAAGCTCATATCCATTTATACCTGGCATAATAACATCACTGACGACCAGAATAATATTGTGTTTCTTGAGTGCCTTCAATGCTTCGTCNCCATTGTGAGTAAGTATGACGTTATGATCACCTGATATTTCTTTTGCTATAAATTCCCCCATTTCAACTTCATCCTCAACAAGAAGTATTTTAGGGGAGGTACTTTCAGGAGAACCGAAAATCTCAAACTCGTTATGTTCAACCAGATTCAATTCATCAGACTCGTAACTATTTCTTGATATTGATTCTTCCTGATACTTATTTAGTTCCAGAACAAATGAATTACACTGTTTTGCATTAACATCAAGAAAAAGTCGGCCATTATGAAGCTCGGCGAGTGACCGCGCGAGAGAAAGTCCCAATCCGGTACCTTTTTCACCCGGCTTTTCAAAGTCAATCTGATAAAATGGCTCAAAGATTTTTTCACCCAGTTCTTTTGGTATTAATTTACCATCACTGTTTACACGTATCCTTAATAATTTTTCCTGATCTGTTCCGGTTTCGAAGAATAAGTCAACCTTCGATTCGGCAAACTTCAGGGCATTTGATATAAGATTGCTTAATATCTTTGTTATTGCTTCCCTGTCAACAGCCAGATTATAATGATTTACTTCCGAATGCAACTGAAATGATATCCGTTTTTCTTCACTGTATGAGAGGAATAANTTGAATGTTGAANTTACAAGCTCAAACAGATCAGTCTTAATAAAACTGAGCTTATACATTTCTTTCTCAGTTTTCCGGAAATCGAGCAACTGGTTGGTAAGGTTCAGAAGCCTGTTTGTATTTCTGCTTATAATTGAAAGGTTATCTTCCGTATTCTTTGAATTTACACTCCCTGACTTTAATATTCTGTCCAGGGGCCCCTTTATTAAAGTCAGAGGGGTACGAACTTCATGAGTAATATTGGTAAAAAACTTAATTTTTGCATTAAGTATCTCCTTCTCCTTACTGGCTTCAAGGAATTCTATCTTTCTTTGGTTTTCAAGATTTTTCTTTTTTAAATAAAAGATAATCATCCTGTACCCGGCAAATGCTGAAATAATAATGTAAAGTGCATAAGCTGGAAATGACAACCAGAATGGAGGCGATATCTTAATGTCTAACAAGGCTTCATCAGAGCTCCATGTATCACCATTAGCGGAAGAAATAACCCTGAACCTGTATTTTCCGGGAGAAAGATTCGTATAGTAAACCTTCCTGTTTCCTGATATCAGAACCCAATCAGGATCAGAGCCTTCCATTCGATATTTATACTTTGTGAGATTAGGACTTGAAAAAGTAGGAGATACAAAGTCAATGCTGAAAGAAGATTGATTATATCTTAATGAGATACGGTTTGTCATAAGAACCGATTTGAAATCGGCCGATCCTGTTGAATTCTCAAGATATTCTTTATTGTTAATTTGGAATCCAGTAAAATAGACTGGTGGATTGTATGTATTTTCTTTTATTTCGGAAGGATAAAATGATATCAGTCCGCTGACTGTGCCGAAATACATTTTACCATGTTTATCCTGATAAGCTGAATTATAACTGAACATATTGTCTAACAGGCCATCATCTTTTGTATAGGTTATATACTTATTCGTTGAAGGATCCAGACGCAACAGTCCTCTGGTTGATGTAATCCATATATTTCCACTACCATCCTGGAACATGGCACAGTATATTGCAAAATCAATATCTCTGCCCGGAATATATCTGGTAATTTCTTCTGTTTCCATGTTAATATAGCTGAAGCCATTACCTTCAGTAGTAAACCAGATCTTATGGTTGTTATCTTCAAAAATTGATGTAATATGTTCATACATCAGACCATCATAATCACCTTTTTCAGAAATTATTTTTTTACATATCCCTGAAGATCTGTCATATTTATACAACCCTTTTCCATAAGTTCCTATCCAGATATTTTTTTTAGAATCCTCAAATAAACAATGGATAAAGGTTTCTGCTGCCACATCATCCAGGAATCGGAATGAGGATATCTTACGGTTATACTGATATAAGCCAATTACGCTTCCCGCATAAATTGTTCCATCGGTTGTTTTAAGAAATGTTACAAAAGAATTTGTTATAAAACCACTTCTGTTATCCTTCATCTCAAAATGACTTTTCAACCTTTGTGCCGGGATGTTCAGAACATAAATTCCATCATCGTAGCTGCCAATCCATAGGTCGTCGTCATCAACCAGTATCCCCTGGACATTTTTGCTTCTAATAATTACGTTATTAGAGCCATCTTCATAGCTTGAAAACCGTCCTGTCTGACTATCAAATTTCATAAGACCGGCATCTTCGGTACCAATCCAGATATTACCATACGAGTCTGCACGAATCTCTCTTACGACACTACCGTTAAGTGCTCCTGGCAAACCTGTCGGGTAATACTTTTCGAACGGTTTGTTTTCCTGTGCCAGGTAATTGACTCCTCCATAAAAAGTCCCGATCCATAATCCCCCTTCTTTATCCTTAATAATTGTGCGAACTGCATTGTTTGAAATGGAGAAAGGATCCGATCCAACCTTATGCAGATTTGTGATATAACCCGTCTTAAGGTTATATATATAAATACCGGTTTCTGTAGCTATCCATATTTCCTCGTCACTATTCAGGAAAGTTGTTCTTATAAAGATGTTATTCCATTTATCATTTTCGAACATTTTTTTTAAACTCCCTGTATTTGGTTCAAATTGCCTTAAACCTGCGATATTTGTCGATATTATCAGTCCGAAATTACCACCATCAAGAATGTTTCCAAGCTGAACAGAAGCAGAAATTTCCTTATTGGAAAGAATCTGGTAACCCAGAAAGCTGTCAGTTCGTACATCATATTTATATATCTTACCATCAGTAGCCGACAGCCAGACATCCCCCATGTTGGTCAATGAAATATTTCTTGGTTCAAAATATTTATCGGAAGAATAAAAATTCAGCTCTTTACTGCTTTTATCATATCTGTATAACCCTGAGTATGTCGCTATCCAGATACAATTTTTATTATCTGCCTTAACATCAATTACCATTCCTGAAATATTGTAATTTTCAGATTCAATTGTCCCAAAATAATCATTATCAGGCAAATAAAAACAGATTCCTTCTGAGGTGCCAATCCAGATCCAGCCATCTCCGTCTTCACATAGAGATAAAATGAAATTATTTGAAAGGCAATTTGAGACTAATGAGTTGTGAAGGAATACTTTAAACTGAAATCCATCAAACCTGCTTAGTCCCTCCTTGGTTCCAAACCAGATAAAACCTTTCCTATCCTGCAGGCAGGCCATGACGGTATTATTTGACAAACCATTGTCATTCCTGTAATGCCTGAAATAAAAGGATCTTCCACTCGACACCAGGGATAATAATGAAACAATAAATGATATAATGAAAAATCTCACTCCTTAAATTTATAACTTCTAATGAAGGAATAGCATAGTCAAAGATACTGAAAAAAGAGGCTGTTCACTTTTAAATGACAGCCTCTTTCTAACTTAACCCTAGACTAACTAACCAATACAGAATAATACTAACTACACAAATATTGATTTGGCATATCCGGATCAAATTACAATTAAACATCAATAGTTTATTAAATGAATCTGCCAAATGTTTTAAATAATCAGTCAGGAATATTTTCAGGCAACCTTTTTTACACCTTAATCGGATTTGTTTAAGCTTTTGGTTCAGGCTTTTCCAGGTTGTTGTTTTTTAAAAAAGCAAGACTATTTATTACTTAAACAGGCATTCAATTAATTTCAGAGAATCACTATTTATTGCGAACAACAGTGCATCATTTCCTGAAGCCAGTTTAATCTTCCTGATAGCTTTCACTTCACCTTTAACAAAAAGATCGCTTTCTTCAGGAAGGATAACCTTTATTTCATCTTCAGGGTCTTGTTGCAAAACAAGTCCAATACTTGCATCATTTCTTGGTGTCTCCACCTCTGTGTTATATAAATTACCAGCAATAAATATTGCAGAGTTATTATCGGTATATTTCATCTCAACCATATCATTGATGGAGGAAATTTGTGTCCTGGCCGGAAGTTCATGTATTATGAACTTCCCTTTTCCCTTATTTTCAATCCATTGATGGGCAAATGTATTTACCCGGTAATGCAAGGAGCTTTTCAACATCTCTTCTCCATAAATCTCCTGTAATGTGGCTTTGGCAAATTCTTCGTAACTATTGTACCTTAGTCTTATAACCGGAATCTGCACCGATGTGATATCAAAACCATTAACCGGATAAGTTATCCCGTTTTCACTATAGCCAAGTACAATATCATTTTTACCATCCAAATCAAAATCATTGGAGTATATTTCAAATATTGATTTTTCGTTGGCTTTGTACCTGTAATTTAGTCCAAGGTTACCTGCAAGGTAATCGATATCACCATCCTTATCAATATCACATCTGTTAATACTGAACCACCAGCCGGTTGTATCACCAAAACCAAGCTTATCTGTAACATCGTTAAACCCGGTTGATGTGTTTTCAAAAAAGCGGATTTTCATCCACTCCCCGACAACAATCAGGTCAACATCACCATCGCTGTCAAAGTCATCCCAGACAGCATCAGTGACAAGTCCCAAATTCATTAGTCCCGGTGCCGTTTCTTTTGTTACATTCTCAAATCTCAGATCAGCACCTTTCTTTCCATTATTTTTCAGCAGATAACTGTTAGCAGGGAGTGGATAATTACCGGGAACAATACGTCCTCCGACAAACAGATCCAGATCGCCGTCTTTATCATAATCTGCAGCTTTTACGCATTTGCCGCTTTTATTTAAATCGGCTGGAAGAATATTGATGCTTTTAATGAACCCTTGCCCGGTATTCAGATATAACCTGTCCTCGTAAAAAGCTGCTTTCTGCGAGCGATCATTACCTCCGCTTACAACATAAAGATCATTTCTTCCGTCATTATCGGCATCAAACAGAAGGGCTCCTGTATCTTCATAAATTGAATCACCTATCCATGGGCCGGGAATTTCNTTGAAAGTACCTTTATCAGTTTGCAAATACATAGCTCCCGGAAAGCCTTTTCCATTGCCGACATAAAAATCTTCAAGCTTGTCTCCATTAACGTCGCCTGAAGCTAACCCAGGGCCCATCTGTGAATTCTTGTAGGGAAGCATCACTTCAGATTCATAATCATTGTATTTATCTTCGTGATGAACAAATGTTATTCCGGACAGATTTGTAATGTCTTTGAAATACTTTTT
>JGI20214J51088_10000332_pt1 | contig 33926 bp, 23 predicted proteins | sample WetSurMetagenome_FD_51088 | JGI IMG/M metagenome (IMG submission 51088) | reverse complement strand
AATTAATTGCCTTCCCACTTCGCCTGTTAATCGAGATAGATTTGTTCTAGCATGACAAAGGCTTCGCGGGACACGGTCGCCAGCGCCAGGACAGATTTGTAGTCAATCCCCAATTCTATGCCCTTAAACTCTTTACTATTTATTAAATACTGGGGCATCCGGACAGTTTCATCTCCCGGGACAGCATCATTGGCGCTGTCGGCCGACGCGCTGGTGCCTTGTTTTTTGCTCTTCACCGAGACTATTTCGCCGTGACACGAAACTTCACAGCCGTCTATCTGGACTTGGTGTCGTTTAACAGCTTCACCCTGACACCTGGCTTCTCGTCACCTACCGGGACTGGCAAAAAACGCGGCACCGCGACACAGACAGCACCTAATTAAACCGCCGGGCCGTTAGGCGTCAGAGTGAAAGAGAAACACCAGCCCGTCTTTGTTAGAGAATTTCATCTTGAGTCGACAACTTTCAGTCACTTATCGGGACTTAGCCATCTAGACATTTTTATCTTTACATTACAAATCTTGTCCATCTACCGGTACTTAAAAAATCCGACGCCTAACAGCATTCAGATAGAATTTATCCTTAACAAAATAAATACGACCAATGAGTCACTACAGCAATCCCTGTAATAGATCGAATAGTATTATAACTAATGATATCATTGACAAAATAACTAAAGTTTGTAACGGAATACTAGCCAATAATAAGGATTTTCAACTTGCAGATGAATATGATTATGGACACTTAGTCCTCTGTGTGATAGACTCAGTATTCTCAATCGGTGTGCGATATCAGAGTGTCAAAAACACGATAAACCATTTTTGCGACTATTACAAAATTGAGAAGTTTCCGAAAAACGAGGAGTTGACAAATTCTCACATCCTGAAATTAATGGATTTATATACGACAGATGAGTTAACAGAAAAGATATTTCAGAACAAACAAAGAACATCAACCAAGAATGGAATTAGAAAGTCGGAAGCTGTATTAATGTTCTTAAGAGTTTTGATAAAATACAAAGTGGAGTCATTTAAAGATTTGGATAAAATTATCACTAATGACAAATTCGAAAACGAAATCAGGGAGATCCCTGGCCAAAAAAGCGGGATTTCATTGAAATACTTTTTTATGTTAGCTGGCTCTGAGGATTTGATAAAACCTGACAGAATGATAATTCGCTTTCTAGAGCATGAGTCTGGTAAAAAGCTAAGTTTAAATGACTGTCAGTTGGTGCTTACGGAGGTAAGTAAAAACCTGAATGAAATGGGGTTTAAAATAACACCCAAAAAACTTGACAACTTAATATGGAATTATCAACGGACTCAAAAATAAGCCAAGACAAACTTTCTACATGACAAGTTTAAAATTACTCCGGCGCCTAACACGGACGGTTTAATTAATTGCCTTCGCCAACCCGGACTGCTTCAGAGTCAGCCCTTAAAGTCTATAAGAGAAAATTCACAGTGTTCTATTAAGTTTTCTGCACCATGACTAATCCTGCTACCGAGACAAAGTCTACATCGGGTTGGCGGCCGACGCGCTGGTGCCTTGTTTTTTGCTCGTCATCTCGACAGTTTCACCGTGACCCGAAGCTCACTGCCATCTATCTGGACTTGGAACCGTCTCGCAGCTTCACCGTGACCCGAAGCTTGCAGCCGTCTACCGGGACTGGCAAAAAACGCGGCACCGCGACGCAGACGGCACCTAATTAAACCGCCGGGCCGTTATGGTTAATTCGTTAAAACAGTGCATATTAGACAACTCCTTGAAGAACTAACCATAACTGAAAAAGCAAGGTCTATTAACCGAGACAACTTCGATCCATCTATCTGGATTGGTTAATTTTACATATTTTGTATAACAAGACAAACCCTGCTCATCTATCAGGATCATCGCATAGACCCTTAAAAGAATATTACTCATGGAGATTAAACAATATTTATCCATAAACCCTGATGTAACACTGTAAGAAAGATCATGCAACCATCAAGTTTTTATTCTGTCATCAAAAAGAAAACATGAAATCAAAAAAAATCTCATTAATACTATTGATTCTCTTTGCAATACAAATTAACCTCTTGTATTCCCAAAGTGTCCCAAGTGATTTAGATAAATTATTTGCCAGATTGGATGAAAATAATCAATTTAGTGGAGTAGCTCTGATTGCACACGATGATAATATAGTATATCAAAAAGCTTTTGGATTGGCCAATAGAGAATGGGGAATCCCAAACACAATTGACACTAAATTCAATATTCAATCCATTACTAAAACAATAATTGCAGTAACTGTATTAAAACAGGTTGACAAGGGATTATTAAATCTTGAAGGAAAGGTGATTGATTATCTTCCCGATTATAAAGGATATAATGGTGACAAAATTACCATTCGCCAATTATTATCTCATACTTCTGGATTACCCGAAGATATTGCTAACGGTAATGTTCCAAACGAAATCTATAGATCGAAACGATTACTGCTCGAAATTGAAAAAACTAAACCAGAAAATGAACCCGGTTCTGTATTTTTGTATTCAAATATAGGTTACAAACTGCTAAGTATAATTTTAGAAAAGGTTTTAGATTCAGATTTGCCAACCATTCTAAATAGGGAGATATTCCAGCCATTGAATATGAATAATTCAATGATTGACAATGGTCAAATGATAATACCACAAATGGCAGAAGGATATAATTATCATATAATAAAAGGATATCAAAAAGGCGGTTATGAGAACATGACATTTACATTTGGAAATGGCGGAATTGTCTCAACTGCAAAAGATTTATACAATCTTAACCTTAGCATTAGTAAAAATCAGATTATTTCTGAAAAGTCAAAAAGATTGTTATTTACTTTTAATAAGGATAATTATGGATTAGGTTCCAAATTACGATATTTTAAAATATACAACAAATCCGATAGCATTCGAATTATATATCACAATGGTGGAGGGATAAGTGGTTATCGTTCGGGAATGGCAAGGATTGAAAAAGACGATTATTTAATTATTCTATTAGAGAATAGTGAAAGGTCGTTTCAATTTGGAGCATACAATACCAATGAAATAACTGATTTAGTATTAAATGTACTTTACAATCAGCAAAAGGAATTGCCAAGACAATCGGCAGTTACAGAGATTTCTCCTTATGTATTAAAAAATGGTGTAGATTTTGCTTTAAATAAATACAAGCAAATAATGGTAGAAAAAAGTGATAGATTTTATTTCTCAAAAAATGAGTTATGCACCTTAGGCATGCAATTTCGAGATGACTCTATCAATTTAAAAATCTTAGAGTTTGGAATGAAGGAATATCCTAAATCATATAATTTCTATCATTCATATGCAGATGTTTTAGCATCAATGGAAGATTATCACAAAGCAATTCAGTATTATAAAAAAGGATTAGATGTATATAGTAAGTATTCGGATGAGAATGAACAATATATGGAATGGGTAAACCAGGCACCTGAAGAAATTAAAGGATTGGATGAAATAGTTAAGAAACAAAAATAATTTGGACACAACAAACAAGATTACTTCATCGAGACAGCCACAACACGTCTACTGAGATTGATCACATTTACAAATTTCGAACTACGAGACAAATACCACCCAGCTATCTTAAGAAAAAATTCTTATCCGAGACAAAAAAACCCGAACTAACCATAACACGGATGGTATAGGTAATTGCCTTCAGCAGCCCGGACAGCTTCCGCATGGGGACCTAAAGGCCACCTTACGAAAGCACTCAGTAATTTATGGGCCCGAACACTCTTTTTTCTTTTGATCAGTTCATCAACATGACAATATTCTACCCACTTATTACCTTTTGGCGCCTTCCCTGCTCCTCTTCTACCGGGATTAACAATAGGGCTGCTGGCCGACGCGCTGTTGCCATGGTTTTTGCATCGCCACCAAGACAATTTTATCATGACGGGACAACTCCTGCCCATCTATCGGGACTCAGCCATCTGGACAACTTTATCGTGACACGGAAATCCTGCCAATCTATCGGGACTGTGCAAAAACGCATGCCAACCCCGACACGGACGGCAACTCCCTATACCACCGGGCCGTTATGCTGCAATAACGTTTTCGCTTCCGTTTACCCGCTTGCCCAAAATCTGGTTTGCGGTTGTACCGGGAGAAATATTTGAACCATGACTAATTCGTTTCCGTGACACATTCGTTATCAATTGACTGCCGCAAACCTGCCACTTCTTCGCAAGCTTGTTTTGTCCGGACCATAAATTTGTGCCATCTGGACAAAATCTTAACCTGTACTTTATCCGGCTTGCTCCTCTGGCTTGCATATGGTAATTCACGGTTTTGTCTTCTGAAATTTACAAAACCGGGTCATGAGCACCTTCTGCAAGCTAGCCTGCGCGCCTGCAAGCCTTCTTTCTCGTTGGCATCCAGGACCGCTGAACGCTCGATTACTGCAGCAAACACGCTGGTATAGGCAAAAAGCTTGTCGCAATTTTTGCTCTTAACCTAGACTTTTTTATCGTGACAAGTAACTTTTCTATCTTTTACATAAATTGTGATTCCTGCTTTAGAAAAATTTCAGGGGACGAGAGAATTTGCGTACATCTACCCGGACTCAGTACCTTAACAAATTACTTATGACGAGACAACCTCTCACCCACTTACCGGGATTTGCAAAAATTGCTCCATGGCGGTGCACCCGCCGGGACAATTCCACGGCTAAAGTACCAACACCAGTTGCCGGCGGGTTGACACCGCCAACGCTTTCTGTCCTATACCAGCGGCCCGTTAGTGTTAATTCTTTTAATTTCTGCACGTTAGACAACTCTCATAAACTAACACTAACAGTTAAAACGAATTATATTTAACGAGACAAGTTTCTCAAATCTACCGAGATTTATAACTTGACAAATTTTGCATGACAAGAGAATTTCCTGTTCCTATATCGAGACTTAACATTCAGGCATATAATGCTTTACGAGACAATATAAGATAGTCAAACGGGATAGCATCTAACATTAGAAAATGCCTAACTTTATAACTGAGTTAGGCTTAAGGTGAATTTATGATTAACCCTTTTCAACACGCTTAATATCAGTATCTTTTTCAGTATGAAATCAAAATGTAAGGTAAAACTAAAAGGTCATAAATTTGATCTGGAGCAAGCATCTGAATATTTCAATACTAATTTATTTTCAATATGTGAAATTGGGAATGAGTATTATATATCCTCTGACGCTTTTAACGATCTAATAGACACAAATATTATAATCAGTTTAGCAGCACCATATATCGAAAAGGCAAATGCTATTCTAAAACTTAAGTTGCATGATTATAAACCAATTGAATTAGATAATTTCTTCTTGTTAGAAGATGAAAATGGCACAAAGAAAATAGGGACAATGCAAGTAACTATATCCGGTCGTTCATTTGTTACAATTGAGAAAAACCCAAGCGAACATGAAAGAGAAATACATAAAAAACAAACTGAAAATCTACTTAATAATTCAGTAGCTTCGGAAATATTTCATTTTTATTCTAAACCTACTTCCTGGATTAATTTGTATAAGATATTTGAAATTATTAAGGATAACATTGGAGAGAAGAAAATCATAGGATTTTTGACTAGACCTGAAATAAATAGATTCACAGGTACAGCACAATCAAAAGCCCAAATTGGTGACGAAGCAAGACATGCATCTGATAAATACAAAGGCCATTCACAGCCTATGACAATCCAAGAAGCCGATGCTTTAATAAAAAGACTTATAATAAATTGGATAGAAAATGAAATTTAAAAAAGTCAATTTGTTACTTTTTCAGATATCTAATAAGTAAAAAAGCCCTAAACCTTACCCTGATGGTATGAGTAACTGCCTTTAGCAGCTCAAACTGCTTGGTAATCAGCCTCAAATTCTTTATGAGTAACTTTAACAATACTTATTAAATTTTTGGTACCGTGACGAATCCTGCTACCTAGACAAAGTTAATAGGGCTGCTGGCCGAGGCGACGTTGTCATGGTTTTTTCTTCGCCATCTTGACATTTTTATCATGTCGGGACAAATCCTGCTCCTCTATCGAGTCAGTAAAGGAGAGAGAATATCGCTAAAGTCCTTGTTCTAAAATTAAACTAACACTAACTCGGACGGTTTAATTAATTGCCTTCGGCAGCCCGGACTGCTTCAGAGTCAGCCCTTAAAGTCTATGAGAGAAAATTTACAGCCGTTTATTAACTTCTGAGCACCGAGACAGTTACGTCTCGCGGGACAAAGTCTACGTCGGGCTGCCGGCCGACGCGCAGGTGCCTTGTTTTTTGCTCGCAACTAGACTATTTCATCGTGACACGAAACTTCACTGCCGTCTATCTGGACTTGTTACCGTTTCCCAGGTTCACCGTGACCCATGGCTTCGCCGTCATCTACCGGGACTGGCAAAAAACAAGTCACCGCGACGCAGACGGCACCTAATTAAACCGCCGGGCCGTTAGCAACCATTAACGAGTAACAACCCATGCCTCCAGTAATAAAGAAATATACAGAGAAGGAGCTTGATGGATGCAGATTTCTGCATTTGATAATAGCAACTTCAGGCCTTGATAATCCAAGAGACAATCAGGTCATTGATTACTCAAATTCATGTCCAGAATGTAAAGCTGGCAGACAAATTAAACATCCCGTTATTATTCCTCAAAATTCTATGGGCAAAAAGAAAATCGATCAAAATGGAAGATATGGGTTTCTAATTTTCGAAAATGATCTGATTGGAGAGCTTAAAGCTAATAAAATCAAAGGTCTTGAATTTTACCCTGCAATGCTTGGTAAAAATACATCTGACTTTCAAACTGGCCATATAATTAACGAGTTACCACCCTTCGCCATAAATAGTGTTATCTTAAAAGAACATGTATGCCCTACTTGTGGAAGAAGTGGCCATTTCAATTATTATAACAAGATAAATGAGTATCGGTATAAAACAACAGTACTTGATTCTATTAGTAACGATTTTTACCGGACATGGGAATATTTTGGATGGTGGGAGAGAGGAGCAACACACCAACTAATACTCATAAGTCAAAAAACGAGACAGATTCTAAAACAATTCAAACTAAGACATTTGCAGTTTGAACCGATATTTGAGGAATAAAACGGTTGCTAACTCGGACGGTTTAATTAAGTGCCTTCGCCAGCGCCAGGACAGATTTGTACTCAACCCCAATTCTATGCCCTTAAACTATATCCCATCTATTAAATCCTGTAACACCCGGACAGTTTCGTCTACCGGGACAGCATCATTGGCGCTGTCGGCCGACGCGCTGGTGCCTTGTTTTTTGCTCGGCACCGAGACTATTTCATCGTGACACGTAACTTACCTACCGTCTATCTGGACTTGGTGCCGTTTCGCACTTTCACCGTGACCCGTGGCTTCACTGCCACTTACCAGGACTGGCAAAAAACAAGTCACCGCGACGCTGACGGCACCTATTTAAACCGCCGGGCCGTTATAGTGCATTCGGTACCCGTGATTGACCCCAAATTGACCCTGAGGAACGCACTATAACTCCAGTTCATTTAATCAATATTATTTAGTATTTCGTGACAAATCCAGCTTCAAATATTGGCGACCGAGAAAATTCTGAAACGGTTTTTGCATTACCAGTTGAACAATTTTAGTGTGACGGGACAATTCGCGGCCGTTTATCTGGACTCCGCCATCTGGACAACTTAGCTTGGACGAGAAAAATTGCATCCATCTACTGAGACTTTGCAAAAACCGATGATGAATTGAGCAAATTGGAGAGTGACTAATCTGTTAATATTCATCTTGATAAAGTAATTATCAAATGGCTTAAAATTTAAACTAACTTTAACATAGTATTTATCTAAACCGAAAAGTATGGAATTCGAAGGTCAAAATTTATTCGAGGAAGCTCTCAGAAATGGGATAAATCTTTTTCTTGGAGCCGGTTTTTCAATTCTTGCTAAGGATAAAAGGGGAACTAATCTTCCATTAGGGAGCCAGCTTTCTGAAGAATTGAAATCTAAATTCAATATTTCTGGACAGTTCACTCTTGGACAAGTAAGTTCAATTATCGAAAAAACAAAAAGGAAAGAGTTTTATGACTATTTAATTGGTCGGTTTACTATATCAGATTTCCCAGAAAATTACTATTGTATAAATAACTTAAATATCAAAGGAATATATACAACAAATATTGACAATCTTGTCCACAAAATATTTGAAAAAAGCACAGTCAAATACTTAAACGATGTTGCAATTAATGGATCAAAAAATCATGAAATATCTTGTGTAGACTACTCAGCTTTACATGGTTCAGTTTTGTATCCAGATCGACCATTTATTTTCGATGTTGCATCTATCTCAAATACCTATTCTAATTCTCCTAGAGCTTGGAATTATCTTTCCTCTGCCATTGAAAGATTACCTACTTTGTTTTGGGGTTACAGTTTGTCTGATTCAAGTGTTATTCAAGCGCTTACATCAAGAAATACTATTGATATTGCTCAAAAGGATAAATGGATCATATTAAGAAAAGAGGATAAATCTAGTGGTGAATACTACAAAACCCTTGGGTTTAAGATCATTATTTCAGATACCTTAGATTTTCTTCAGTATCTAAACACTTTATGCGGTTCAATACCAGCTAAAGTCATTAAGTCTGATTTTAAAGACTTAGATTACTTATTAAAGAAAAACCTTATCCCTAAAAATGCAATCGGATTGCAAGTAAGACCTATTAAAGACTTTTTCTTGGGGAGTCCCCCAATTTGGTCAGATATTTATAGTAAGCAATTATATCAGACCTCATATTTTTCTATTATAAAAGATAAACTTTTTTCTAAGAAAAAGAACATTTTGGTACTTGGGACACCAGTGTCTGGGAAGACCACTCTATTAATGCAATTAGCTGCTTTTAGTGAGTTTAATGGAATTAAATTAATCTTTAATAATGTTGAACTCACTAAAGCTCAATTTTTGGCAAGAATTCTAGAAAAAAGAAATGCTCTTATATTTATTGATAATTTAAGTGATTCGATAGAAGCTTTTAATTTTCTAACTGAGTTTAATAATATCAAAGTTATTGGCTTTGAAAGAAGTCACAACTATGAAATCATCTCTCATCTTATCGACGGGACCGACCTTGAGGTATTCAATATCACTGAATTATCTGATAAAGATATTCAGAGTATTTATGATAATTTACCTTCAGACATAAGACAGGGTGTTCTAAAAAGGGAAACTAGTGAAGATTATGAGAAAGACTCAATATTCGAATTTATTAGTAGAAATGTTAAGTTTCCGAAAATTAAACTACGATATAAAAACGTTCTTAAGGAGTTGAAAGAGAAAGACGCTAATCTTGCCGAGTTTTTAGTCCTTAGTAGTTATGTACATTATACGAGAGTACCACTATCTTTTGAGATGGCTTACAGTTATTTCAGTGATAGAGTTGAATCATTTGAGGATATTTATGAATTGAGGGATCAATTAGGAGATTTACTTAAAGACTATTCAGGAGAAATGGTAATGGACGAAGATCAAGATTATTATTATCCTCGTTCTGTTTATACTGCTGAAACAATTCTTGATATTACAGATTCCAATCTTTTGAAAACAGTAATAAATAATGTTTTATATAATATTCCGAATATTCAGATAAACCATTATGATGTTTACAGAAGAAGAGCATATGATAAAAATATTATTAGTAAAGCATTTTTAGATTGGCATGAGGGGAAAGAGTTCTACGAGCAGGTTTTTGATAGTGACTTTAAAAATCCTTACATTTTGCAACAAGGTGCATTATACTTAATGCAAAAAAGAAAATTTACAGAAGCATTTTATTGGATAGACAAAGCAATAACGATGACAAATAATAAATATTTTTCTATCCGAAATTCTCATGCTATAATACTCTTCGAAGCTAACATAAATAGTAAAGAAGAAAGCCGGGAAATTAGGAGTCAACTCGACAAAAGCATGGGAATTCTAGACCGATGCTACTCCGATGACAAGAGAAGAACCTTCCATGCAATAAGATATGGGGAACAGGCAATTCAGTATAATGATAGATACTTTGATGCTATCTCATTTAATTATCTCAACAATGCACTAAAATGGCTTAATGAGGAGCAAAAAAGAGCATATTGGAACAGAGACATTTTTTATCTACTAAAAAAGATAAATGAAAGATTGAAAGTTAATCCATCTAAATAAACATTGTATTTCATTTAGTATGACTTAAATAAAACGCACTATAACTCGGACGGTTTAATTAATTGCCTTTTGCAACCCAGACTATTTTATCCTCGCATTCAAAAGTCTCTGAGAGAAGAATTTAACCTACTTATAAAATCTTGTGCCACCGGGACAGTTTCTGCTGCCGAGACAAAGTCAATAGGGTTGCAAGCCGACGCGCAGGTGCCTTGTTTTTTGCTCGCCACCTAGACTATTTCATCATGACCCGAAACTCACAATCCTTACCCGGACTTGGTACCGTTTAACAGCTTCACCGTGACCCTTGGCTACTCGTCCGTTTACCGGGACTGGCAAAAAACCAGGTACCGCGACGCAGACGGCACCTAATTAAACCGCCGGGCCGTTGTGCGTAATTCGCTGCCTATTATTCACTTAGACTCTAATTTCAATGTTTTATTTCTTAAATATTCTTTGCCTTATTAGGTGTTGAGCACTTCAATCACATCTTGATGATTTCTATAAAGTAAGTAATTTAAAATTCTTTGAATTGCTCAAAAACTATTTTACTCCAAAGTTAAAACCATATCAAATGAAAGCTTACTCAACATTTACACAAGAACTCAATGAGTTGTTGAAGTTTTATAAAACTACATCTTTTACCTATGACCAAACTGATAGTTTATTTAAAATTAAAAAAGGGGACAAATTAAAAATTGAAGAACTTCTTGGAACGAATATTATTGCAACCCCTCCTTTCAAAATTCGGTTAAAAAAGAACTCAAAAAATGAGATTCGCAAAAACTTGTGTGAACTAGTTTTTATTAGGCTTGTATCAGCATTGGAAATATTCTTTATTGATCTTATTAAAGATGTATTCTTAATTAATAAAGAGCCATTTAAAAAACAAGACATTAGTCCTGTTTTTACTCAAGCAGAATTACTTTCTATTCAGTCTATGGCTGAAATATACAATAAGATAATTAATAAAGAATGCCGTAAATTGACTAGTGGTGGATTTCAAGATATTGTTAAATTTTATAGGAAATATTTCAACGTAGACATGGGAAATTTTTCTCCAGGACTAAAAAAGATGGAGGAATACCATGACCGAAGACACCTGCAAGTTCACCGATTGGGTAGTACAGATCAATCGTATAGAGATAAATATAATTATTCAAGGCATATTATTACGATTGATGATGATTACCTAGTCCAATGTTTTCAAGATTTTAAGAGCTTTTCAGATATGGTAAACATTCAAGTAATTTACCAGATTAAAAATGAATTTACTGAAAAGAGAAGTAAAGTTAAGTCTATTGAGCGCGAAGTAAGATTTATGATTGAGTTTCAAGATGAAAAGAGGCCTGATTGTCTTAATCCAGAATTTGAATTTTGGTGCGACGATGAATTCATGATGTTGCGAGACATTCTTGATGAAAAGAAAAATTATGATAATACCTGTGAGTTAGCTATTTCTGGAAGGTTAAGACAAGTAAAATTTTATCTTCGCTATATTCGTTCCTATGAAAAAAAAAGCAATTCTATGGTAAAAATAATTAAAGACTTAATAACTAATGATGGAAATGACTCATCTCAACCAAAAGTGCTTGATGAAAAACTTTTAGAATCTATTATGAACAAATTACCAGTTCAACCATGGCCAACTGGAATTCATAAAGTTATCGCCAATGAACTTCAAATCTCAAACAAAATAGTTTCAATCGCCATACAGCAATTAATAACTAAAGGCATATTTAAAAATCAAATTAATGGGATTATTGTTGATACACTCGAGACAAATTAATAAACTACGCACAACACGGATGGTATGGGTAATTGCCTTCAGCAGCCCGGACAGCTTCGTAATCAGCTCCATAAGTCTATGCGAGAAAATTTTAAAACCACTTATCAAACTTTCTGTACCGTGACTACTCCTGCTGCCGAGACAAAGTCAATAGGGCTGCTGGCCAACGCACCGTTGTCATGGTTTTTGCATCGTCATCTGGACAATTTTATCTTGACGAGACAAATTGGTACCTTTTATCGGGACTCAGTCATCTGGACAACTTTATCGTGACACGGGAATCCTGCCCACTTACAGGGACTGTGCAAAAACGCATGCCAACCCTGACACAGACGGCAACTCCCCATACCACCGGGCCGTTAGGTGTCAAAGTAGCGTCGGCCCTATCAGGTCTCACCAAGACAACTTCATCGTGACACTAAAATTCCGTCCTCTTATCTGGACTTTTAATCCTCAAAATAATCTTGACTTACCTCAAAAAGATTCCAGAATCCGATAATTAATCGATAAATTTGAATAGCAATACCGACCTGACGTTACTAAACCATATATAGGGCACTGACATAGAGCTTAATACATAGTTAGTTTTATGGGACTGACGTGGCGAAAGCGTGTGGACAGGACAGAATTTCACAGGTCAATTTTCTGCCAGGACCAAAAAAAATTACTTCAACACCTAACTCGGACGGTTTAATTAAGTGCCTTCGCCAACCCGGACAGCTTCAGAGTTAGCCCTAAAAGTCTATGAGAGAAAAATTTCTTCCGTTTATTTACTTCTCTGCACCGCGACGGTTTCGTCTATCGGGACAAAGTCTACGTCGGGTTGGCGGCCGACGCGCAGGTGCCTTGTTTTTTGCTCGTACCGAGACTATTTCATCGTGACACGAAACTTCACTGCCGTCTATCTGGACTTGGTACCGTTTAACAGCTTCACCGTGACCCTTGGCTTCTCTGCCATCTACCGGGACTGGCAAAAAGCAAGTCACCGCGACGCAGACGGCACCTAATCAAACCGCCGGGCCGTTAGGGCTAATATGTACATGCACTGGGCCATAGAAACAGAATCCCTGTCATACTAGCCCTAACAGCAATTGCATAAGATATAAATTAATAAAATACTCAAAATGAGAAACATCGCTTTTCTTGTCTCAATTTTATTTATTATTAGTTGTTCATCCTATGAAAATAAAGTCAGAATTCAATTTGACAAAAAGATTGTTTTGGTTGGGGATGATATTACAGCACGACTATATGTTGATCATGACAATTCGGTTGCCCCAGATTTTAATATTCTAAGAAATCAAGATACGGCTCACCTTCCAATTGATTTAAGTGACAATCAATGTGGAGTATATAAAGCTCTTGCCAGTAAACCCGGCAAAAAAGAAATAATAGGGTTTGTTAATTTACTTGACAAACAAAACAAACGACAGACGTATCACTTCACTTTTAAATACACCGTGACTGAAAAGAATTAATACTAGCCCTAACTCGGACGGTTTAATTAATTGCCTTCGGCAGCCCGGACAGCTTCTCAGTTAACCCGAAAAGTCTATGAGAGAAAAATCCCAGCCGTCTACTAGCTTCACTGCACCACGACAGTTTCATCTCCCGGGACAAAGTCTACGTCGGGCTGCCGGCCATCGCGCTGGTGCCGTGTTTTTTGCTCGCACCGAGACTATTTCGTCGTGACATTTAACTTCACTGCCGTCTATCGGGACTTGGTACCGTTTAACAGTTTCACCGTGACCCTTGGCTTCTCAGCCATTTACCGGGACTGGCAAAAAACAAGTCACCGCGACACAGACGGCACCTAATTAAACCGCCGGGCCGTTAGCTGCAAGGCAAATTTGCCCCAAGTCATCATTATACCAGGACTTCGACGCGCGCGCAAGAGTTTTGCAGCCCTTCCCTGCAACCGTCCCGTCGCTGCAAAACACATGCTTCTTTGCCCGCCCTGACTCTGCCATCTAAACAATTTATTCATACCATGACAAACCCTGCCCGTTTATCGGGACATTGACATCTGGACAACTTCATCATAACGTGACAAATCCAGCTCATTTACTGGGACTTTGCTATCTGGACAACTTCATCATACAATGACAAACCCTGACCCAAATGCTTAACAGAGAAATCACAATTCCCATTGACCGTCGGAACTTGAAATGCTTTGAAAATTTGATTATTTTAGATAATTTAAAAGATAGTGACAACTTGGGTACAAACAAAAATATAGCAGAATCAATCACATGTTTAAACCGTTAGAAATATGAGCAACAATCTACTTTACTTTCCATACATTGATATCCCAAACAATGCATGGACTATAAAAAGTATCCTCTACTGGGATAAAATCGGAATCATTGTTCCGCCTAAATATGCAGAAAAACCAAAACAGCATAAAAAATACACACTCGATTTATTACATACTGAATTGGTTGAACAAGTTTTTCCATACGAATATATATATAAGATAAGAAGGTTTGATGAAGAATTTATACGACTAGTGTCACAACCTCAATTTAATATTGAAAAGCGTAAAAGAAATTTTAATAGTGGTATCTATTCAAGAATTCATATCCAAAAATTTGGAGAGAGATTATTAAATCAACTTGTTCAAATGCAAATTGCTAAACATATTGAACAGGATTGGGATTGGTACTATGTGGAGTCAAAGACTGCCAGACTTTTAATGATCTATTTAGCAACGACGATTGGTAAATTAGGTGATTTTACACCAGCTACAGATAATATTGATAACCTTGACACAAGCCTTTCTCAGAAAAATAATACATTCAAACTTAATAGAATTAGGCAGAATTTAATTAATGACTTGATTCCCTATCCAATTGACCCAGATTTAATACAATTAAGAAAATTCAAGGATAAATATCATGAAGAACTTACTTCATTTAGATTATTGGTTGAACAAATAGCCTTGGAATTATCCTTCATTTCTAAGGATAAGCATCGTGAAATGAAATATGAATTAAAAATGGCTGAAATAACTGACAAAAAGGCTAAAATATTAAGTGATCTCAATCAATCAAGAATCGGTCAAATTTCATTTGGAACAATTTGTGGAATTGCTGGAGCCATTGTTGGTTTTAAAGAAACAAATAATCCTTTAGCCTATTTCTCTTTGGCAAATGCAGTTTATTCAGCATTCCAAGGATATGATAGAAGTTCAGTTCTCGCTCGAGATTACTCCTACCTTGCTCTTATAGATAATAAGCTAGTACCTCGGGAGGGATAGGAAACCAAAATTGTATCTCTAAAAAAATAAAAGTATGGATGGACTAACGCTTCAGGTTTATAATTGGTTATCTGAGATTGAAGAAAGTGATGCAGCAGAGTTTCTAAGTGATTGTTTTATAGATAATAATTATGTTGATGAATTATTCATCATTAGTGGTGGGGATAAGGACATTTCTATGTATGATGTTGTAATCTATGTTCCCCTTAAAAAATATAAAACATTGCCTCAATTTTCACAAATTACATCTAAAATTGAAGAAGCTGTGAGAGAATCTGCTGATTCACAAGATATCTATGTTAGAAATTTAGAATGGAAAGCACGCATTAAAACTGAAACAGAATCGCATTTAGACAAAAATGCAGATATTATCACGAACCTTTTAAGTCAAACGTATGTGAATAAACAGGTTAAGCTGATGAATCAATCTTTAAAAGAGAATCCTCACCTTGCACTTGGTATTGCCAAGGAACTTATCGAGACTTGCTGTAAATCGATTCTTATAAAAGGGAATGTGGCATTTGATAAAGACTGGGATATCTTAAAACTTGTGCGAGAAACAAACAAGACTATTGATTTAATCCCATTTGAAGTTGACAATAAGGAAACTACAAAAAATGCAATTGGTAAGATACTTGGAGGGTTTTCAAATATTGTTCATGGTATTACTGAATTGAGAAATAGTTATGGCTCGGGCCATGGACATACTCCTAATTTCAAAATGCTCGATGATATTTATGTAAAACTTGCAGTAACAGCATCAAGTGAATTAGCCATATTTTATCTGACACTACAAAATCTTAAAGAAAAATAGACAGCCGCTTCTAAAAGCATTTCAATCGAACAAACTGCGCAACATCAATTCATAAGCGTTGAATATTATTTGGGACTTTATAAGACTGTCCCAAATCAGACTAATCAAATTTTCCAAAATGGATATAAATACAATATCAGAGTTAATAAACGAGTTTGTAAGGGCTGAAAAAGAGATTCTAAATCAGCATGATATTAAGCATCCGACAACCATCGGAACTATGTATGAAGGTTTGACCAAGTCTATCCTGGAAAAATCTGTTTTTGGTGGATTAAATCTGAGAATTATTTTGAATAGTTTTATTAAAGGATGTAATACAGAATTTGATGTTATGCTAGTTGAGGGTGAAGGCGAAAAAATTCCCTATAGCGATAGATATAGATATCCTCCAGAGCAAATTATTGCAATCATTTCTGTGCGAAAAAATTTATACACAAAAGATTTAATTGAAAGTTTCAATAACTTGCAATTCATTATTGAATATTTTAAAGAAAAAAAGCCCGAAAAATATGCTGGGAGATTAATTAGAGACGGTTTTCGTGCTATTTGTAGGAAGGATATTGCAAATTCAGATGATCTATTAATTTATGAGGATTTTATACTTCATACCTTAAGAGTTGAAGCATTACTCCCAGTCAGAATTATTTGGGGTTACAATGGATTCACAAACGAATTAAACTTTCGAAAATCATTTTTTGAATATCTAGAGTCCAATTTAACAACTGATTTAAAAAAAGTAATTCCAGGTTTTGGCCCACATAACTTCCCAAATCTTATTATTTGTGGCAAATATACCATGTTGAAACAAAATGGTATGCCATTTGGCTGTCCATTAACAGATGAAAATTGGTGGCCATTTTTTACAACAACATCCTATAGACCGACAAAATTCTTCCTTGAAACAATTTGGACTCGATTATCTTACAAATATAAATTACCTCCTGAAATTTTTGGAGAAGACTTAATTATGGAACCTGTTAATAGATTTCTTGATTGTCGTATTAAAAACTGGGAAGGAAATTATGGTTGGGAGTATTATTATAATCGGGTAACAAACGAAAATCTTCAACAAAATATTGAAGAAGTTGAGTGGCAACCTGTAGAACTTGATTTAATTCAATTTAATATTATCAATGAGCTTTGTACAAAAGGTGAAATTGACCTAGTATCTGATAAGAATCTTGAACCATATTTAGTAAAAGATGGCACTTACTCTTCATTAACTGAATTTGTTGAAAGGTTGAAGGATACTGGTCTCGTCTTTGTCGAAAAGAGAAAATTAAAACTACTGACGAATAAATGTCAATGTGTTATTTTGCCAAATGGTAAATTTATAGCTGGAGAAAATAATAGCGGTAGACTTACAAATTTGGTGATGAAAGAAATTGATAGGATAAAGAAGGAGAAGCAAAAGTCATATAAAAAGACCTGAAAAATAATCGATATAGCCTTAATCTCATATCGAAGTGCCTTATCTAAAAAATTTAGTAAGTAATTAAATATCTGTAACTTTATAATTATTTTAACTGAAATGGAAAGAAGCAAACTCCTGCAGGATCTTAAAGAAACCTTTCAAGATTGTAATATTAACTTTTTGATAGGATCAGGTTTATCAAGGCCATTTCTTGATACTCTTGGAAATATTGAAGTTTTATTATCTAATCTTGATGAACTCGATTTGTCTGGTCAGAGTGAAAGATATAGGTTTGTCAAAGCTTCTATTTACAGAAAGTTCTTTTTAAATGTCATTGAAAAAAATCTTTCAATTTTGAGGGAAGAGCCAGAATCTAAAGAGGTTCTAGACAATTATAAAATGTTTTTAAGATGCATAAATATATTACTACTTAAAAGAAAAACAACGCTATTAAACAAACAAGTAAATTTATTTACAACAAACATTGACATCTTTATTGAAAAAGCTCTCGAAGAAACATCGATAGAATTTAATGATGGATTTAATGGTAGATTCTATCCCATATTCAATTTAAGCAACTTTAAAAAATCCTATTTCAAAAAAAGTCTCCACTATGACAACACATCTGAGATACCAGTATTTAATCTCCTAAAAGTTCATGGGTCTTTAACTTGGAGAACTGAAGAAAATGTAATTAATTTTTCGAGACTATTAATGGTGAGAAAAATAAAACCAGCACTTGATAAAATCGAAAACTTAATTGAGATAGATGATGGGAATAGTGATGTTGAAAATTTAATTGAGGGCATCGAATTACCAGATGACTTTACGAAAATTGATAAATTTTTAGAATTGTATGAAACACTATCAATTGTCAATCCAAACAAAGAGAAGTTTAAGCAAACAATTCTAAATCAGACATATTATGAATTGCTTAGAATTTTCTCTAACGAACTTGAAAAAGAAAATACTGCACTTTTCGTTCTCGGCTTTTCTTTTGCAGATGAACATGTAAAAGAAATTACTCTCCGAGCGTTAAATTCTAACCCTACTCTTAAAGCCTACATTTTCGCATATAATGAAGATGCTGCAGCCCAGATCAAATCAAGAATAGAATCTGTAATGCTTAGAAATGATAATATAGAATATATTTTTCCAGAAGAAGATGAAGCACCCTTTACATTCAATGAAATTAATGACAAGGTATTCCGTCCATTGAAAAATTCAATAAGGGAAAACTAACATACCAGCGAAATGGCGAATGAAATAGCATTAAAGGATTCCATATTCAAAATTGGGAAAGTAACATCTGTCGAAGGTAGGACTGTTAAAGTCAAAGTTGATAAGACCAAAAACACATCAAATCTTCTTTATAAGGGTAAATTATTAAAAAATATAGCCGTAGGTGGTTATATTAAGATCATTAAAGGATATACAATTATTGTAGGGAAAGTTGAAGGCGAATATATAACTGAGGATAAACAATATTTATCAAAGGAGTATACAAGCGATAAAGAGAGAGTCAATAGGATCCTCATTATTAGTTTGTTGGGTTTTTTTAAAAAGAAACATTTTGAGAGAGGGATAAAAGAATTACCATTAATAGATAATGAATGCTATTTATTAGACAATTTTGAATTTAATAAGGTTCATGATTTTATTAAGGAAGATGATGTACCGATAACAATAGGTACGTTAAGTCTTGAAAAGGGAAAAGAAATAAATGTTGGAATTAATAGTCTCTTTGCAAGCCATATTGGTATTTTTGGAAATACTGGAAGCGGAAAATCCTACACTTTGGCTAAAATTTATAGAGAACTTTTTTTGAAATATAAGGATAATGACAATTTTAAAGCAAAAGCAAATTTTTTTCTCTTAGATTTTAATGGTGAATATACAGATGAGGAGGACAATATAATTATTGAAAAGCAATATAAAAACATTTACAAATTATCAACTCGGGATACTGGAGACAAGTATCCTTTAACAACTGAAACTATATATGATTCATCATTTTGGAGTGTAATACTTGAAGCAACTGAAAAAACACAGGTTCCATTTTTAAGAAGAGCAATTTCCAATGATTGGCTAGCAAATAGACTAGAAACAAATGATTCAATATCAGATCTAATAAAATCAAAATTCCTACTTGTAATTGATAAAAAAGACAAAGAATTAGGATCCAAAATTCTAATAGAATTCCTGTCTTCTTTTCAAGATACATTTCCGGACTCAAATCTTTTAGCCATTCGGGACACTTTGCGTGACAGAATTGAGTACCATAATAATAGAGAAGAGTTTACATATAATTTAAATGGTCAAAGATTATGGGGTGATGATATGAAAAACAGTATATCAGCAGTATTAGATACTATAAATCTAGGCGACAATGAGATTGAACAGTTAGATATACTTAGACTTCAGATAATATTTCAATACTACGATGATATTATTAAAGGACATGCAAACAGAGAACATCTGTCACCTTTAATTAAAAGAATGGAAAAGAGGTTTGAAGATATCCGAAAAGTTATCATCATAAATGATAATCAAGAGAATTTAACAAATTTCACAATTGTTTCTCTAAGGGATGTTAATATTCATATGAGGAAAATTCTTCCACTACTATTATGTAAACAGCTTTATGATGAGAACAAGAAGAAAAATGACTCAACAAATTACTTAAATATTATTGTAGACGAAGCACATAATATCTTATCCAGAAGTTCAGAACGAGAAAGCGAACAATGGAAAGATTATCGATTAGAAACCTTTGAAGAAATAATAAAAGAAGGAAGAAAATTTGGAGTTTTCTTAACAATTGCAAGCCAAAGGCCATCAGATATTTCCCCAACAATCATTTCTCAATTACATAACTATTTTCTGCATAGATTAATTAACAACAATGATATAATGGCAGTCGAGAAGACAATTGCTTATCTTGACAAAGTATCATTTGATTATTTGCCAATATTGCCAACTGGGACGTGTATATTAGCTGGTCTTTTAGCCCAAGTTCCAGTAGTCATTGATATTGGGAAGATTGAGGATATGTTTGAACCAAAAAATAAAACTATAAATCTCATTTATAATTGGACAATTGATGATTAATTGTTTGCAAGCTAGACGATTAATAAATGAAGGGATAAGTAGTTGCTCTAGCGTCATTATTCTGCAAAGCAGTTTCAAGTGCTTTAATTTTTTCTTGCTGTTTCTCTATTTTTGCCTTTTGGGCCTTATCAATGTCTTTTAAAACGTGTTTCTCAGTACTTATCTTTTCTTTCAGATTATACGCTTCCCGTTTTAATTCTTTTTTTTCTCGTAATGAGGTTTTGCGTTCTCTATTGCCTTCTCAATGATCTCCCAAATAAAAAAATCATGTCTTAATTTAAATTTCAGAGTTTTTAAAAGTCTTTCCAGTTCTTCTACATTAATCGACTAGAAAGACAAGATGCATTCTCATATGCAAAAAAACTTTTTTCTCTTTATGAAGATGAGTTTATAAATAAGGAATCCTTATAACCTATTAAAATATTAATTAATTTTATTGTTGGTAAATTCCATTTCACGATCTCCAAGTTCTTCAATTTTCCCAAATGTTAATTTATATAACGGAGTTTTATTTATATGATCAGAAAACACAATCACACCGTGGCAAAAAGATGGGAGTGGAAAATCAAATAGCAAACTTATTTTTTGACTGACGTTATAAATCACAAAAGGTTTTAATGAGCTGTATATCTTGTATAAAAGTCTATTATAGTGATCCAAAGTATACCTCTTATTTAGAGGAAATTTTTGATTAAGATGGTAAGGCTGTACGAAAAGGCAAGCGAGATTTAGATTTCAAGTATTAGTAAGAAATATGAAAACAAAGATTTTGTACACTGAAATATACAACAAAGACCGACTTGTTTATTCAATGAATAAACCAGAAGAAAAAGTAATTCTTTGGCAGGTAACAAGTCGTTGTAATCAGAACTGCAAATATTGTTATAGAACTTTTGATAAAGATCCCCATAAAAAGGACTATCCGAACAATACTGGTGTAAAGCTTACTAAAATGATTGAATTGGTGGATAGTTTTAAAGATTTGGGATTTTCCAAAGCTTACATTTGTGGAGGGGAAGCTCTTTTATGCAAAAATATTGTAAAAATATTGGAACATTTACATAAGATTTCTATTAAAAGTTTTTTGACAACTAACTTATCTATTTTCCCTAAACCATTTGAAAATATTTTCTGTGAAGACAAAATCACAAGTCTAATTTTTTCTTTGGATTCTCTCCGTACAAAAGTTAATAATTACGTAAGAGGAAATACTGCTTCTGTAATAGAACACGCAACATCCTTAGTCCGACTAAAACAAACTTATTCTCTAAATACGGAAGTTGGAGTCGCTGTTGTAGTATCAAAATCCAACATTTTTGATTTAAAAGAGATTATCAACTGGGCAAAGGAATTTGGATTAGATTTTATCTCCTTGAACTTAGTCTTTTTACCAGAATCGCATAAATTTTACAAGAAATTAGCTATTACCAAGGGGACCTTAGAATATGACAAATACTTGGAAATGCTTTCCTACTTAAAAGAAAAAGTTGAGGGTACTAAAATACGAATTCCTGGAGATGTGCATAGGGTTGTTGTCAATCACTCTGGGGATAAATACTCCGTTTCAAATTGTTTCTGTGAGCAAGGTCATTATCTCTATATTAAAAACAATGGAGATGTCAATGTTTGTCCATGTAAAACAACCGGGGAATTTTTAGGAAATATAAAAGACAAACCTTTGATCAATATTATTCCTACAATCGTAACTTCTCGAAGAACAGTCTGCCGTGATTTCAGTCTTCATTGTCTTGGGATTTGGGAAACAGCTTATCCAAAAACTGCAACTAATTCTTAATATTTTTACTTTATTGTAATGGATTTTGACAGTTTTTATATGATAAAAATGTAATTCATTCATTGTGTAAGGAATTCAAAGTCTATTTAATTATAACTATAACAAACCTCATTTTATAATAAAGATGAATCTGGAAGACTTAGAAAACTATTTAAAAAAATTTGCTGATACTGGAACTAGTATCAAAATTAAATCGACATATCGTAATTTCGTTTTCTATTTAAAATATAAAGGGGAAGGCATATATGTAAAATTTTGCAGTCAATATTCAAATCCTAACCAATTTAACAAAGAAAGAACGATCTTAACTTTATTGCCAAAAATAAACCCACTTATATCCTTGGCAAAAGTAGTAAAAGATTTCCCTTCCAATTTTAATGAGATGCAAATGAATTCTACCTATGAACTGTCTGGTAGTATTATAAGAGATGTAGCAATAAACAGACAAAGGGAAGCATTATTGTCTTGGGTCCGAGCTAAAAAAGTCTTACATGACACTAGTTTAAATTGTAATTTAGCACATCAAATTAAATGCACTTTTGAACCAAAAGATAGTATGTATTTGTATTTATTTGATAAATGGCAACAAGGATTATTAAAGTCTAGGAGTTATGCTCCATTAGCTATTTCTAGAGCTCTAAAACATTTAGAAAGATTGATTCAAATTGCATCTGATGGGTCTAAAAAATGTTTGATCCAAGGAGATGCTTCCCTTGAAAATGCCATATTCAAAAATGATGGTTCCGTAGGTCTTATTGATTTTGAGAAAGCCATGATAGGTGACCCTTTATGGGATCTCTTCGGTTTTGTAAGAGATCATCATTTAATTACACAATATAAAAATGAGATTTTACATGAGGCAGGTTATAATATTGAACGCCCCGAGATTGAGCAGAGAATTGGCGCTATAACTTCTTTGTCAGCCATAGAATGGCTTTCAAATTTGAATGGTTTTAATAAAGCTGTAGCTATTGGCCATATTAAAGGCATTACTTTTCAACAACTTGTGAATATTGCTTCAATTCAATTTGAGGAGGGTTTACAGATTTTGTCATTACATAGGTGTTCTTAGTAAAACCGCATCATTAAGTATAATTAAAGTATACATTCGAGAGTCTAGTCTATAAAAAAACGGAATAGTATGACTTTTTCTTCAATCAAAAAACTAAATAAAAAATTGAGTTTTTTGGAATATGAATATCCTAAGCCCATATTATCCAGCAAGCCAAGAATTATCTTTATCGAACTTACTGAAAATTGTAATTTAAAATGCTCAATGTGCAGGTCGGAAAAACTATATGATCCGTCTCTTACAATGCCATTAGAAATGTTTAAAAGAATTTGCGACAGTTTACTCCCTTATGCCGAATATGTAGATTTACGTGGTTGGGGTGAAAGTACAATTATCCCAGATTTTACTAAATATGTCGAATATGCTTCAAAATTTGAATGTCACCTGAAATTAATAACTAACTTAAATTTAGAAGATGATGAGATCTGGTATAAGTTAGTAGAATATGGAACAAATATTAGTATCTCTATAGATAGCCCAATTAAAGAAACATATGAAAGAATTAGAAGTGGCTCTAGGTTTGAAACCGTACAAAGCAATATCAAAAAAATAGTAAATCACTCTATTAAAATCCATGGATCAGCTGAATCAATTAATTTCACAACTGTAGTTCAAGGTTGTAATCTTAAAGAAATTCCAAAGTTAATTGAATTCGCAGCAGCAGAAGGTATCGAAAGAATTAAACTATTTCCAATCATAGGTCCTATTCAAAACCCTAACAATCTTTTTCATCATCCTGAACAACTTAAGGAAATGCTATTTTCTTCCTATGCTGTTGCAACAGATAAACATATTTCTGTTGAAGTCTGTGCTACTTTACATCCTAATGCAACATTAATAAATAGATTCCCAAAATATTGCATACACCCTTGGATGTATTCTTATATTTCATTTAATGGTAGAGTTGGACTCTGTGATCACCTCATGGCTAATAATATGTATACTGTCCCTTATGATATTAAGTCAGATTTTCAAGACGTGTGGAATGGTGAATTATTTAAAAAGGCAAGACAGGAACATTTTAAAAATAGCTTAACAAAATATCCAATATCCAATTTTAAACCCTGTAATTGGTGTTATTATAATAGGTATATTGATATAGAAGAAAAACTTTACTCAACCTTAATTGAGAAAAAAGTTTACTTAGGTGATATAGTGAATGCCTTTAATGGTAAAGAAAAATTGTACGTTTCTCCTATTACTGAGTTTGACAACCATTAAGGATAAATAACTCTATAAAATTTTGAATATCAATCATAAAAAGCCAAAGATGTTTTCATCGCCGCATATAAGAAACAAATAAACGTAAGAGAATTTTATAAATAATACTTTGAAGTATCATTATTTTACAATTTACATCACGTAGTATGAGAATAGCATTTAATGCTGAAGCCTTTGGTTATGGTCCGGCTGCAGCAATATACTTAATTAGACGCGAACTTGGCACTACAGTATCTTGGGCAACATATTTAGGTGCTGGTCACACTTTAAATTTTAACACTAAGAATATCTATAATGAAGTAGTCGATACTAGTTCCAGAAGCAAGGATGAAATTTTAGCAATCATTAATTCTCATGATTATTTCATAACTGCATGTGATTTCCAAATGGCGAAACTCGGAACATTGACAAATTCGAAAATAGTAGTGTATGATATGTTATCCTGGCATTGGGATAAAATACCTAGAATCGTAGAGAATATTCATCTTTACATAGTGCAAGATTTTTTTAATGTCAAAGAAAGGATTCGTTCTCACTCAATGAAATCAGGGAAAGCTCTCATTACTGAAGCAATAATACCATATATCCCTCCTCAATTAGGACCACCATCAGGTACATTATTCAATATTGGGGGTGTTTCAAATCCTTTCCTTGATGATAATCTTGCATCAGATTTCGTGTTAACTATTCTAGATATCGTAAAAAATTGTACATCAGAATTAGGTGGAGGACTCATCCTTAATATAAACCCTAAACTCATTACTAATGAAATTTCTGACCAAATTAATGTAGATCCATTAGAATCTGCAAAAAGGTTGTCAAAAGTCAAATTATCTATATTGAGCCCAGGCTTAGGAAACATATATGAGTCAGCTTTATACTCGCACAACGTAATATGGTTACCTCCATTAAACAACAGTCAAGGGCAGCAATTATTTTTAATTAAGAAACATTTTCCTAATACTATTCATCTTGATTGGAGTCTTTTTATGCCCAACCTTTATATCAACTATTTCGACAAACAACACAAAGTAATGGCGAAAATAAATTCATGTATGAAGTGCTTCGTTCTAAAAGGAAACATCCAGAATAATTTTAGTACTAAACTCAGGGAAGGTATCCGAAAGTCAATTTTGTTAGATTACCCTCCACATAAAGAATTAACAGATTTATTTGGTACAAATGGTTTAAATCAAATCTTTAATTATTTTTCAAGCTTTGCTTTATAAACACCTTTTTCTTAAGTTCAAAAAATAGGCCAATTGAAAAGCATATATGAATAATTATGATATAGTTGAGTTATTAAAAAACTATGCTGATTTTGATTGTGAAATTAAGACTATAGCAACCTATCGTAATCTAGTATTTTATCTGAAATACCACGGGAGGGGAGTGTACGTAAAATTTTGCAGTCAACATTCAGATCCATCAAATCTCATAAAAGAAAAATACATTCTTACAATGTTGCAAAAAGTTGCATCTCTATCAATTCCGAAAATTGTAAAAGATTTCCCATCCAAATTTAATGACTTGCCAATGTTAGCTACCTATGAACTTCCTGGGCAGATTATCAGAAATCTACCAAGGGATAAAAGAAGAGAAGCATTGCTATCATGGGTTAAGACAAAAAAAAAATTACATGAAACAACTTTACAGTGTTTTTTGAGGGATAAATTCAAATATTCTATTGAACCGATTGATGATATGTACTTGTACTTTGCTGATAGATGGAGGAAAGGATTATTCGAGTCTAAAAGCTTTGCTCCAGATGTTATTTGTACAGCACTTCAACATTTAGATGAATTAATAAAAATTGTATCTAATAATTACAAAAAATGTCTAATTCAAGGAGATGCTTCACTTGAAAATGCACTTTATGATAATAATGGCTCTGTTGGGCTAATTGATTTTGAAAAAGCTATAATGGGTGATCCTTTGTGGGATATTTTCGGCACAGTTCGTGATCAAACATTAATTGAAGAATATGAAATTGATATCGAGAATGAAGTATGTCAAGATACAAAGTTGTCTGAGATTAAAAGGACAATTAAAGCAGTAAAAGCATTGGCTGCAATTGGATGGTTATCAAATTTGGCAATTAGCTATGAGGGCTTAAGAGGAGGTCATTTCCCAAATGTTAGATTTAAGGACATTGTGGAGCTCGGTGAAAAACAATTATATAAAGTACTTAATGAATTGGAGTAATAATAAGCTAGTTTTACTTTTACAGACGTGTTGCGCAGATTTTTTATTGACTCGACAACTCCTTAATAGAGTAAGTCAATTAGATGCATGGTCATATTTTGACGGCGTAGCAATTTCCCTTGATGGAGATCTAGAAATCGCAGAAGTTGAAGAGTGTTTTTTACCAGTTATCCCATTTACAAGGGATAGAATAGAAATCAGGAGATCTAAGAACGTAGATAGCTGGACTTCTAACAATGTTGAAACTGCATTAGAAGTATATAAATGGGCATGCTCATTTGGTAACGATGTACTCAAAATAGATAGCGATATTTTCATAGCAAATCAAAATTTCTTCTTAACCGTGACAACGAAAAGAACGGGAATTTCTGGAAGACTTATGCCTTTTTTCATTGAATCTTATTTATGTGGAGAATCTTTACATTTTATTCAAGGGGGAGTAGTTGTTTTTGGAAATTCTGGAAGAGAATTCATATTAAATTTAACCATTGAGGAAGTTAATCACTATAGAAATCATGTATGGAATTATATTTCTATTGGTGACCAATACAAAAGACCCGATTATATAAAATACTTTACTGATGTTGAAGATGTGGTTCTTCTTGGAATTATGCCAAGACTGAACAATCTAGAAATGGAAAATATTAATAGAATTCAAGTTAGTCCTTATGACTTAATTTCAGATTTCAAAACTGCAAAGATTAACCCTGAATCTTTAGCAATGTTATATAAAGGAACGGGATCTTTTGCCTATCATTATGAAGGGAGTCAGTGGGGTATGCGAGAGTATATGAGGAAGTGCCTTAAATGGATCTACACTAACAGTAATAAATTTGATTTATAATAGTTTTACTTCTCATATATAAAGACCGGCAACATAGCTTAAATAAATAATTATTGTTAATGATTCATATTCATAAACGTCCCCTCGTATTCTAAGATACAGTATCTTTAATTGAATGTCACATAATCATCACCGTCCCTTCGCTGTAAACCACATTTGCTACCCGCTACAAGCCTTTACACAATCCAATGGTAGCAAAAGAGGTTTACAGCCCGTCCCTGCCACTCGGCGTGACAGACGGCTAAAGTAGAAAACTTTATTACATCATGACAACTCCAAAATTTGCCCTGCAGCTAACTCACTGGCAAATGTAATAAGCTATCAAGCTTCTGAATAAATATACAATTAACAACTTAGCTTATTACACTTGCCAGCCAGGTTCGACTCAGAGTTTTCGGAACTTCATTAAAAATTTGAATGATAAACAGTAGATAAACCAAATAGATGATCTCTGTAAAGACAGACTCCAACAGCATGATAAATCATTGCTGTCTACTGGGACTTTAAAAAAGTTTTACCTTGACAACTTCTGCAGCCGAGACAGTTTTAAAATGGCCCAGCAGCTAACACGGACGGTTGGGGTAATAAACTTGTCACAATTTTTGCGCGCCACCTTGACAGTTTTATCATGACACAAAACTTATCTTCCGTTTACCAAATTCGTTATTCCGGCTCTGGACAAATCCTGCTGCCTGGGACAACTTTATCTTTCGCCGGGACTTGCAAAAATTGCGCCATGGTGGCTTGCCCGCCGGGACAATTTTTCCGCTAAAGTACCGGGACTCGTATCGGCGGCCAGCGCCACCAACGTTTACTCCCTCAACCACCGGGCCGTTAGGTGGCATAGCTCGTAAAGCCCGACATTGTCTACATTAGAGAATTTATCATGACACAAAACGTTCATCCATCTACCCAGACTCAGTCATCTTTTAATTTTATCTTGACAATCAAACTTCATCCACTTATCGGGACTCAATCATCTGGACAGATTCATCATGACATGACAATTCCTGCTCATTTACCGGGACGTAAAAGCAACGCCACCTAACAGAATAGAAAATATTGAGTATCTTTATGAGTGAGTTATGTCTGAATACAGAACAGTTAATTTTAATGAATTTCATATAAATCATTTACAAAATGAAACGAATTGCGTTAGTAACTTTATCATTTCTGTTATTTATTATTTTTTATTCTTGTAAAAAGGAAAATGCACCAATTAAAGAGGTGATTATCTCTGCAAGCGAAATAAAATGTGATTTACAATCCATTTATTTCATCAATGCCGAAATTGGTTATGCGGTAGGGTTAAATGATAGCATTTATAAAACCATCGATGGAGGTACCCTGTGGTCAGTTTTGCCAAGTGGTACATCAAATTTTCTAAATTCCATCTGCTTTACTGATGCCAATACTGGATATGCGGTTGGTTGGAAAGGGACTATTATAAAAACAATTAATGGAGGTTCATCATGGTCTACTTTAACAAGTGGAATAATCGATTATAATCTAAATTCAGTATTCTTTACCGGAGCCAATACTGGATATATAGTTGGCGATGCTGGAACTATTTTAAGAACTACTAATGCAGGAACTACATGGGAACCTTTAACTGGGGGACCTTCTTTTGCAATAAAATCTATTTATTTTACCGATGTAAACAATGGTTTTGTCGTTGGTTGGAATGGAGCTATGGCAAAAACTTCTAATGGGGGAACAAACTGGACTGTTATTAATGTAACAAACACTTGGTTGGAGTCAGTTTATTTTATTGATTCCATTACCGGATTTGCTGTAGGTTGGGATGGAGCCATCATTAAATCTGTAGATGGGGGGAATTCATGGGCTATAAAATCAAGCGGAACTACAAACCAATTATGTTCAGTACACTTCATCAATTCCAATGTTGGATATGCGGTGGGTTTCAATGGAACTTTAATTAAAACTGTCAATGGAGGTACTTCATGGGAAACTATAGCTAGTGGTACAAACAAAAATCTTTATTCAATATACTTCATAGATACTCTTACTGGTTACATATCTGGTGGAGCTGGAACTTTTTTGAAGTTTTCGGAATAGAAAAAATATTGCTACGACCACCTAACACGGACGGTTTAATTAATTGCCTTCGGCAGCCCGGACTGCTTCAGAGTTAGCCCTTAAAGTCTATGAGAGAAAAATTTCTGCCGTTTATTGAATTCACTGCACCACGACAGTTTCGTCTCCCGGGACAAAGTCTACGTCGGGCTGCCGGCCACCGCGCTGGCGCCGTGTTTTTTGCTCGCACCGAGACTATTTCACCGTGACACGTAACTGCACTGCCGTCTATCTGGACTTGGTACCGTTTCAAAGCTTCATGGTGACCCAAAGCTCACTGCCATCTACCAGGACTGGCAAAAAACACGTCACCGCGACGCAGACGGCACCTAATTAAACCGCCGGGCCGTTATGGTTAATTCGTTAAAACAGTGTACCTTAGACAGCTTCTAAAAGAACTAACCATAACTGAAAAGCAATGTCCTATAACCGAGACAATCACCATCCATCTACCGGAATTGACTCACCTTAAAAGCTTCATATAACAAGACAACCCGTGCACATTTACCTGGACAGGATAATTTGGCAAATTATGTATGACGAGACAACGCCTGCCTATCTACCTTGATTACTTAGAAACGCAGTTAAATTCTAAAGCTAATCAGAGATTCAAAATGGAATCGGCTAACAAATTACAATTTGCAGATATATATTTATTTTACAATTGATAAAAATAAATTGCTCACTGATGAGAACAAGAATTCTAATATTTTTATGTATAGCACTACTCTCAGCAAGTGCAAAAGGACAAAACCAATTATTAATAAACGGGAAAGTCTTAAATTACAATAAAAAATATGCTGTATTTGCATATGATACAATAGGATACCATCTTTCATATATTATTGATACAATAAGAATAAATGAGAATGGGCAATTCGATGTGAACGTTAGGCCCTTTCATTCCAATGCAATATTGATTTTTGAAGATAGAAAACCAATTGAAATAACAATACCCTGTTTGGTTAATAAACCAATAAAAATCATTTTAGATTGTAAAGCACCTGAAAATATTGAGATTTTAGGGAAACAGGCTGCATATGTACGTTACTATATAGATCAAATGAAATATTGGACTGAGATTTATCAGAGTCTGTCAGTTAAGTATCCGGATTTATCTTCAGGAAATAAAACAAAACTATACGCTAATATTCAGGATTCAATTACACAATTACGGATCCAGTATTTAACAAATTATTTTAAAACCTTAAATGTAAAGGATAAAAGTGAATTTATATTTAATGAAAGAAACTCATTAATGTATGCAAATCTGTATTATCGGATGAGTGGCGAAAACCCAGAGATAATAAAGCGATTAGCATTTTATCAAAAATATAAAGGTTCTAAATCTAATGACTTTTTAACTTTTTCAAATGAAGTTAATTTTTCAAATAAAGTTCTCATATCCCTTCCCGATTTTCAAAATTTTGTTTTTGATTTCATCCTTAATTCTGTAAAACTTCAAAAGCCAGATAGTATATCAGGCTCTCAAACATTTTATTTAGTAAAAGGGTTGAGTGCAATTGACGAATGGTTTAAAATACCAAAAATAAATGCATTACAAAAGGCACTTTATCTAAATTATTTAATTGAAAATGCAATAATATTTAAAGCACCTATTGATGTATCTAAATTTCAAAAAACAATTGAAAGTTTGAATCAAATTGAATTTGTAAAAAAATATCTTCCGTCAATTGAAAACAAAATACAACAGTTGAACAATTCAATGTCGAAATTTTCAAGGGGAACAAAAGTACCAGATTTTAACCTGAAAAATCGTGATGGTAAATCATACACGCTTTCACAATTCAAAGGCAAACTAATATGCATAGATGTTTGGGCTAGCTGGTGCAAACCATGTATAGCCTCTTTTCCGGAATGGAAAAAATTTGTAAGCGAAAACTCGGGTAATATTAATGTTGTATTCCTTTCAATATCTTTGGATGAAGATTATGATAAATGGATAAAAGCTCTGGAAAAATTTAATCCAAGTGGCATTATACTTCATGCTGGATCGGAAGGTTTTAATAGTTCATTCGCAAAAGCATTCGAAATTAATGCAATACCAACGGGTATTTTAATTGATCGAGAAGGAAATTTCATTTCAGTCAATCCTTCTTTTGCAGATGCTCAAGTCGAAATAAATAAAAATAAACTACGCATAAAACTAACTGCATAAAAAGCAGAAATATTTAACCGAGACAACACCAGCCCATCTACCGGGATTGTTACAGAAATCTTAGGAATAAACCTCTCACTTGAAATAAAATAATCAGAACTAACCATAACACGGATGGTAGGTTTAATTGCCTTCAGCAGCCCGGACAACTTGATAGTCAACCCTTAAAGTCTATGCAAGTAACTTCAATTCACTTATGAAATTTTGTGCCCCCTGATTAATCCCTTTTGCCGAGACAAAGTCAATAGGGCTGCCGGCCGATGCGCTAGCTGTCATGGTTTTTGCATCGTCGCCTAGACAATTTTATCGTGACATGACAGATCCTGCTCATCTATCGGGACTCACTCATCTGGACAACTTTATCGTGACACAGAAATCCTGCCCACTTACCGGGACTGTGCAAAAACTCATGCCAGCCCTGACACAGACGGCAACTAATCCTACCACCGGGCCGTTAGGGTTAATCCGCAGCCTCTCTGCACGTTAGACAGTTGACAAAAGACTAACCCTAACAGTAAAAGCAATATTCAAATTTAATAAGACAATTTACTCTCTTAACATACTTAAATTTTTAAAAAAGACATACCATGGCTAAAAGAACTACGGTGACTGCTGCTGAAATTCACAAAGATGTTTTAATTAAAACAAGGGAACAGTTTAATAACGAGTTGGATAAAAGACTTGATTTAGGATCTGAACTAATTAAAAGACCAATAACTAATCAAGCTGATCTAGCAAAGTCCCATGATGATTTTCAGTCTTGGGACGATTACAATACTGAATTATTGAAACAATCATTTGATAGACCAAATAATGACTATCATCGGGAGTATACCTATAGTGGATATTTTTTTGGAACAATGGGTGGTTCCAGACCATCTTTTCCGGAATTAATTCAAGACCATAAATCTGAAATAGAAAAACAATTCGGGAGACTAAAAAAGATTCGAGATAAAGTTGATTTAATTGACACGAGAGTGGTTGCACAAGGACCTCCGCCCAGTAAAACAAAGGATGAAACCCAAATTGCCTTTGAAATATTATCAAATTTGTTTTCAAAATTTCATCGTATTGCTCAAACATTAAGAAATCGACATGACAATAGACCAACTCTGCTAATCAAAGATGAATATGATGTTCAAGATTTATTAAGGGCAATACTAAAAGAACACTTTGACGACGTGAGAGATGAAGATTATGTTTCAAGCTATGCTGGTTCAAATTCAAGAGTGGATTTTGTTCTAAAAAATGAAAAGGTAGTTATTGAAGTTAAAATGACAAATGACAAATTAAAGGATAAAGAAGTAGGGAGTCAGTTATTAATTGATATTGGGCGATATAAAAACCATCCGGATTGTAAACTATTGGTATTGTTTATTTATGATAAAGGTGATTTAATTGTGAATAAGCCGGGACTTATTAGAGATTTAAATAATATGTCAGCGGCAGGATTACCTATTAAGACTTTTATTAATCCAGAATAAGGTTTGCATACCCGATTTTGACAAGATGATAAAACATTCACTATGTTTCAAATAAAAAAACTAACCCTAACACGGACGGTTTAATTAAGTGCCTTCCGCCAACCCAGGACAGCTTTGTAGGCAGCCCCAAAATCTATGCTCGAAAACTCTGTTCCATTTATAAAATCCTGTGGCACCCGTACAGTTTCATCGCCCTGGACAGCACGGTTGGGTTGGCGGGCCGACGCGCTGGCGCCTTGTTTTTTGCTCGCACCGAGACTATTTCGTCGTGACACGTAAATTCACTGCCGTCTATCTGGACTTGGTACCGTTTAACAGTTTCACCGTGACCCGAAACTTACAGCCGTCTACCGGGACTGGCAAAAAACAAGTCACCGCGACACAGACGGCACCTAATTAAACCGCCGGGCCGTTA